>Ga0134128_10000826_pt1 | contig 42001 bp, 33 predicted proteins | sample KB31754_FD_96462 | JGI IMG/M metagenome (GOLD analysis project Ga0134128, IMG submission 96462) | Terrestrial soil microbial communities with excess Nitrogen fertilizer from Kellogg Biological Station, Michigan, USA - KB3-175-4 | ecosystem: Environmental > Terrestrial > Soil > Unclassified ...
CGATAACCTCATCACCTGGGACGGTAGTTTGAATGCTCTGAGTCATCGCAACACGTTTGAGCGCATGACACGATTGACCAGTCGCCACTTCGCTATGGAAACAATCACGAAGTGGCGACTCGATACATGTATCGAGTGCTGGAATAATCGGTGTCGACTTAGCTTCGGCAAGGCTCAAACGCAGCTGCACGTTCAGCTACTCGCAGAGCAGCTACTTCAGGCTCGTCGCCCCTGCATGAGTCAATACTCCATTGCCGACCTTGCTGGCATAGACCAGGCTATGATCTGCCGGCTCGAAGCCGGATCGGCCAATATCAAAAATGGATTGCTCGTGCAGATGGCGGGAATTCTCGGTTATGAATTGATCCCTGTGCCCAACGTTCTGGTTCCGGCAGTGACAACCTACATCCACGAACAATTATCAGCCCGCGGTGCACGCCTCGGGCAAAAGTCCAAACGCAAATAATTCGCCGCGCTGACACCAATCTCATAATGTCTGGCAGTCATCGAATCGGCAAACGATGACTCGTGGTCATTGGCATATTCGTGTTCGCACGAAAGAGACGAATTTCGTAATGTCTGGCAGTCATCGAATCGGCAAACGATGACTCGTGGTCATTGGCATATTCGTGTTCGCGCGGAAGAGACGAATTTCGTAATGTCTGACAGTCATCGAATCGGCAAACGATGACTGGTGGTCATTGGCATATTCGTGTTCGCGCGGAAGAGACGAATTTCGTAATGTCTGGCAGTCATCAAATCGGCGAATGATGACTGGTGGTCATCGTTTGCCGGCGTCAGGAGCAAGGACGGCATGGAATTTGACGCGCGGGAAAGTCCTGCATGGAAAAAAGCCCTTGAGCTATGAACTCAAGGGCTTTATATATCCTGGCGCCGGGCTATCTTTCCGGGAAGTCTCCCTCCAAGTATTGTCGCTGCTGACCGTCTTTACCTTCGTGTTCGGGATGGGAACGGGTGTGTTCCGGCCGCATCAGCACCAAGAACCTTTTAGAGCTTGGTTTTATTTTCAAAAACCGTGCCCTGAAAACTGCATACGAGAATGTCTTTTACTTTCAGCCAAGCGAGCTTGCGCCCGCCGCTACCATCCGTGGTGTTGCCACCGCCGGTGGTGAGGCTTATTCATCTGATCTCTATTTGGATCAAATAGGTCAAGCCCTCGGGCGTATTAGTAACGCTCAGCTGCACACCGCCTTTACGCGGCGCTTCTACCTGCGTCCTATCAACCCCCTGGTCTTGGGGGACCCTTACTACCTTGTGGTATGGGAAATCTCATCTTGAGGTGGGCTTCGTACTTATATGCTTTCAGCACTTATCCGCTCCCGACACAGCTACCGTGCGTATACCGCTGGCGCGATAACACGTATACTGGCGGTCGGTCCGTCCCGGTCCTCTCGTACTAAGGACGGCTCCCCTCAAAATTCCTACGGGCATGCCGGATATGGACCGAACTGTCTCACGACGTTCTGAACCCAGCTCACGTACCGCTTTAATGGGCGAACAGCCCAACCCTTGGAACGTACTTCCGCTCCAGGATGCGATGAGCCGACATCGAGGTGCCAAACCTCCCCGTCGATGTGGACTCTTGGGGGAGATCAGCCTGTTATCCCTATGGTAACTTTTGTCCGATGAGCAACGACTCTTCCATGCGAAGTCGTGGGATCACTAAGCCCGACTTTCGTCCCAGCGCGGGATGTCTCCCTTGCTGTCAAGCTCCCTTCTACCTTTACGCTCGATGGTTGATTTCCGACCAACCTGAGGGAACCATTGGGCGCCTCCGTTACTCTTTAGGAGGCGACCGCCCCAGTCAAACTGCCCAACTGAAACTTTCCCACAACCGGCTTCACGGAATGTGGTTAGTACGCTAGCAATATCAGAGTGGTATCTCACCGTTGCCTCCCCCTAGACCAAAATCTAGGGATCAAAGGCTCCCACCTATCCTGCGCAGATATAGCCCGCGGACAATTTCAGCCTACAGTAAAGCTCAATAGGGTCTTTCTGTCCTGGCACGCCTAGTCCGTATCTTCACAGACAATCCTATTTCGCCGAGCCTCTCTCCGAGACAGCGCTCAAATCGTTACTCCATTCGTGCGGGTCGGAACTTACCCGACAAGGAATTTCGCTACCTTAGGACCGTTATAGTTACGGCCGCCGTTCACCGGGGCTTTAGTTTTCAGCTTCGCCTTGCGGCTAACCGATCCCTTTAACCTTCCGGCACTGGGCAGGAGTCAGCCCCTATACTTCACCTTACGGTTTTGCAGAGACCTGTGTTTTTGTTAAACAGTCGCTTGAGCCTCGTCGCTGCGACCCTATCATGCTTCAGACGCGAAGTCCTACACACTACCAGGGCACCTCTTCTTCCGAAGTTACGAGGTTATTTTGCCGAGTTCCTTAAAGAGAGTTATCTCGCGCACCTTGGTATTCTCTACCTGACTACCTGTGTCGGTTTCGGGTACGGGTAGCTTGGCCTCAATCGCCGCTTTTCTCGGCAGCATGGCGTCAACACAGTTGGAGCCGTAGCTCCTTCCTTACTTAGCCTCAGTTTTTAACGACCCAGCGGATTTGCCTACCGGATCTACCTACGCTGTTGGACGCACCATGTCCATTAGGTGCGCCGTGTTTAGCCTCCTGCTTCCCGACGATTTCAACGGTTTCGCTAGCACGGAAATATTAATCCGTTGTGCATCGACTACGCCTCTCGGCCTCGCCTTAGCTCCCGGCTAACCCCACGCGGACGAACCTGCCGTGGGAACCCTTAGTCTTTCGGTGCATTGGATTCTCACCAATGTTTTCGCTACTTAAGCCGACAGTCTCACTTCTGTTTCGTCCATACGTCCTCGCGGTCGTACTTCACCCTACAACAGAACGCTCCCCTACCACTCAAAATGAATTGAGTCCACGATTTCGGTGACATACTTAGTCCCGGACGTTTTCGGCGCAGAGACGCTTGACCAGTGAGCTATTACGCACTCTTTCAATGATGGCTGCTTCTAAGCAAACATCCTGGTTGTCAAAGCATCTCCACCTCCTTAGCCACTTAGTATGCTCTTAGGGACCTTAGTCGGTGGTCTGGACTGTTTTCCTCTTGGCTACGGAACTTATCTCTCGCAGCCTCACTGCCGGGATATTACATTATGGGTATTCGGAGTTTAACTCGATTTGGTACGGATTTTCTCCGCCCGCACCGAACTAGTGCTCTACCCCCCATAAGAAACTCCCGACGCTGTGCCTAAACGCATTTCGGGGAGAACCAGCTAGCTCCGAGTTCGATTGGCATTTCACCCCTAAACACAGCTCATCCACCGATTTTTCAACATCGGTTGGTTCGGACCTCTACGCGATTTTACTCGCGCTTCATCCTGGCCATGCCTAGATCACCCGGGTTCGGGTCTGCGACATGTAATTATTAGGCGCCCTATTCAGACTCGCTTTCGCTTTGGCTTCGTGTGTTAACCACTTAACCAACTACACATCGCAACTCGCCGGCTCATTCTTCAACAGGCACACTGTCACACTATCTAATAGTGCTCCAATTGCTTGTAAGCACATGGTTTCATGTTCTATTTCACTCCCCTCACCGGGGTTCTTTTCACCTTTCCTTCGCAGTACTTGTTCGCTATCGGTCGCCAGTCAGTATTTAGCCTTACCGGATGGTCCCGGCAGATTCATACAGGGTTTCACGTGCCCCGTATTACTTGGGATACTCATGAGGTTCAGACGTTTTCGCTTACCGGACTGTCACCGTCTATGGTGCACCTTTTCAGGTAACTTCAGCTAACGTCATCCCATCTCGACAAGAGTCCCGCTACCCCACTGCAACTTGCGTTGCAATGGTTTGGGCTGTTCCCCGTTCACTCGCCGCTACTGAGGGAATCACTGATTTGTTTTATTTTCTTCCCGGTACTAAGATGTTTCAGTTCCCGGACTTGCCTTCGTGCAGACTATGTATTCATCTGCCGATCACTGGACATTACTCCAGCGGGGTTGCCCCATTCGGATACCCGCGGATGTTAGGGTATAACGCCTACCCGCGGCTTTTCGCAGTTTATTACGTCCTTCTTCGGCTGCTGGCGCCAAGGTATCCACCATGCGCTCTTAGTAGCTTAGACCTAAATCCAGCAGGAACGCTTTGCCGATCGCTTCTCAATCGCTTCCAATCATTGGCCGCGTAATTAGCGGGCTTGCGCCCGCCGGTACAGGGTTTTTGATCGGGTTTGATCGGGTTTTGATCTGCTCAGCTCGATTGTCCAATCCCTATGGCTAATAGGGGGCGTGAGGACATCGCCTGTTGTTCTGGATCTGATCCTAATCTTATAAGATACAGACATTCTCAATATGCAGTTTTCAGGGTACAGGTGTCGAATTCGCGGCTCCGACGAGCCGACGGGTGTTATCCCTTCGAAAGACCCATATTACCAGATTCGATTCTTCCTTCGCTAGTTGCGAAATGAATTGTCGCTCAGAAATACAAGCTCTTCGATGGTGCGCTTGCGGCGCGCCCGTGAGCAGTAATCATAGCAAATAAGCGAAGAATTGCACGATGGGCAAGGGGCAGCGTTTACATGCGCAACAGAGGGCTAGATCTAGCTTGGCATGGGCGTTTCCACGGATCAGCATGTGGTGCGTTAACAATGTCTTTAGCGTTTGTTCTCTCTCAGCTAGCCGAAATCCGTTCCATATATAGGAATCCCGCCAGCGCAGACAGAAGGCGTATTGATCAGTTTCTGTTTTCCTCGAGGATGCGACGCCAGATGCGATCGATCGCGGCCTGCTGCTCCGGCTGCGCCTTGGCGCGTTGTTCATCCAAATAGGATTTGCAATTCTTGCCCATGAACAATAAATCTTGCTCTGCCATTTTGCGCACGATCGGATCGCTGTCCAGCAGTTTTGTCGATTGGCAGATAGGGCGAATGCCGGCGCGCACACTATTGGACGGCTTGAGTGATGAGATGCCACCATTCTCGGCGAATTGCATGGTGGCGCTCAGTTGACCCTGATTACCGGACTCGGGCTGAACATCCGCGGTGCCGGTTGCCGATAGTCCTTTCTCGGTGCTCGCGGAAACTACAGGCTCACTGAAATGGAACATGCCGTCTTGCACGAGCTCTTCCGACAGAAAGAGCCAGGCTCTCATTACGTCTTGGGCGGCGGCACCGGATTTGATATCGTGCACGTAACCGCTGAAAAAATCGCTGAGCCGGTCTGGATTATTGACCAGCAACACGGTGCCGAAATTATCCACGGCCAAAACATTGCTGCTCTCGAGTCCAGACGGCAGGTTGGCGCTCAAAGGCCATTTGGGAAAACGCAATACATATATAAGAAGTTCGGGAAAAACGTTAGCCACGTACGGCGCAGAAACATAATTGAACGCACCGCGGGACGAAGCGGGGCCACCCTGCGGTGTCGGCATCGTTTTAAGGTAGTCACTTACTAGTTGGCGTGGGTTTTTGCCCGGCAGCAGGGCGGCAGCGCGCTGCTGCTCCGCTTCGGCCGGCGCTTCCGCATTGAAAGCCCAGCCTGGCGCAGGTTGAGCCGCCTCGGCGCGTTCGCGGTCTTGAGCACTCACCAGTCGCCCCGGGCCGCTCGTCGCCGTGCCCGCCTGGGCCGTTTGCGCCAGAACCGGCACCAGTCCGCATGGCAGACCCAACGGCACAAGCAAGGAAAGGATGGGAATAATAACTCTGGAAGGTCTCGTCGGCATTTAATCAATCCTCGTCTCAAGAGCCATAGTTCAGCCACATAGTTTAGCCATAATTTGGTCCACTTTGGCAGCTAATCTGTGATCGAATCTGTCGAAGATCGCTTTGTTCTCGCATATAACTCTTTGAATGTTTCTGAGGTCGCCGCCCTAATGCATTCGCGCACGGCCAAAATGCGGAAAAAATTGCATCGATTGTGCGCCATGGCGATGGCGGGCTTGCTGGCTTGCAGCTGTTTGCCGGCCGAAGCTTTTAGCTTCTCGATTCCGCTGCCGATTCCACTGCCTATCGGAGGACAGGTGCAGCAAGATCCCAATACGGTGGCATATTACCGCTTCTGCCATGACGGCTTTTCCGCCACCATGGAAAAGGACTATCAATCAGCGTTAAACAGCTACAGGCAAGCATTGTCAATCAGACCAAACGACGCCAACGCGCTGCTCGGGTATGGTCATGCCTTGCTGTATTTGAAGCGTCCGCAGGAAGCAATCGTGCAGTTGAGGCGGGCGATTTCCAGCGATCCAAACATCGGCAATGCCTGGATGAACCTGGTCGCCGCTTACATCGACGCCAACCAGCTACCGCAGGCGGTGGCATGCGGCGAAGAATATTTGCGCAGATTCCCGCGCGGAAAAGAAAACGCCAATATGGCATCGCAAATCAAGTCCGCGCAAGAGCAGTTGGATAAACGGCAAGAAGCACAGACGAGCATGTTCGGCCCGCCGAGCGCCATCGACTATCTGGCGCTCAGCTGCGAACATGGCGCGCATCGCTGGTCGTTATCACGCATGCCGCTCAAGGTTTACATGACTGATGGGCGCGGCGTCTCTCAATATCAACCGGCCTTTGCTGAAGCAATGCTGTCGGCATTCCGCCAATGGTCAATCGCATCCGGTGGCAACATCGCCTTCCAGCAAGTTCAAGATGCCAACGCAGCGGATATCACCGTGGAGTGGACTGGCGATGTTTCGCATTTGCTGAAGCGCATTGAGCTGGGACAGGCTACCTGCGATCGCATGGACGGCGATTGCATCGGGCATGCCACCATCATCATGCTGACCAAGAATCGAAACCTGCACATGGACATGACGCCGCGCGTCATCGGCATCACCGCACTCCATGAAATCGGACATGCTCTTGGTCTGGAAGGACACAGCGATAACCCGAACGACATTATGTTTTATTCGGAAACCAGAGCTACCCAAAACATCTCCATGCGTGATGTGACGACGCTCCAGCGATTGTACATGCTTCCGGAAAACGCAGTGTTGGCATCGTTGACCGGCGCTTCAACATTCGGCAATTCGCTTTTGCCGGCCGCACAATCACCGCAAGTGCACGAGAACGGTTTCAATCAGCAGCAGATGCAGCCGACTTTCCAACAGCCAGGACAGGCACCGACTCCTTATTCGCCGGGGTTGGCCAAGCAGCTGTATCCGCAAGAACAGCAAGAAATGGCACAGATGATCAGGAATGCGCGCCTGCCGCAGAACAGACAATATGAGCAACAAGCGCAGGCCATGGAGCGCTTGATGAAGCAGGCGCGCACGGATATGGGAGCAAGCGGTCCGGACGGCTCTGCTTTGCAGGGCATGTCGTATCCGCAGCAGCAAGGCGTGTCGTATCCGCAACAGCAAGGCATGTCGTATCCGCAACAGCAAGCGATGCAGCTTCCACAACCAGTGGGCTTCCGGCCGCCCGTGCAGCAGTTCGGTGAACAGCAGCAAGCGCCCGGGCAGCAACAGCCGACAGCGACGCTTCAGCCGCCGGACTTTTCGATGCAGTACACGCCGCAGAATGGTCTGTCTGTGCATGTCTCGGAGGGTTGGTCGGCAAATGCACAGCCTGGCGGCATTGCTCAACCACAGCAGCCAGTCAATCCGATGCAAATCCTCAATCAATTGCAGCAAGCATTTCAGGCACAAACCGGACAGTCGGCGCCGTCGGCACCAAATATGGTGCCGTACCCTCGTCAGCCGGCCGTTCCGCCCGGCTCAGGCGCTTTCAACCAGTATGTGCCGCAGGGCATGACGGCAGCCCCGGCATACTATGCGCCGGCGCCGGTCGGCTATTATCGCCAGGACAATCAGATCCAGCAATAAAGAAGAATTTTTAGTAGCGCTTCACGAGCTCTTGCAACTTTATGCCGAGCGAGTTGAGGATGTTGGCTGCTTGTTCGACGCGGCCGATTGCCACCACGTTGTGCTCGGCGGCTTCGCGGATGCCGAGCATGGCCACTGCCACTTGATCGGCGCCGGATTCCTGTTGTTTGCTGGCGCTGGCAATCTGCGCAGCGGCTACCGCGGACTCGGAAACACTATTGGCCAGTTGCATGATTGAGTCGTTGGCCTGGTTGGACTGGCGCACTGCTGCATCAACGGCCTGGCTGCCCATCTCGGTAGCCTGTCCGGCAAGAGCGGCAGCTTGCTGAATTTCTTCCACGATCGCTCGCACTTGGGCGGTCGCCTGCTTGGATTGCGCGGCCATGTTTTTCACTTCCTGCGCGACCACTGCGAATCCCTTGCCGTGCTCGCCGGCTTTCGCCGCTTCAATGGCCGCGTTGACGGCCAGGAGGTTGGACTGTTTTGCCAGATCATCGACAGTGGCAATAATTTCCACGATGTCGTGCGCTTTTTCATTGAGGCGAGTCATGCTTTGCGCAATCTGGTCCATCTCTTTGCGAATGCGCTTCATACCCTCGGCGGTTTGTTCGGTAGATTGCAAACCGGTGCTGGAAATTTCTTCAGCGCGCTGAGAACTTTCGAATACGCCTTTGGCTCTCTCGCTGGATAGCTGCGAGGTCTGTTTGAGCTCTTCAACGGTTGCCGTCGTCTGGCTCACCGCCGATGCGGTTTCGGTTGTGCCGGCGGCCGACTCGGCCACAGAGGAGAGAATTTGGGTAACACCGTCGCCGAGAACCGTGACCGCCTCGTGCAACTCACCGGTGGCTTGGTGCAAGTTATTGATCAATGACCAGGAGGCGGCGACGGAGAGCGCCGTAGCAATACCGCAGAACAACAAGGTCATCAAAAGAGCACCATCTGCCGTGCGCTTAGAATCGGCGACTTCTTTTTTGACTTGGTCGAGCGAAGTCTTGCTCAGGTCTTTCGACAGGGCGTCGATTTTGTCCAAATTCTCCTTTTGAATGCCGAAGATCAAAGTTTTCGCATCTTCGATCGCTCTTTGCACAATCAAGGGGATGAGCTCGCTGTCGCGCTCGTCAGCATAGCTTTCCATGGTTTCCTTGAGCGACTTGATTTTCTTCAGTGTTGTCTCGTCGCCCGCGAAAGTTTTTTCCAGCCGTGGGAACATTTCTTTGATTTTGGCGCTCGTCTCTTTGATCTCTTCGGTTTTCAGGCTGCGTACGTCGGCACTGTCTACCACCAGCATCAGGTAAATATCCGACTGCATCAAGTTGATGTAATTGCGCAGGTTGACGAAGTCCTGCATGGCCTGCATATCGCGCGTCGCCAATCTATCCGATTGATCGCGCAGCATGTTGATTGATGCGAAAACGAGAATGACCACGGTGAAGAGAGCAACCAGCACCACAAACACAGACACCATAATTCGTTGGCTGATTCTCAGTCCGGCAAACGAAGTACTGAGAGAGGACAACCGCTCTCTAAAATTGTCGGCCAAATTGCCGCTTTCCACGATAAGCACCCCGTCGAGAAATCGACCGAAAATCCTGACCCCAACGGGATTGTACCATCGTGAACCGTCTACCTAAACCCTTGCGCGCCGCGCCTGGAGCGAAGATGAAGATTCGTCCGCCGGCCCAATGCTCTCGTGCATGATTAGGCGTGCACATTATCAGTCGCAAACGAAGGAGGCGACGCCCTGCGCCGCCCCCGTCGTTTTATATTGCCTGGCGGCGTGCTGTTAGCCCTTCGGCTTGACCAGCTTCCAGTTGAAGAAAGCGATGGTTTGCCCGTCGCGAACTACCGTCGTATAGACTTGATCGAAGCCCTTGTGGCGGGTAGGACCATAACTCAACTTCAAGTTGGGGCCCAGTCCCATATCCTTGTCCTTAATGCTCTCAATTGACTGTACGAGCTTTTCGCGAGTGAGGTCTTTGCCGGCGGCTTGCAAGCCTTCGACCAGCACCATCGCATCAACGAAGCCCTCGAAACTTGTGAAGTTGGGCTTGGCCGACGGATTGTACTGATGCAGCAGTTTTTTGTAGAGCACCACGGTGGCGAGGTCGTCGCGGGTCAAGGGCGGCACCACTTGCGAGATCACCATTCCTTCTGCATCGGCTCCGGCAGCCTTGATCAAGGCTTCAGTGCCGACGAAAGATACGGTTGAGAAAATCGGCCTCCAGCCTTGTGAATGACTCTCTTTCAACACTTCAGCAACCGGCGCGTACGGTCCGACGATAAACACGACATCCGGCTTGGCTGCTCTGACGGTGGCAATCGCTTTGGCGACGTCGGTAGTATTGCGCTGGAAAGAGCCGGTGGCCACCGGCTTGGCATCATGCTTGGCAAGAGCCTTGTTGACACCGGCCAACACGGCATTGCCGAACGCGTCATCTTGATAGATGACGCCGACCTTTTGAGGCCCGAGATCTTTCCACGCGTGGTCGATCTGGTTGGCTGTCTCGTCGAAATACGAGGCGCGCACGCTGATCACATGCGGTCTGAACGGCTCCTGCAACAACTGCGCACCGGTGAACAATCCGATGATCGGTAGCTTGTGCTCTTCGGCCAACGGCACATACTTGGCGGCAGTTGGAGTGCCTACGAAAAATGCGCCGGCAAAACAATCATCGCCGGCCATCTTTTTGAAAGCCGCCGTCGCCTTGTCCGGCTCATATCCGTCATCGTAAGTTTTGAGAACAATTTTTCTGCCGTGCACTCCGCCCTTGTCGTTGATATACGAAAGGTATGTCTGTGCACCGATAAGTTGCTGCTTGCCTAGCTCACTTGCCGGGCCCGATTGCACACAGCATGATCCGATCGTGATCTCATTGGCGCTGACGCCGTCTTTAGACAAAGCAGGGCTGTTAATGCCACAAAGCAACAACTGAACTGCAAATAGAGCCGTCAGGCCCTTGTGCTTCTTTCCTACGAAAGAAAAAACACTTTCGATCAACCTCATTACGAGCACTCCTTAGAACTTTCAACCGGAAAGGATGCCAGTTGCCGTGCGGCGGCAACACACCAATATGTATATCAGATTACGAAGGCTCCGGATTGATTTTTTGCACCGGCAGATTGCTGATACTGCCTGAACATTTGACGAAGCACAATATATTTCTTGCTCGCTTCAGACCATTGTCCCTTTTCGGCATCTTCGACAAGTGCGGCCGCTTTCGAAGCCATCGAGTTGGCGCCTACGATGCTGCATGGCCCTTTCAAAGAGAACGCAAAGTGAGTGACTTCACGTAAGTCTTTGTCCTCAAGAGCGAACTCGAGACAGTTAAGCAACATCGCCACCGAACCGAAAAACGCCGAGATAACGTTGTCGGTATCCTCGCCGAATGTCTTTTTCAACCAGACCTGGTCTAACTTCAGCTCATCGGTTGCCGGTTGTTCCATATCGGGCTGCGCGCCCACTGCATCAGCCGACTTGCCGAATACGAATCGATCGACTATCTCTCTTACCCGTCCTTGTTTGTCGCCTTTGACGACGAAATCATCCATGCCCTTTTCAAAGCACTCGCGTTTTTCCAGATCGCGATCGAAAGAAGTAAGGGCTACGATCGGCGTGTGATGACTACCGTCGATTTTGCGAATTTCGGCGGTTGCTTCATAGCCGTTGAGAATCGGCATGTCGATGTCCATGAACACAACGGCGTACTTATTCTTTTTGCAGGCGTTGACTGCTTCCATGCCGTTGTTGGCGATATCCGCTTCGACCCCGAACTTTTTCAGGCGCATCTGCAAAAGTTGTTGGTTTACGGGGATATCGTCGACGATCAAAACTCTCTTGCTGCTCGGTACCTCTGCAGGTGGATTCTCAGCGGGGGCTTCCGGAGCACTATCGGAAAGTTTATTGGCAAACAACTTCAGCTCGCGCTGCGCTGCTTCGATGCCGCCAAGCTGTTTCTCGAGGGTATGACACAACTCTTTGATAAACTTGCCTGCCTTAACGGTCTCGGTTTTATCGCGGAATAGCGTTACTACTCCTCCGATGTCGGCATTATTTCGCAAGGGGATGGCAGTTACTTACAGGTGCAACTCTTCCTGGGTACGCGGATCTCTCATTACCAGCGGAATGCTGCCAGTGACATCATCGCCGCGCAAGCAACGCTCCCAGGGCAGCTCGCCGTCCTTGATTCTTTCTTCCGTCATTCCATCGAAGAAGCAGCCGGTAGGAAGCTTGTTGGAAACGGGATCGATGCCGAGCAAACGCTGACCACTTCCATGGTGCAGAACAACCTTGCCGTCATTGCCGAGCAGAAAGACCCCCACGAGCTTCTGGCTGGTCAACGCCTGCAGCGTAAGAGGCAACTTGTAGAACACCTCTCGCGGATTGGAAGGCCCATCGAGCAAGGCTTCGACGTTCTGTTTGGCTTCCTGCAATGTGCTCTTGGCTATCGCGGCGGCCGACTCGTTTTGAGCGAGTGCGCTTCTTAGATCGTCAATTTGCTTGCGCACAGAGCCAACCAGGGTTTCCCACTCTTTGGAATCCATCGCGATCTCCTTGAAATGGCGTGTGTACGTGGACTCTAGGGTCTACAATTGCTTACCACACACCCGTAGACTTCAATCTCTAAATAAGCTTCCATACGACGTCCAGCAAGTTAGCTTCGTCGAAACTATTCTTGGCGAAATAAGCATTCGCCCCGGCATTCACTCCGCGCTCGCGGTCTTCGCGGCTGGCCATGGAGGTAACGATCACCACCGGCATGTGATTTAATCTGTCGTCGGCCCGAATGCTGGAAGTCAAGGCAATTCCGTCCATCTGCGGCATTTCGACGTCGGTGACTACGATATCGAATTGTTCTTGCTGCAAGAGGGCAAATGCTTCGGCACCATTGTTGGCGGTTTTGACGTTAAAGCCCGCCGATTCCAGAATGTTGCGCATCAGCATGCGCGCCGTCACCATGTCGTCAACGACAAGCACTTTCGCCGACTTGGCAGAACGACGCTTGTGACCTTCGCCTGCAGCCGGAGCCGCTTCAGCGTCTTTGGCGGGCGACATAGGCTCAACGCGCGCCGAGCGGCCGCGGCGCTCGCGGTAGGTGCGCAACATGTCGGCAATATTGAGAATGGGCACTACCTGTCCAGAGCCCAGAACGGTGACACCAAGGACGGTGCTGACTCCGGAAAACACTGGTCCCAAGCTCTTCACGAGCACTTCTTGCTCGCCAAGCACTTCATCGACGATGAATCCCACCTTCTCGGCGCCGGCGCGCACGACGCCTACCGTAAGCACGCCTTCTTCCGAACGCGGCTTGAATGACGCAGGCAAACGCAGAATATCCTGCAACGATCCCAGAGGCACCAGCCCACCCTCGAGCACGAAAGTGTCGGTGCCGTCGACAGCTTGCACCGCATTTTCAGTCATGGAAACAACGCGCTCGATATTGCCCGTGGGCACGGCCAGCGTTTTGCCGGCCACTTCCACCAACACGCTGCGGAAAGTGGCAATCGTCAAAGGCAGCCGCAGAATGAAAGTGGTGCCCTTGCCCACTTCGGTTTCCAGCTCGATGCTGCCGCCCAGCTGCTCGATTTTCTCCTCGACGATGGCCATGCCCAGTCCGCGCCCGGAAATCTCCGTGATCGTAGCGCTGGTCGAAATAGCCGACTTGAAAATCAGTCGCAATGCTTCATAAGCGGGCAATTTAGCCGCTTCCTCTGCAGTCAGGATGCCCTGTTTGACGGCTGAGGCTTTCACCTTAGCGCTGTCGATGCCGCGTCCATCGTCGCAGAGGCGGATTTCCACCATGCGCTCGGCTTGAGCGGCGGCAATCTTCAGTGTGGCTTTGGGCGGCTTGCCTTTGCTGACGCGCTCTTCCGGCGTCTCGATGCCATGGTCGATGCTGTTGCGAATCAGGTGGATAAGCGGATCTTTCAGCTCGCCCAAAATACGTCTGTCCAACTCGATGTCGCCACCACTGATGGTGACTTCCGCTTGTTTGCCCAATTGTCTGGAAAGCTGCCTGACGATCACAGGAATACCGTTAAACAGATTGGAACATGGATGCATCAACAAGCTTTTGGCTTCGTCGAGCAAATCATTGACACTGTTGGCGGTGATGTTGGCACAATCGTCGAGATTACGCCACAAGTCGCGAGCAGTGGCCGGAGACTCATTGAGCAACGCATCAAGTGCGTCCAAGGCCTTCGTCATCGTCAGCCACGGCATCTGCTCTTGAGGGGTGCTCGACACCGACAGCATGATGCCGATCATGCGTCTGGCTTCGGCGATGTCCGGTGCCGATTTGGACCACACATGCGCGCGTGTTTCCAGACCACGCCGAAATTCATCGAGCTTGAGGGTGTTCTGCCGCACCATTGCCTTCAATGAAAGCATCTCCTCAGCCTGGCGTAGCAGTGCATCGAGCTTGTACGCCGGTATGCGTAAAACTTCCTGCGCTGCCTTTTCTTCGTCGGCTTTGCCGGCGTCGGCGTGCGATTTTTCTTCGCCGCCTGCTCGTGGCGCCTGAGGCGCCGCTTTGGCCGGCGGCTGTGCGCCTGCCTCCATGGACTGAACGCCTGCTGCTGGCGGCACGGCAACGTCCTTACTGGACGGCCCGGCGACCTTAACTTCAAGTGACTCTTGGGAAGATGCTTTTGCCGCCGCCGGCTCAGCTTCATCGGCAGGCGCCTGCACGCCCAAAACCGCTTTCAATCGAGCCAGAATACCTTCAATGGCCGGCAGCAAGGCGCTGTCGTCGTCCTCGCCCAAAAGCGATTCAACCAGTCCCACGCCTTCCAGAAGCAAATCGATGAGAGCGCTGTTAATGCGCAGATTGTTGGACTTGATGGCCGACATGATGTCTTCCATCGGGTGACATACGGATTCAACGGTGTAAAACTCGGCAGCGTGCGCCGAGCCCTTGAGGTTATGCAACGAGCGGAACGATTGCTCTACAAGCGACGGCGTTTCTTCCGGCGTGGCGAATTCCAATTTGACCAGGCTGGAGAGCAGCAAATGCACGTGCTCCAGACCCTCCGCCCGACAGGCGTTTTGTAGCTGCTTGGTAAAATCGTCGTCCGACATGACTTTGGTTGAACCGCCTTCAGGAATTCCCGGCCGCTTTTTTATTCAAACGAGAATCCGTCAGCACCTTATCGGCACTGAGAATTACCAGGCGGTCGTTGGTGACCGCGCGCACGTAATCGGCAGTGGCACCACAGAGCATGCCCACGGAAAACTGCATCGAGGACAACGGCAGTTTCTTAGCCCCAATCACTTCATCGGCAAGGAAGCCGACAATCAGTTGCCCCTGCTGGAAAATAAGTGCTTTGTTGAATACGGTGACGGCGCCTGCTTGAATGCCAAGGAAAGTCTTGAGGTCGATAATCGGCACAATCTGACCGCGCAAGTTGATCACACCGAGCACGAATGGCGGCGAGCCGGGAATCCAGGTGACTCCCACCAGCGGGCATACTTCCGTCAGTTGCTCGAGCTCGAAGGCGAACGCATCTTCGCCCAGAAGAAACTCCACAATTTCGATTACTTCTTCATCGACCGTTGTTCGCCTCTGGGCAGCCAGCGAGCGGCGGCGAGATTTCAATTTTTCGGATTTCGACTGCACCACTGCCTTCTTTAGAGTGGCCATGAATTGCTGGCTCTTATCGCTAAGTCCACCGGGTTCGGCCTGTTTGGCGTTTTCATCGTACGGACTTTCTACCATCTTCTCCCACCAGCGACTTCATTATCGTGTCGATTTGACGCGCGGTCATCTCATCGGAGCAGGGCAACCTTTCATCGGGCGAATATTTCTCAAGTATCTGCTGGGTGTTGCGCCGACAAATTTCCGCCTCTGAGGACCGCCCCAGCTTATTAAACAACATAAATAGAGAAAAGTGCGCCATGACAAAATTCGGATCGACGAATATCGCCTGCTGAAACGCCCGCACGGCTTCAGTGTCCTGCTGAATTTGCTGCAGCAAAACGGCTCTCCAGAAGTAGAGCACCTCATTGAGTGGAAACGTTGTCAACGCCGTATCCACCCAGCGCAAAGCCTCATCCGTGCGTCCCAAGTTGGAAAGCGCATGCAACAGTATCAGATAAAAATCCACGTCCGGTCCGATTTCCGGACCGGATTTGTCATTGGCGCCGGGTTTGACGCTTTGATTGAGCATCATCATCAGGGCGCGGATTGCCTGCTCGTATTGCCCGCGCATGACAAGTTGATTCGCGCTTTCAGGCGACATGTATTCGGCAGGCGGTTGCGGCGGTTGCGGCGCTTGCGCCGGCTTGGGCGGGTTGGCCGGCGGCTGGTTGGAAAGCGACGGTATTTTCTGCAAGGTGGTGCGCGCCGCATCGGCTGCCGCGCTCCCTGCACCGGCAGCGGCAGGCGGCACCGGCGGTCGAGCCGGAATGGGCGGCGCCGCCTTCGGGGCGGCGGCGGGCTGACTGCCTACAACCGGCAAGCCTTTATCGGACGAGGGCACAGCCGTAACCGGACGGAACCGGGGCGGCACATTGCCCAAATGAGAGGCGACGGTGTCGCGCTTGATCAAAACCAGCAGTCCCGGCTCGCGAACGCACTCGAAGAGTGCGCGCGACGCAAGGTCGATGTCACAAGCGCTGAGAATGAGAGCGCCGCCGGGGGCCAGATACTTGTGCATCTGCTCGATGATCGCGGCCGATTGCTGAGCTTCGAAATAGATGAGCACGTTGCGGCAGAAGATGATATCGAATCCGGTGGCTGGTAGCAAAGGTGGTGGCTGATCCCTCTGCAGATCCATCAGGTTGAACTGCCGCCAGTGCACCATCGAGCAGATCTTTTTGGAAAGCTGGTAGCGATTGCCATTGTTGGACTTGAAATATTTATCCAGAAATGAGGCCGGAGTGGCGCGCAAAGACCACGGCCCATATTCGCCGCCCATGCCCTTTTGGATTGAAGAAGCGTTGAGATCGCTGCCGACGATAAAGCAGGGATTGATTTGCGAACCGCCGGCCATTCTGTCCAGCGACATAGCCAGGCTGTAAGGTTCTTCGCCGGTACAACACCCGGCCGACCAGGCGTTCAAGCCGGTGCCGCGATCGCGCAGTGCCGGCAACAAATTATCAGACAGGTAATTCCAGAGCGCGGCATCGCGGAAGAAGTAAGTTTCCGGCACCGTCAAGCATTCGACGAGCGCATCCGATTCCCGCGGCCCCCACGGTGCCGCAAGCAGCCAACTGAGGTAATCGTCATCTTGAGCCAGGTTCAATCGTTTGCGCAGCGGCTGCAACCTGCGCGGCAACTCGCTCAATCTTTCCGGCGGCACATAGATGCCGAATTGAGTGGCAAGACGCTTGCCCAATTCAGCTAAAACTTTATCTTGTGCCGAGGTCGTCATACTAATTCAGGCAAACTCACATCGCTAACATCAGGAAGGTCACCGGCTTTAATCAGTTTGGTCGGGTCGATAATCACAATCAAATCGCCATCCGATTTCAAGACGCCGCTGGCGTACGATTTGACGGGATCAGTTATCGGCGCCAGTTCGGCCCCGTCAAATTCGGAAACGCCTTCGACCGAATCGACAATCATGCCGACCGGGCCAAAAGCCGAATTAGCAATCAGGATATCGTCATCAAGTTCCAATTCACGGGCGCGCATACCGACAATTTGTCGCAGATCGACAATCGGAATCACTTGATCTTCGATGTTGATTACCCCGAGCACTTTGTCGTTTTGTCCGGGCAAAGGCGTAATTTCCACGGCCCAAACAACACGTTGCATGGAATCAAGCTGGCAAGCGAATTTCTTGCCGTCCAACCAGAATGTCAAAAGTGTTTCCATGACACAAACCTCACTTCTGTGGGCGCAAAAGGTCGATGCGCTGCATAGTCTTACGCGTGGTCCTGGTATCCAGTGATAATAAACGGATGATTATTTGCTCGGGCGGAAGCACTTCGAGGGCCGCACCACAGGCGATGGCTTCACCGGCCATGCCGTGGATAAGCGATGAAGCGCGATCCTGGGCGATCGTCATGGCACCTTGCTGCCGTAACGCTCCCATCTCCGCGGCACCATCCTTGCCCATTCCTGTGAGCAGCACCGCCATGCAATGTTTGCCCACCGTTCTTTCCAGCGAACGAAACATGTAGGAAATTGCCGGACGCATGCCGTATTCTCGTCCGGAATCGGACAAAGCTATAGTCAGATCGGCCGTCAGCCCCATGTGCTTGTCATCAGGAGCGACAAACACAAAGCCTGGTCTTATCTTCATATTTTCTTCGGCGATCACCACGCGCACGTGGCTGTCGGTATTCAACCACTTCACAAAGCTGCCGCTAAAGCCGTTGGCCATGTGCTGAGTAATCATGAGCGGAATCGGATAATCATCGGGCAATGATTGAATGATGTTTTTCAATATCTGCGGTCCGCCGGTGGAGGCGCCGATTGCCACCACGGATACTTTGGCATCCGGCGGCGGTGCCAGCGGCTTCCTTCTGGTGACGTCTTTTTTGCTGAAGCGGGGATCCGTGCCTTTGAGCGCTTTGATTGTCTGGATCAGCGTAGAAGTATTCTCTTTGTGATGCGGATGGCCGGGCGGTCCGGGTTTGGTCAATACCGCCACCGCTCCCGCTTCCAAAAGCGCGAATGGATTGGCCGTGGATTTTTCGTCGGTGGTGACGATCACAATCGGCACCGGTGAAACTTCCATGATTTTCCGCGTCACTTCGAAGCCGTTCAGCCCCGGCATGTTGAGATCGAGCGCAATCACGTCCGGCTTCTGGTTTTGCGCCATCATCAGCGCCGACTCGCCATCGGCGGCAGTGCCGCATACTTTCAGCTCCGAGTCGCTTTGCAGAAGCCGAGTGAGCAGTGCCCTCACGGCACTGCTGTCATCGACCACCAGGACAGATACCGGCATGAGTTACCCTTTATTGAGATAGTTTTGGATCTCTTTGACCAACGTCTCGTACAGTGGACGTACAGATGAGAAACAGGATTCGATGCGCGTCCAGTCTCCCGAGACGGCCGCATCTTCCAACGCCGAACTTTCTCTTTCCACCGGCAAGGCGTTAATCGAACGGCAGGCGCCACGCAATTTATGCGCATTCGCTCGCACCGCCTCTTTATCCTTGCTGCTCACTGCCTGAGCCAGGCGCTCGACCACCTGCGTGGCGTCCTCGAGGAACGACTTGGCCAGCTCGGCGGCGCACTCGGCATCAAGATCCTCTTCCAGACTGGCATAGTCAAACAACGGTTGATTGTCTACCGGCATCTCAACATCCTCATATCCTGGATTGGTAATCACGACGTTTTTCCGGCGGTCCAACCTGCGCTTGCACCGCCGCGAACATTTTTCGCAGAACCTTGTATTTTTCCATCGACTCGTTCCACTTGCCAAGGAAGCTGTCATCCGCAATCTCAGCACAGAGCTTGCCCATCAAGGATAATCCCATGTTGCTGCATGGTCCCTTCAGTGAATAGGCGACATGAGTGACTTGCAAGGAATTTCTTTCCTCGATAACCATCTGCAAGCGATCCATTAAAGACGATGCTGTAAAAATAAACTGCGAGATCACTTCCATGGACTCTTTGCCGAGCGCTTCGCCGATCCAGGCAAGATCAAGATCCAGACCTTGACTGGGCGCCTTGTCATCGCGATGAACAGGCGAGGTGACATCAGCGATTGCCGTGCCGAAGACGTAATGACCGACTAACTCGCGCAGCTTCGACTTGCTGTCGCCCTTTTCCAAAAACTCATCCATGCCGGCCTGCAAGCAGCGCTCGCGATCGCCTGGGCGGTCGAAAGAAGTCATTGCCACGATTGGCGTGTGGTAACCCTGCCCCACCTCGAACTTGCGGATGTCTGTGGTGGCCTCGAGTCCATTGAGCACGGGCATGTCCAGATCCATAAGTACCAGCGGGTACCGTTTGGACTTGCATGCATTAACCGCTTCCAGTCCATTGTTGGCAGTGTCGGTGCTCACACCTAGCTTTTGCAAATGCATGACCAGAACTTTTTGGTTTACCGGAATATCGTCGACGACCAACACGCGTTTTTCGGCCGGCGGACGGGCGACGATGGCCAGTGAAGCTGTGGGAGCCGGGCAAGGCAAAGGAGTGGCAGGCGGAATCAACACATTGCCGGCAGGCGGCGTGTTGCCTATCTTGTCCATGAGCAGCTTCAGTTCTCGCTGCGCGGCTTCCATTGCTGTAATCTGATTTTCCAGCATGTTGCACAAGTTCTTGATATACTCGTCGGCTTTCGTCGTCTGACTCATATCGCGAACGACAATCAGCACATCGCCCGAGTCCAGACCGCTGCAGAGCATGACCACCGTCATCTCTACATCAAGCTCTTCATAGCCGGCCGCCCGGCAAACCATAGCGCTGCTCTCGCCTTCGCTATGCTCGGACATGCAACGCACCCACGGCAACGAGGCAGCCGGCACCGGCGTGTTGTCGTTGCGGTCATAGAAACAATCGGTGCGGATTTTTTCCACCGAAGGATCGTATGGCCAAAAACTCTTGATGTTGCCGTTGTGCAGAACCACTCGACCGTCCGAACCGACAATGAACACGCCAACCAATTTTTGATGCGACAGCGCCTGCAGAATCGAGGGCAGTTGATAGAGAATTTCTCGTGGGTTGGAGCTGTTCTCAATAATGTATTCGATGTTGCGTTTGGTCTGACTGAGCACGTCTTTGGGCGTCGCCGCCTCCGAGTCGACAATGCTCGTGCTCACGTCCTCAATCTGCCTGCGGACTTGGTCAACCAGCTCATCCCATTTTTTCGGGTTCATTCCTTGGTTCCTCTGCCTAGGCCTTGCCTGCGACCGGCAGATTGGCTGCCTTCTGCTGCACGGCCATGGCGAACGTTGAAATCAGCATGGCTGCCAGTCGTGAGGATGAGGTTTGCACCTCATAGCGATTTCCCCCGAATTCGAACTTACAGTGCTCGTTGCCTGCTGACTCGGCAACGCCGGTTGTGGACATGATAGTTTCCAACTGAGGCAAGAAGTACGCTTTGTCGTACTCCTTCATCAGCATGTTATCGGCACCACACTCCAGAGAACGGACAACGTCCTTCATGTCTTTAAGCGATACCAGAATGACAAACGGAATTTTCTTAACCGACGGCATTTGTTTGACGCGCTTGCACAGCTCGAAACCGTCGATCTCTGGCATGTCGATATCCGAGAGAATGGCGTCGAAAGCCTGGTCGCCATTGAGGACGTCGATTGCTTGCTGACCGCCGGCTGCCACCACCGTCTCGATGCAGGCAATCTTGAGCACGTGCTGCAGGCGCATCGCCTGGGTGGTGCTGTCTTCGACAATCAGAATTCGTTTCTGAACACCCATGCCCCACTCCGTGAATCTGCCGAATTGCCGAACGTCGGGAAGGGCTTGCGGCTCAGCTAACCCTTGCGGGTTAGGCACGGCCGAAATGCTTCCGAAACTGGTCCCGCCCCAAGCACTGTGCCACGGCGGGGTTACTGTTAAACATGTCCGTAACCCCCGTGCAGGGCGGCCGCACGCTGCCAACCGCCGGCCGGCAGCCCTAAATCGCAGCCCGTCGCCATCAAGTAAGATCAGTACTCTACTTTTACTGATCTGGAGCTTTTAACAATGGCAAAAGCTATATGGCAGGGAGTGGTTATCGCTGAGAGCAATAACACAAAGGAGATCGAAGGCAATCTTTACTTCCCGCCCCAATCCCTGAAACAAGAATATTTTCAAAGCAGTAAAACCACTTCCGTCTGTTCATGGAAGGGAACGGCCCATTACTACGACATCAAAGTCGGCGATGAAATTAACCATGACGCCGCCTGGACGTATAGACAGCCTAAAGATGCGGCCAGGCACATAGCCGAATACGTGGCGTTCTGGCGCGGAGTGGAAGTTAAAAAATAGACGGCGCTCGTCGCTGCGCACCGCATTTGGTGTCATTTGCCGGCAGGCGGCAGAATGCGACCGGTGACGCGCAACTCGACGTCCTTCGGATTGCATTGCTCGCAACCCAGCTTTTTCCGCAGCTCGTTTACTTCCTTGACGGCGTCCTCCGCGTGTTGTCCGAAGGTAAATTGGTAAGAGTTGCCCAGATTATCGGTGGCAGTGCCGTGCCCGGTAGTAAGCGATGTGGTCGTGAAATTGCCTTTGAGCACGCGCCCGTCCGAGCACTTCGCCTTGATAAATCCGCTCTGCCCGATAACGCTGCGTGGATGTGGATAGTGAGTGACCAGAGCATATCCTTTGCACTGGCGGCCGTTGGGGAAAATGAAATCGACGCTCGCTCTGCCGACAAACGGGTCGTCTTGAATCAGCCCGTAGAACAAGTCGCAATTGGCGGCATTCTGCGCCACAAAATAATAGCGCAGACGCCAAAAATAAAACTTATCGACGAAGTGCCCGATCAGCGATTTGCGCAATTTCGCAGGCAACTGATTCTGCTGTTGCGACTGGTCATCTTGCGCTGCCGCGCCGCTGCATGACACGACAAGCACCATGCTGAGACCGATCGCTATTGATTTGAGCTTGCTCAAGCGTACACCTTATGGGCGGCGCCTGGCGCGACCCGGTATAGCTATTTTACCGCTACCGTTTCACAAAAAAGTCACGAGACAGTCCAAAAAAAGTCAGGACGAAAGTTTTATTGTTGCCTCGTCGATGTGCGACGCCTTGAAGCTGCATGCGACATTTGATAAGTGAGGGAATTACCAGATGGCAAACCACGTCAGCACGTTCGGCACAGACCCGGGCTCGGCTCTCGCCGACCGCTCGCCCACCGCGCCAGTTAAATGCAAAAACAAACCAGCGATCATCGTGGAGATTCGAAGAGCGCGACGGGATTGGCCGAAACAAACATTGAGCCAACGCGAACCCTGCAGCCACTTGCTGCGCCGTTTTGCCCACGACAGTTATTCCAGCTTGTACCCCACACCATGAACATTCCTTAGCGCCGGAGAATCGCCGGCATCTTGAAGTTTCGCCCGCAGGCGCGAAATGTGTTTGCGGACGGACTCCACCGACGCATCATCATCAGCAGACCATAGCCGTTCAAGAATTGCTTCCAGGCTGAACACCTGTCCCCTGTGGCGCATGAAGAATTCCAGCAGCGAAAATTCTTTAGGCTGCAAATGAATCTCCTGTCCGGCACGGGTAACTTTGTGCGACTGAGGATTGAGTTCGAGATTTCCGGTTTTCAAGATCAGACTTTCGATGCTTTTCTGCCTGCGCAAAAGGGCGCCTATTCGTGCCGATAATTCACGCAACTCGAAAGGCTTCGTCAGGTAATCATCGACGCCTGAATGAAACCCTGTCTCTTTCTCGTCGATACTTTTCTTGGCAGTCAACATCAAAATCGGAAGTGTTTTACCTTCTTTGCGCAAGGTCTTGCACACTTCGATTCCACTAACGTCGGGCAGCCCCCAATCGATGACGATAATGTCATACGGATAAAAGCGCACCCGACTCAAAGCTTCCGAGCCAGTGTCGACCGATTCGACAATGTGCTGTTCGCTTTCCAGCCAACTGCAAATCAATTCTGCAAGGGTGGCAGTGTCCTCTACTAGCAAAATCTTGGCCATGGAAACCGTGTTGCTGTGCTCTAGAAAATACCACTGTCCGGTTGCCAATAAAAGCCTATTGGAGTTTCGATATGCCAACCAGTTTTCAGCATGGTAGCACCGATGGTGCCAGTGTATTCTCTTGCCAGTAGCAGCTATTCAAGAGACGATCCCGAATGTTATGTGAGCACTCCTGATCCAAATTTTTGCTACGGTCCGTCGGGCGGCATTAACGTGCCGCCCGATTCATTTAATTCATCAAAAAGAAAAACTTAACAGCCACTCATTTAGTGCAACATGTGGAAAGCGGTGCCTGTACACTGAGCCGTGTCTATGCACTATAGACATATGATTGACTTAGGAGGTAAGCATGAAGAAAGCAATCTCTCTTGCTATTCTGGCCGTCGTTGCAACAGCGACAGTGGCCAAAGCAGATCCGGTATCGGCGGAAATTAGATACCAAAATTGGGCTGCGCAGCACCAAGATTGGGTGCGCCTGCATCCAGATCGCGCCCGCTTATTCGCACATCACCCGGAATTGGCCGAGCGCTATCGCACTGAGTGGTTCAATTGGCACCCCGAACATCCCGTTTACTCGGAATGGGCTGAGCATCATCCAGGCTGGGTGAAAGAGCACCACGAGCGCGCCCAATACTTCACCGCACATCCTGAAGCGGCCGACGCAGCGCGCCATGAATGGTGGGAGCATAAAGAAACCAGCCGTGAATACCGGCACTGGGAAAATGAGCACCCGATGCACTAAGATTGGCTGAAGCACAAGCGCGCCGCCAGCGCGCTTGCAGTCAAAAAAACAAGCGCCCTGATCAGTGATCGGGGCGCTTTTGCTTTTAGCCTGGCACATCCCGAGGATCGTTACCATAGCTGTCTCGTTCGCCGATGGTGCCATCTTCGCGATGCACGAGCAGCTCGACTTGATTTTGTTTTGCTTTTTCTTTTCCGGCGGCGATCGCCTCTTCTCGGGTAGCAAATCCCTGGCCCGCTGTTGGGTTGCCTTCAGTTTCAACTTGCCAGGTGCCGCCTTTATTTACGACGTGCACATTAGCTTTCGACATGTTTTTCTCCTGATCTTTCTCGACAATAAAACGTTCACGCTATGTGCAGTTGGGTCTGCAACTTAGCTGCCTGACGTGTCGCTTTTTACGACGAAATATGGTCTAGCGACGTGCCCGCAGTTACTCAACGGATGAGCCTTTTGGGAACCAGACCGAGCCATAGTCGTCGGAACACATGCGTACCAACGAGTGATACGCAGAGGTGAACGAATTATGATGAAGATAGTCTCGACTGTACTTGGTGCAGTTCTGGTATTAACGGCTCTGATCGGATTCATGAACCATGCATTCATGAAGATGGACCTCAGTCCGATGCATGATGTAATCCTATTGATCGTCGGTGCCATCACTCTATACTTCGCTATCATGGGCACCGAATTTCAGGCGCGCTACACCAACGCCACACTCGGCGTGTTGCTCACATTGGCCGGCATAATCACGCTCTTGTCGGCTAGCGGTGTTGCCACTGCCGGTGGTGTTGATATCGCAGCTAAACACGTTCTCAAGCTATTCGGCGGGCATCTGCAGTACACAACTGCTGATGGAGTTCGCAACTTGATCTTGGGCATCATCGGTTTGATCGCCGGATTCATGCCGCGCGAAAAAGAAATTGAAATCGACATGGCCGCGACTCAGCACAAAGTTCCGACCGCTCGCTAAACCGACCATTCATTAACCCAACCAACTCGTAGGGCGGCGCATTGCGCCGTCCTTTACGTTCGGCTTCAGTCCTTATTTCGCGTTTTCTTTGACCGCTTCCTTACAGTCTTCATAGAGCGAGCGCATCTCCGCATCATCGCGATTGAGCTGCTTGGAAATCGCCAGCGCCTTCTCGATATAAGGAAGCGCCTCGGCATATTGGTGCTGATTGTAGAGCTCGACACCGTAGTTGAAATAGGCAACGCGCAGATTGCTCTTACCTTGAACATAGCCGGGGTCGGTGGCAATCGCCTGCTTCAGCAAGTCAATCGCTTTTTGGAATTCGTGATTCTCTAGCGCCGTGACGGCAGTATTGTTGAGCTCGCCGGCTTTCAGGGTATTTGATGATAACTTCTCTTCGTTGATGGTGATACCGTCGTGATCATTGCTGTCATTGCTCGCCGGCGGCATTGCATCGCTGCTGGATGCAGAGCCGGCATCAGGCTGAGAGCTTGTATCGCCCGTGCCCGCATCAAGCGGCGGAGCCGACACCGGCGCCGGCACAAAGCTCGAGGAATCACCAGTACCGCTCGTCGTTCCCTTCCCTAAAAATTGATCCAGCGTCTTGTCCACCGAGGGATCGCCCGTCGATGAAGACGTCGTTGAAACAGGCGTCTGCTTCGGTGGCTTAGGCTCTTTCGTCTTCTTCGGCTTCGTCGGTTTTTGCTCGGCCGGCGATGGCGCCGCCACCGATGGAGCCGCCGTGTCCGCTGGCGCACCCTTGCCCAAGAATTGGTCGAGAGTCTGGTCTACCGACGGGTCATCCGCTCGGCAGGCGGGAACCGCCATTTGACACAGCAATAACAAACTGAAACTGAGCGCTAATTTTCGCATGACATTATACGGCTGGGGACATTGATATTCTAGCGTTTGCTGGGGAAATCCGCTCGGGATGCAATGATCCCGCTGAAACGCAGGCACAAACATACTGTTCATCAGTCTTCCTTGCTGTGGTTTAACGCTGCTAAGGAGGAGACTATGAGAAAGCTGGCAATGCTTGCCGCCGCCGCATTGGTTTTGGGCGCGACGCAAATTTCGGCTGAGCCTGCACAAGCAAAAAGCTTAGGGTCGATGCTCGACTCAGCGGCTAATGCGCTCAGCGGAAGAAGCGCGTATTACAACCAGTTCCGGTACGGCTATCCTTATGGCTATTACGCCAATCCGTATTCCGGTTATGGTTACAATCCGTACCCCTATCGCCATCACTATTATGGCAACCGCCGCTATTACAACCCCTGGTATTAGATAGCCGGCCATCTGCTATCATGAGCGCCCCTGTCTGGAAGATTGACCATGCAAAAACGACGGCTCGGGCGCTCAGATCTGCAGGTAGCTCCGCTTTCATTCGGCGGCAACGTTTTCGGATGGACAGCCGACGAAGAGACGTCGTTTAAGCTGCTGGACGGTTTTGTTCATGCCGGGTTGAACCTCGTCGATACCGCCGACGTCTACTCGGTATGGGCCCCCGGGCACAAAGGCGGCGAGTCGGAAACTATCATCGGCAAGTGGCTGAAAAAACGCGGCACCCGTGAAGATGTTGTGATCGCCACTAAATGCGGGATGAAAATGTCGTCCGAGCTTGGCGTCGGTTCGCTCTCGAAAAAATACATCTTCGAGGCTATCGACGCCTCGCTAAAACGTTTGCAAACCGACTACGTTGATCTGTATCAAGCGCATACCGACGATCCAAACACACCGCTTGAAGAAACGTTGGAAGCATTCACCGATCTGATCAAGCAGGGAAAAGTGCGCGCCGTCGGTGCGTCAAATCACAAAGCGCCGCGACTGACGGAAGCATTGCGGATAAGCGAACAAAACGGCTTCGCGCGATATGAGAGCTTGCAGCCCGAGTACAACTTGCTCGAACGATCCAATTACGAGACTAAGCTCGAACACATTTGTGTCGAGCACGAGTTGGGTGTGATTAGTTATTTCTCGCTCGCTCGCGGTTTCTTAACTGGCAAGTACAAATCGGAGTCCGATTTGTCGAAGAGTCCCCGCGGTGACGGCGTCACCAAATACATGAACGACCGCGGATTCAAAATTGTCCGAGCGGTGGAACAGGTGGCAGAACGGCAAAAGGTATCACCAGCTGCGGTGGCGCTAGCGTGGCTGATGGCGCGTCCCAGCGTCACCGCTCCCATTGCCAGCGCGACGTCGGTGGATCAGCTCGAGAACTTAATCCAGGCGACGAAAATTACGCTCAGTGATGCTGAAATGAAAGCACTAAACTACGCCAGCCAATACGAACATACGGCGGCGACGTAGTTTAGTTAGCGGCGGGCGCAACTTAGTTTCCTTGTTCAGGAAGGTCGAAACAACGCTCCAAGAACCGCCTTTCATCACTGGATTCGACGGGCTCGTCGGGTTCTGTTTCAGCTATAGCCAAGTTATCGCCGGGCTGCGCGGCGTCGCGCAATTGTTGAGCAAACTTCGCTTTTACTTCCTCAGGTAATGCATCAAAAGAAACGACTTGCGAGCCAGGGGGAAGCTGAATAGATATTGGAACTGGGACAAAAACGAAATACATGATGGCCCCCTTTTAGAACTACATATTCTATTTTGAAACGAACGTTCCAAAATAGCCCAAGATTTCAGCATTCCTTAAGAGAAGCCTCAAGAACGGCGGCTACTTCGCCAGTTTCAGCGCGATCGGTCCGACAATGGCGAGAAACAGCACGTAAGCGGCTGAGAGCGGTCCAAGTTCCGGTTGCAACGTCGCCCCAAGCCCAGCAATGACAATCGAGAATTCCCCGCGTGGAATCAGCGCCAGCCCTGCGCGTATCCGTCCCCGCGCATCCGTAGTGGCACCCTTAGCAGCAAACCAGCCGGTGGCAAACTTAGTTAAAGCAGTCACCAATCCAAGAGCTACCGCCAACAACAATACAGGCGGCAAGCTGTGCGGATCGACTTCCATTCCGAAAAAGAAAAAGAACATCGCTGCAAATAGATCGCGCAATGGCATGAACAACCGATGAGATTGATGTGCAATGGTGCCGCACATTGCAATGCCAACAAGGAAGGCGCCAATCGCTTCGGAAACTTGAATACCGTGCGCGATGCCTGCGACAAGCAACACAATACCGAATGTGGTGAGCAAAATAATTTCGTCAGACTCGTGAGAGAGTAGTTTGCTAATGCCACTACCGAAGCGCATGACACCAACTAGAATCAGCAGCACGGCGGTGGTGGCAATGGCCACGGACGTGGTTATCTTGTCCGCCGTACCGCCGGCAACTAAGACAGAGACAAAAGGCAAGTAGAGAGCCATTGCCAGATCCTCGAGCACAAGCACCGAAAGCACGGATTTGCTCTCCGGATCTGACGCTCGCTTGGTCTCGGCAAGCACTTTAGCTATGATTCCGGATGACGATACCCAGGTTGCGCCACCCAAAAGCAGGGCGGCGATCGGCTGCCACCCGAGCAAAAATCCCGCTATCAATCCCGGCGGAAAGTTGAGCACGAAATCCAGCAATCCGGAAGGCAACCCTTGTTTGAGGCTTGTCTTCAATTCTTCACCGCTATATTCCAGTCCCATCATGAACAGCAGCAGGAGCACGCCGATTTCTGCTCCCAGCCCAATAAAATTCTGGCTGAGATCCATAGGGGCTAGTCCGCCCTTACCGACGGCCAGCCCCGCCAGCAAATACAAGGGTATCGGCGACAGTCCGCATGCGCTCGCCGCTCGGCAAAGCAGCGCCAATCCCACAAATGCAGAACCAAGTTCGATGAGCGTTGCCGAGTAGTCGTGCATTCGATGCGCCGAACTACTTCTTCTGCGCTTTTGCCCAGGAATCCTTGAGCGTGACGATGCGGTTAAACACCAGGGCGCCCGGCTTGCTGTCCTTCACGTCAGAGATGAAATATCCCTGACGCTCGAATTGGAAGCGATCTCCGGGCTTGGATTCGCCGAGGCTGCGCTCCAACTTGCAGCTGGTGAGAACTTGGAGTGCATGAGGATTGATCGCACTCAGCCAGTCACTATCTTTGCCCGTCGGCGGCGCTTCTTCGGAAAGCAGGCGGTCGTACAGACGAACCTCGGCATCCACTGCGTGTTTGGCACTAACCCAATGGATCGTTCCCTTCACCTTGCGACCTTCAGGATTTGCTCCCAGCGTTTTCGGATCGTAAGTGCAATGAATCTCGGTGACCTTGCCGCTCGCGTCTTTTTTGACATCCGTACAGGTTACGCAGTAGGCGTAGCGCAGACGAACTTCTTTGCCTGGTGCCAGCCGGTAATAATCCTTCGACGGCTCGAGCATGAAGTCATCTTGTTCGACGTATATCTCTTTGGAAAACGGCACCTTGCGGCTGCCTTCTTTCGGGATATCGTGCGGCCAATAAGAAGCATCAAGCTCCTCGACTTTGTCGTCAGGATAGTTTTCGATGACCACTTTCAAGGGGTTCAGCACTGCCATCACTCGTGGTGCCTTCTGGTTGAGATCATCCCGGATGTGAAATTCAAGCTGTGCCATGTCTACGGTGCTGTTGGCCTTCGCGACACCGGTGCTGACGCAAAACGCTCTAATCGCTTCGGCCGAGTATCCGCGCCGACGCATTCCGGCAATGGTGGGCAATCGAGGATCATCCCACCCACGAACGTGTTTGTTCTCGACTAGCTCCAGCAATCGCCGCTTGCTCATCACCGTATAGTTCAAGCCCAATCGAGCGAATTCGTATTGATGAGGACGGCTGGGAAACTTCGCATAATCCATCAAATTATCGATCATCCAGTCGTATAACTCGCGGTTGTTTTCGAACTCGAGCGTGCAGATGCTGTGCGTAATCCCTTCCAATGCATCGCTTATCGGGTGCGCGTAATCGTACATCGGATAAATGCACCATTTGTCGCCCGTCATGTGGTGCGTGGTTTTCCGTATGCGGTACAGCAGCGGATCTCGCATCTTCATATTCGGATTAGACATATCGATCTTGGCGCGCACGGTGTGGTCGCCGTCGTTGAACTCTCCCTTGCGCATGCGCCGAAAGAGGTCGAGATTTTCCGCGACAGTACGATCGCGATACGGGCTGGCTGTACCCGGCTGGGTAACCGTTCCCCGATAGACTTTGATGTCGGCATCGCTCAAGCTGCAAACGTACGCCTTGCCCACCGAGATAAGATGCTCGGCATACTCGTACATTTTCTCGAAATAATCGCTGGCGTGATACAAACCATCCCACTGGAATCCCAACCAGCGGATATCGTCCTGAATCCCCTCCTCGAACAGCGTATCTTCTTTGATCGGGTCGGTATCATCGAAGCGCAAATGGCAACGCGTTCCGCTGTTGGGCATCTTCTCGCGGTATTCCAACGCCAGCCCAAAGTTGAGGCAGATCGCTTTGGCGTGCCCGATGTGCAAAAAGCCGTTTGGCTCTGGCGGAAAGCGCGTAATCACCTTGCTGTGGCGCTTTGCCTCAAGGTCTTCGTTGATGATGTCGCGGATAAAATCGCCGGGTTTTTCGGGTGCTTGCGTGGACGAGCTCATGGATAGATGCCCTTTGCTGCATTTGATATATAGGTAGAGGTCCTATTTTACTGCAAAGCCGCCGCAGTCCGCCCGACACGAGCCGACGATTGATACAGTCGGGCTTGCCAAGAGACGGCTTTGATATCTATCTTTGATGATGAACGACTTCTTTGTCCCCGACGCTGGTTTGGCTATCAACGCCTGTAGGAATGCCTGCGCCTTTGTGTTCGTTGTCGATCAAGAAAGTAATGCTGGTGCGCCGGGAATCAGCCGGGAAGGCGAGTCCCGAATTGCCGTCCAACGACTTGTATGCTTGCAGAATCGCCTGATCGAACTTTGTGGGGCCGGCAATCACGATTTTCGCCGCAAGATGTCTATCGGCAGAAACGGTTATCTCGACTGTATCCGCTCCAGATGGATTGTGGAATTTGTTTACCTGGCGCAAAATTGGATCGCGCGCAAGCGCGGCGAATTGTTTGTGCCATGCATCCCATTCGATTGTTTTGGTTGAATCGAGAACCGCGCTTACGGCAGTATTGGGCGACGGCATGCTCGTCGCAGGGATTTTGCGCAGATGTGTCAGTATGGCGTCCATAACCGGCTGTGCGGAAGTCACCGTTTTGCCGGCAAGCTTGGTGCCGGTATCGATCTGGCGACTGAGATCAGGCGTCGCATTTCTCACGTGATTCCTCGCACTATCAAGCTCAGATTGCATTTGCTTCTCAATGTCTTTGACCTCGGCAGAAGAGTTGGAAGGAATGCCGGGTGCATGCGGAGCATGGAGTGGAACGGGAATCATGGCACCACCGCCACCACCGCCAACCCGTGGCATCACGGCACCTGGTGCACCTCCAGGAGGCAATTCACTGAGCAACCGTTTTTCGCCTGCGCCGGATTCCTGATGCGACATCTGTTTGGATCGCTCGACTGATTTCGTTACCGTTTTTGACAGATCAGAACTCAGTTGCGGAGGAGCGGCCGGCATGTCTGGCCGCGGATGTTGCATGGCCAGTTCGCGCTGCATTTGGTGCTCTTCTCGTTGCACGTCTCCGGCGATTTTTCGACGCGCGGCCGCAATCTGAGCATCCATCTGCCGTTCTAAATCCGGCGCGAGGTTCGCCTCAAGTTTCTTAAGGTCGAGATGAAACATCGCATGCAAGCCATGCTCAAGGGTCGTAATCGAAGAGCGCGGGGCCTCCTCCGCCACTTTGCCGCGCAACACGGTTTCGCCCTCGTCAGCCTGAAGTTGCACCACCTTAGCCTGCGCGCGCAAAAGCTTGGCCGGATTTTGCGGCCTGATCATCTCGGTGTGCTTAATCGAAAGCTCAAAATGAGTGCGCCTTGGCAGTATCGATGTATCGAGCTGCGGTATTTGCTGTATGTAACGTGGCGCACGTGCTTTCTTCGCGTCAGCGCCCTGCGTTAGCAATGAAAGAGCGCACGCTGCCGCCACAAGCGGAACAATCCCCGAGCGGTGCGTTTGTCGCTGACGTCGCCGCATGCTCAGCTCACTTTATCGAATACTCGTGGACTTGCCGGTATTTTTCTTCCGTCAGCGGATAACTTTCTCGCGATTCGACGATATCCGATGCTCCCGGCACGGCGTGGAAATCGCCGGCGTTGAATTGGCCCAGCTTAAAGCCCAGACCGTCGAGGAGTTGAACCTCAAATTGCTGTTTGCTACCGCCTTTGAAAACGGTTAGACGATATTGGACAGTTTTGCCGTCGCGATCGTAAGTCGTCCACAGTTGGGCAATGCCTCCGGGGGCGTCGGACAGCGGCTTCGCCTTGAATTTAATTACGGGATAGTTGTACAGCTCGAACGGGCTATCATTATCGGTCTGTGAGATCGACCTCGCCCACGGAATCTTCGAAGCCATGGACATGACCTGCTGAGCAGGCTGCGTGGTTTTTAGCTGCGGCGCAAACAAAACCCCTATGGTCAGCCCGGCGGCAAGGCACAAGAGTCCGAACAACAGAGTGAGAATGAGTCGCATAGCTATCCTGGCGTGCCGACATGTCCCATGTGAGTTTATACCACCGGATAGGGCCTATGCATCATCCGGGCGACGCACCGATTCGCCCCTCCAGGCCCGTATTCGTTGGCTGACTGCCTGCTGTTCGCCAGTCCCCGCCGCTTTCTCGTGAGCCGCGGCTACGTCTTCTGAGATACGATCCGCCAGGTCAGTCCAGCCGAGTTGCTCGGCAAGATATGCCACCCATGCCAGCTGACTCAAGGGATCACGTCCAATTCCATCCATGACCAATTTCCAATCTAGGGAAGTTTCACTTCCACCTAACGAACACACTTGCCAATTTAGAGATTAATCCGCATCGCCGAAAGTTTTCCCGATAGCTGCCGCGGAGAACCCGAGTGTTGTGGTACCAGTTATTTAATGTCGATTTTTTCGCTCGGTGGGAACCTTCAGCGGATCGTCTGGCCATGCGTGTTTCGGATAGCGTCCCTTCAATTCTTTTTTGACGTCTGCATATGTGTTTTTCCAAAAGCTCGCCAAGTCAGGTGTGATTTGTTGCACCCTGTAGTTAGGCGCCAACAAGTGCACAAGCACCGGCACTCGACCGCGGGCAATGCGCGGCGTTTCGGCCACACCAAACAGCTCTTGAATGCGCGCAGCCAGAACTGGAGATTTTCCAATCTCATACTGCAATTTCGTGGTGCGTCCCGAAGGCAACGCGATACGTTCCGGCGCTTCTTGATCGACAGCGGTGATTTGCTCGTGCGTTAAACTCGATTGAATGGCGTGCACAAGCGAAGTGGATTTCAGCTCTGCAATGCTGCTCACGCCAAAGCACCAGACAGGCAACAGTTGCCTCCATGGATTGTCGCCGAAGTCCGGAAGTTGCAATTCCGGCAGGGCCGCACGTAAACATTCGATGCGCGCCAGGTAATTGCGTGCTTCCTCGTCTACTAATGTGTTGATGTCGAAGTTGGCCGCTATGGCTTCAGCCAAAACCGTCCCCGGATCGGTTTCCACCGGCATGGCGGCGACGGTTTCGTCGATGATCAGATCACAGAATCGTGTTCGTTTCATGGCGACGACCTTTTGCCTGGTTGCATCGAATGAAACATCGATCGAACTGGTGATATGTGATTGAGGCAACCAATCTCGCTCTACACGTGATGCCTGACGTACGAGTAAATCCGTTTTGCCGATGTCCGCGGACTCCACGGCAACGAATAATTCCGTGTCGTCCCATAGTGCAGAATCGTCGGCAAGTATGACGCCGCGGCCGCCGACCATAACCGCGCGTTTGTCGCGTGGTTGCCGTCGCTTGCAAATGCGATCGGGAAAGGCGATGGCCAGCGCGCGGAGGATGGCTTCGTCAGTCCCATGGAGCACCGGCGTCCCGCCGGCATTAGTTGGCTTACGCCCGCCGCTACATGATCGTGGTCCAGCATCGTCAATCAAACGACGCAATTGATCGCTTGCACGCAGAACGAATTTGGCGGCGCCAGGCAACAGCTCGAGTCCGCCAATCGCGATTGGCGCGGACTTGTCCTCAAACGCCTCCAGGGCCGACAGCCGATCGAGAACATCGGAATCGCTTTGGTGCGCGGCGCCTTGCTCCCATGGGCGGCGCGTTGCGGCGCCCCTACGATGGTCCGATGGAGCATCGCCCTGACGATCATCATCGAAAGATTGCCTGCGCCGGAACGGCGAACGTTCCGAAAGCAGCGCCGCGCATAGCGCCGCTCGGTCGGGAGAGCCAAGGCGAGCACCTTCCAGCAGCAAGCGAGCCAAGCGTGGCTGCAGAGGCAAAGCGGACATCCGACGTCCGAGTTGCGTGATGTTGCAGTCGGTGATCGCATCGAGCCGATCGAGAAGCGCGAGCGCCTGCTCAATGGAAGTAAGCGGTGGCGTCTCAAACCAGGGAAAAGCATGCACATCGCGCTCGCCCCACGCAATGATACGCAGAGCACATTCCGACAGATCGACACGCGCAACCTCCGGCAATTCGAATTCGGCTAGCGAAAGCTGCTCCCTTTCCGTCCACAATCGCAATGCTTTCCCTGGTGCCGTCCGCCCAGCGCGCCCCGCTCGCTGCGTAGCAGATGCCTTAGAAATGCGAGAGAGCTCTAAGCGGTTGAGACCGAACTGCGGATCAAATCGGTTGATTCTCGCCAGCCCGGCATCAATTACCGCCGTGACACCATCGATGGTGAGCGAAGTTTCTGCGATGTTCGTGGATAAAATCAGTTTACGCTGCTTCGACGGGCGCAGCACCGACTGCTGTTCATCGAGCGGCATTTCACCATAAAGCGGCACGATCGCCAGCTCATGGTCATCGGCAAACGTTTCAATATTGGCTGCTGTCTGCCGGATTTCTCCTATGCCCGGCAAGAACACGAGCACATGCCCCGCTGTGCTCGGAGCCATCTGTTTGATGCCATCAGCGGCCAAACGATCGACAGACAAGCTTGATGGAAACTGTAAGTACTCCAGCTCAATGGGAAACGTCCTGCCTGGACACTCGATCGACGGGCAATCACCGAGGTATGCGCTGATTGGAGCAGCGTCCAGCGTGGCGGACATGACGACGATGCGCAAATCCGGCCTCACTTGTTCTCGAACCAGTCGCGTCAACGCAAGCGCAACATCACTGTCCAGACTGCGCTCATGGAATTCATCGAACACGACAACGGCCGTGTTCTCGAGCAACGGATCTTCCTGCAGTCGGCGGAGAAAAATGCCTTCGGTACAAACGACAATTCGTGTCTGCTTCGACACACGACTTTCATGCCGAACCTGATATCCGATCTCGGCACCAAGTGCGGTGCCTCGCTCTTCCGACATACGGCCGGCAGCAGCACGCGCGGCTACTCTGCGAGGCTGGAGCACGACAATCTGTCCAGCGCGCCGCATAGCGTCGCCCTTCCCCGGAAGCTCCGCCAATCCGGCATCCAAAAGCGCCGGCGGCACCCGCGTCGTTTTACCTGCTCCCGGCTCGGCTTTGAGTACTAAAGCGCCCACGCTCGACAGTTGCCTGACCAACTCAGGCAATATGTCGTCAATCGGCAGATGGTCCAGCGCCATATAATCACTAGATATAACGCATACAATGGTCTGAGATCAAACGGCCGATAATGGGGTTACGCGCACCACTTTTGGTGGCATAATTGTCGCAGGCCTGATAGGCAAGAATTAAGGGCAATCAGGTTACTTTCTCGCTTGTCAAGGATCCACCGTTAGCCCGTTCCATCCTATACTCGCAGTAGTGCTTTAGTAGAATTCGAGTTCTCTTGTTTACTAATCAAAACAGCTGGAAAACAGGCAGCAAAGTGGTTCTTTGCTCTGCATTGCTATCCGTCTATGCGGGACGTCCGGCCAATGCGCAAGGTGTAAGCGGCTTCGCACAGCAGGGACAAGCGCCCAACTTCGGTGTCACTTCCGTCCAGCCGATAGCGCAGTCGATGCTCGCGCAAGCGCAAACACCAAACATTCCCGTCACCACCGGCGGCGGCACAGTACAACCTATCGACCTGACGCCAATTCAATATCCCGAGAAGAATTCGGCGCTCAGTCCTTTCAACTCGGTGCGCACTCATATTCTCAACTTCTTCCCGGCGAAAATGTTTATCGACGCCACTGTTGAGAACTCCCTGCGTCTGGAAACCAACGCCTTTCAAACGCGCAAACACCAGAGACGCGACATGGTCTATCGCGTGTTGCCAAACGTGACAGTAGGCTACGCCCCCACGCAAACCACACGCATTTCGGCTAACTACTTCATGTTCAACGACTTGTACGCGGACCACGGCAATGCCTTGAGCCGCGTGGTGCAATCAGTCGGACTGCGTGGCGACAAAGATTTTCATCTGAACAACTCTACGGTGTTGACCACGAGTCTGATGTATCGCGAGTTGTTCACCACTCAGACAGGATCATTGAGAGCGCCCAGCTCTTTCAACGTCAATCACCCGTTGAATGACATACTGCCGTCCGTCTCGATCGTGCACAGCGTCGCACCAAACTGGATTGTTTATTCCAGCATTATTGGGCAGTTGCGTTGGAAAAACATTGTGGGCGGACCATGGCAGGAAGGCGATCAGTTCTATTCCGCAGGCACCATTTATCGCCGTGGTGCCTGGTACGTTTCTCAGGATTTCACCTGGTTCGACAGCTTCGGTCGCGGAAGTGTGCGCTTTCCAGGCGGCCCCAACAATTATCATCAAGCAATCCTCACCACGGAAGTAGGCCGACGCCTCAGTCATAACATTCCGGTGGTTGCTTTTGTGCGCGCTCAGCCAATTTTCAATATCGGTCAGGACAAACGAGCAGGATTTGCTGGTCCCGATGTCCGTATATTCGGCGGCCTGCGAATGGAACTCGCCAAGCCCGCGCTCTTCCCGCTCAAACTGCACAACGCCTCGTAAGGGCGATGCATGCCTCGTCGCTACACGTTTCCGGCAAAAGAAAACCGGGCGAGGATTCGCCCGGTTTGATGTTTTGATTGCCGCTAGGCAAGGACTAGTGTGTGATGGCTCCTGGTGTGGCGGCAACTCCCGCCGAACCTGCGGATTTGTAGCCGTCCGTACCATATATATAGTCCAGCACGGAAGCTATTTTGCACATCTGGTCAACCCGATGAGTGGCATCGCGATTGTCGCCGGTGATCACGGTAGCGATGATCGGATTGCTTGCCAGCAAGCTATTCACCCAAAACTGGCTAACCGCCACATTTCCAGCAGCGATGGTCGCCGAGCCGCGACGAGCGATGCCGTCCGGAGCTGCAATTTGACCATTCTGTAATTGGTGATCGCTGGCAGTCAGTTCGAAACCAGCCCCCAGAGCCAGTGTGTGCGCCTTGCCGTCCATGACGCCCGGGTGCAATTTAATTCTGCAACGCGTGCCTTGCGCGCTAATGTTGTTGACCTTGAGGACATCCCCGATGAAAGAAACGAGGATGTCGCTGTTGGCAGAAAGTGCAATATCGCCATCAGGCGTGTTGATGGTGGCAAAATTGGTGGGTGTGCGGACGGAAACGAGAATAGTCCCTTCTTCCAACTTCACAGTAGTGCTGGACGTCTTGGCAAACTTCGTGCCGGCGTCGCCAAAAGCCAGGACGTTGTCACCGTGACTGCGCTTGTTGGGCAAGAACGATGTATCGGGCAATTCTTGCACGCCGTTCAGAGCCGAAGAGCTGCCAGTGGTGGGCGTTTTCAGCATGAAAGCATTGCTTGTCGTGTCTTTGGGTTGGACCTGATCGTTCACAAAAACTTGCGGTTGCACAATAACCACACTAGCGGCTTGCGGCGTCGGCGCCGTTGGTGCGGGCGCGAAAACCGGTGTGGGAGCCGCTGCCGGTGCGCTGGGCAAACTGAACGTACCGCCCGTATTGGCCGCCATGACCGGCAGGGAGGCTAAAAGGAGCCCGGAAGCTATGGCAAAAATAGAAACCTTCTGAATTTTCATTGAGATAACCTTCGACCGACGTTAGTCAAGTGTATATCGTGGTACACAAAAATCAACTATGACGCAACGGTTTTAATACGACGATCCGTATTCCCCGCAAGATTCGCCTACGGTCAAAGTTTTAATCCTCCTACTGTTGCCACGCCGCCAAACTGGGGCGCAGGACCTGACGATACTGTCCGTGCGAGCTACCCGTGGTTTGCACAATCGCTGCTGTCTTGAGCAAGTGGTCTGCAATGCGGCGCGCAACGCCGTCCTTGGATGCAGCCATTTGTCGCAATGGCAGCACTGCATGAATGACGGACAGGGGTAGCACTTCGCCTACGAAAGCTCTAACGCCTGTAGACAATTGGCTCCCCGAGATATTCCTATAAAGGAATAGCTGAGCGGGGTTAATGTCGTCGAACGAGTTAGCTCGACTGTCCGAAAGGACGACGCTCTTGCCTGGCTTCATGGCCAATGTCTGCGATCCGACCCGGACGCTGACGGCATCGCGATGCATGTCATCGAGATCGTAGATGGCGACGCCATTGGCGAAGGAGATCACGAGGACAACCGATCCGGCTGCGACTTTCACGTCGCCGAAGCCGGTTTTCACTGTCGTGTCCGCCGACGGAGCAAATACTACACTGCCTTTGTGGAGTGCCACCGAGGAAGAAGCGCCTGTCTCAACAGTTCGCATGTCCACGATCGCGGATACGGGCGACTTGATGGTCAGGTTGGAGGCACCGCTGACAATGGCGGGCACTTCACCCGTTGCAAGCTCTGTGTCACTTATCCAGGCAACTTCGCCCATGGCGCTGAAGCTGTGCGCTTGGGAGGCAGCCGCTTGTGTGAGCATCGAAGCCACACTCGGAGCATTCATCGCCGCGGAGCTGATATTGGGCATTACCGATTGAGCATCATGCGAAGTTGCATTAGGCATCATCGGACCTGCCGGAGGTGTGGAAGTTCCATCGGTATGAACGGCTTGCGGCGAGAGCTGGATCGAATTCAAGCTCGGCACCGAAAGTGATGGAGTTGTGATCATCGCGGGCGGATCGGCGGTGATTTCGGCATCATTGACGATGATGGCAGAACTCGGCCGATTGCCGGTGGTGAAGATGATGTTGGCATCGACGGCGTTGAATCTGGAGTTGAACGGCACCACAGGAGTCACGGTGATACCGTTCTTGCCAAAGAATGCGAGTCCGCCGCTGATTTGATTGACGATTGCATTCGTCGGTTGATAACCAGGTGTTGGACCCTGGATCGGTTTTGCAGGCGGCGCGCCGATCGAGATGACTACTTGTCCGCTCTTCGAGCCGGCGGATGTCTTCGTCGTGGCTAACGTCTGGATGAACGTCGTAATGCCCGACGGTGTCGCGGTACCGTTGCCGATCACGATTTTGCCGGTAGCTTTATTGCTATTTTCCAACAAGATTGTGCTTGTCGTGCCGTTGGCCGTAATCCAAGCAGGGCTTTGATCGGCGTTCGATCCATTCACTGCTTCTGAAACAGCCAGCGTTCCGCCAGATTCAATAATGCTGATGTTGCCATTATTGGTGTGCAAGTTGTTCTCGGCTATCACCGCCGGATCGATCGAAGTCGGATTTGCCCAGCCAAGAATTGTTGTAGAGCCGGCTGTCTTCAACGTGAAGTTGTTCTCTGCAAACGATGTCGGCTCGACAAACGTGGGGCCTTTGAAGCCGTCGGCGACATTCACCAAACCGGTGGTGCTGTTGATTGTTGAAGCTTGCATCGTCAAGTCGGAAGCGACAACGTTCAAGGCTCTCGTGCTGCTGCCAATGCTGCCGTCGGTGGCAATGGCTGTGAATGTGCTTGCACCCGCCGAGGCGGTAAGTCTGCCGGTGCCGGCAATATTGCCTTGCAGGAAGTCGGTCACGGTTATGTCCCTGGTTGCCGCGCCACCGATGGTGCGGTTGAGCGTCATGTTGCCTGTCGTGTTGCTCGTCCCATCAGCACCGACGGTCAGTGCGATTGATGTTTCCTTCGACATGACCGCATTCATGGTGAGGTTGCCCTCAGTGTTCAACGTGAAGCTGCCCGGGCTTGTCGCTGTTGACACCGTCAACGTATTGGTATTGCTGTTGTCGATGTTGACTCCACCACCAGCGGTGACTTTCAATCCCGTGGTGTTCGTTCCCACAGCTGCCTCGCTTCCGCTGCCGAGTACGGTGCCGCCTGCGGACAGAACGACATTCGCAGCCGTTAGCGTATCGTCATCGCCGGTGGCGATGGCGCCCTTGGCGGTGGTCAAACTAATCGTTCCGGCCGGGATTTTGCTGGTTTTCGTGAGATTGGCCGTGATTGCACCGTTGACGTCGATATCTTCGCCTTTGGAGAGCGCGCCCGTGACCTTCACCGTCACGCCCCTTAGCGCGTTGATCGAACCGTTGTTCGTAAAGCCGCCAACCGATGTCGACTTGAAAGATATAGCGGTAGAGTCCGTGGTGCCGCCGACATCCCCTTCGATGTCCACGTTACCTCCGTTAGCCACGGTGCCGGCAGTGATAGCAATCGTGCTTCCAGCTGTCAGCGAGTCTACCTGGACTCCGCCTTTTGCTTTCAAGGTTATAGCTGTTCCTGCAGAGACCGCCAGTCCATCCGAAGGCTCGCCAATATTGCCCGTTGTGGCTGTCAGGTTGACTGCACCCGTATTGGATGTTGCAGTGCCATCGCCTGTGATGCTGCCGGCGCTGATCGTCAGTGTTTTGTTAGTGGTGACGTCAGCGTTCGCGATCGGCACGTCAAAGTTCAATTGACCAGCATTCTTTATGTTCAGAGAGTTCGCCGTGGATGTCTCGAGCGACGTGAAGCCGGCGTTCGTGTTCGTCAAGTTGACGGTGGCACCACCGGTGACAACGCCCGCGTTGACCGTTCCGGAGTTAACAGCTATAGAGTTCACATCCATAGTTAGGGTTACGACCCCGTTGCCGGCGTTGATGAAGATCTTATCCGCATCGACTGCCGCCTTGCGCGCCGTCTTGATGGCACCTTTTCCGGTGCTCGTCAAAGTGACATCGCCCAGACCGTTGCCGACAATGCTGTTCAGCGTGATGGACCCGGCTTTTCCGCCGGCGGTGATAGTCACATCGGACGCGAATTGCAGCTCATGCAAGTTGGTTTTCGGCGGTGTGTAGACCACGCTTCCACCGGAATTGATGATCGTGATGTTGCCGTCATTCGCGTTGCCGGTGGTTCCCGTACCGCTGTGTACGTTGAGTATGCCCATGACACCATTGAACGTCTTCGCATTGGCGGCCACGTTGAGGCTGAAGGCCGTTGGACTATTTGAAAGCAAGGTGATGCTTCCACCATATCCGCTTGTCGGCGTGGAATTCGCCGGAGTCGTGTTCATGCCGGTAGCTGTGTTGATGTCTCCGAACACCTCCAACGTGCCAACGTGTCCGAATTGTCCGGCTCCCAAAGTGATATTCGCTCCAGACGAGAAGGTCATACCAGGCAGTTCTGTATTAGTGCTCGACAGTTTGATCGCCTTGGTCTGAACAATCATGTTGCCGCCGGTGAGGAAGCTGATGCTGCCGTTTTGACCGGTTACAGGATCCTGAACACCCTGGATGTTGAAGTTGAACGAATTAGCATTTTGATTGACGACGGCCAACAGGGTGGAGAAGCGCACCACATTGATGGAGCCACCGACACCCCCTGTGCTGCTCGCATTCAGGTTGAGCGGCGTGTTGGCGTTGAGTTGGAAGAATCCACCCCCGGTGAGATTGATCGTACCGCCGACGCTGTTCTCGCTCGCTGAAGCTTGCGAAGCATTCAAAGTCGACGCGCCGAGGAACATTGCACCGCTCGGTCCTGATTCCAGCGTGATGGTATGCGCCACCGCATTAGCAACAGTCAGTTCACCACCGGTCTGAACTGTGACAGCCGAGCCGGCCGAGTTGCCCAATCCCAATGCTCCCGAGGCATTCGTGCTCAATGAGCCGACGACC
>Ga0134128_10000828_pt1 | contig 41999 bp, 33 predicted proteins | sample KB31754_FD_96462 | JGI IMG/M metagenome (GOLD analysis project Ga0134128, IMG submission 96462) | Terrestrial soil microbial communities with excess Nitrogen fertilizer from Kellogg Biological Station, Michigan, USA - KB3-175-4 | ecosystem: Environmental > Terrestrial > Soil > Unclassified ...
GACGCCGACTCCCGGGCGCTGCTCTCGGAGGTGCTGCGCCCGCCCGAGGCGCCGCGCCTCCTCCTGGTCGGCACGCTGCGCACGACGGGCGGCGACGACGGGGGCGGGCGCCTGCTGGCCGGCGACGTCACCGAGGAGCAGCTGGCCCTGACGAACCTCGATGGCGATTCGGCGCGCGAGCTGGCCCGCGAGCTGCTCCTGCCGGGCGGGGGCGACGATGCCGATCGGGGCGCCCAGCTCCTGGCGCGCGAATCGGCCGGGCACCCGCTGTTTCTCTACGAGCTGGCGCGCACCGCGCACCTCCGGCGCGGCAACGGCGCGCACCTCACGCTCGACAGCGTGCTGCGCGCCCAGATGGAGTCGTTCCCCGACCCGACGGTGCGGGTGCTGCGCACGCTGGCGATCTCCGGCGCGCCCACGCCGGTCCGCATGCTGCGCCGCCTGGGCGATCTCGACGGGCCGACCGCGGTGCGCATGCTCGACGAGCTGCGCGCCGCGCGCCTGGTCTACACGGCGACCGAGCGCGGCGACGAGCTGCTCGACTTCACGCACGACCGGATCCGCCAGGTGGCGCGCCAGTCGACCTCCAGCGCCGCCGCCCGCGAGCTGCACGAGAAGCTCGCCGAGGCGTTCGAGGACGCCAGCAACCCGCTGCGCGCCGGCAGCCACTGGCGCGAGGCAGGCCACCCCGACCGGGCGGCCGTCCACTTCGCGACGGCGGCGCGCCGGGCGGCGGAGGCGCTGGCCTTCGATCGGGCCATCGTCTGCTTCACCGACGCGCTGGCGCTCGGAAACTGGTCCGAGGAGCAGCGGCGCGAGATGCAGGTGGGGCTCGGCGACGCGCTGGCCAACGTGGGGCGCGGCGCCGAGGCGGCCCCCAACTACCTGGCCGCCGCGCGCACCGCCGGCCCGGCCCAGGCGCTGGATCTGCGGCGGCGCGGCACCGAGGAGCTGATTCGCAGCGGCCACCTCGACGAGGGGCGCGCCGTCGCCGATGAGGCGCTGGCCGCCGCCGGGCTGGCGTTCGCCCGCTCGCCGGTCCGCGCGCTCATCGCCCAGCGCGCCGCGCTCGCGCTGCGTGGGCGCCGGTTCAAGCGCCGAAACGCCGAGGAGATCGCGCCCCGCGAGCTGGCCCGCACCGATCTCTGCTGGTCGATCTCCTCGGGGCTCGGCCTCATGGATCCGGTGCAGGGGGCGCACTTCCAGGTGCGCAGCCTGCGGCTCGCGCTGGCGCTCGGCGAGCCCTACCGCGTCGCGCGCGGGATCGCCGGCGAGGCGGCCTACGCGGCGGCGCAAGGGAACGGCCAGCGCGCGCAGAAGCTGCTCGCCGAGGCCGCCGCCATCGCCGCCGACCTCCAGCACCCGCACGCCACCGGCATCGTCTCGCTGATGAGCGGCCTCAGCGCGCACCTGGGCGGCCGGTTCGCCGATGCGGTCGCTCACCTGGCGACCGCCGAGCGGATCTTCCGCGACCGCTGCGTGGGCACGGCTTGGGAGCTGAACGCCGTTCGACACTTTACCCTCGAGTGCTTCTACTACCTGGGCGCGCTCGATCGCTTCCGCGCCGAGGCCGCCGACGGGCTCAAGGAGGCGAACGATCGCGGCTCGGTCTACGCCGCCACCACGCTGCGGATCGGCCTCTCCAACGCCGTCTGGCTGCTGGGTGACGATCCGGCGCGCGCGCGGCGCGAGGCGCGCGAGGCGATGGCCGCCTGGTCGGCGCGCGGCTACCACATCCAGCACTGGTACGATCTCATCGCCGAGACGCAGATCGATCTCTACGAAGGCGACGGCGAGGGCGCACACCGGCGTCTCGTCGAGGGGTGGCCGCCCTTGCGTCGCTCGTTGCTCCTGCAGATGCAGCACACACGCACCGTCGCCGTCCACCTGCGGGGACGCGCCGCCCTGGCGGGGAGCCTCGCCGCCCAGGGGACCGAGCGCGCCGCCCGCCTGCGCTTGGCCCGCGAATGCGCCGCGCGTCTGGCGCGCGGCGGCGGCTGGGCCAGCGCCCTCGGCGCCCTGCTCTACGCCGGCATCGAGCAGGTCGAGGGAAGGACCGGCCCGGCGGCCGACTGGCTCCGGCGCGCCATCGCGGAGACCGGCGCGCAAAGGCTCGATCTCTTCAAGGCCGCCGCCCAGATGGCGGCCGCCGAGCTGGGCGGCGACCCGGAGATCGCCGCCGCCGGCGAGGCCTGGATGCGCGACAACGGCGCCAAGGCGCCCCGGGCCCTGGCCCGCATGCTCGTCCCGGGCGGCGTGCGGTAGGCCCGCCCGCCGATCAATACACTTGGAACTGGCCGCTCAGCGTCAGCAGGGAAATCATGTAGAGGATCCCCGAGTAATACCGGGCATTGCCGGTGGGGATGTCCAGGTTCCAGACCGCGCTCACGTAGCTCGAGCGGTCCATGTTGGTCGACACCAGCGCGGCGGTTCCGTTGGCGACCACCAGCGACGGATCGTGGCTCGGGTCCTCGACCATCGTCCCGTCGAGGCTGAAGATCCGGCCGTAGTTCGCCCCCTGCCCGGTGAAGAACGCGAGGAGCTGGTTGGCGTTGCTGACGTTCCAGGCGTCGCCCCCCGTCCAGATCTGATCGATCGCCACGTTGATCTGCGCGCGGTACCCCTCAGGATCGAACTTCGCCCAGCCGGAGACCGGCGTACCCGTGAAACTGGCGCGCACGGGCATGAAGCCGGTGGTCGTGTTGGCGGTCGCCTGCCAGAAGGCCCGGCCGACCGTGGCCGCCTTCGACCAGGTCGGGTCGGCGTCGGCCATCGCCCAGAACGTGTAGTAGCCGGGCATCACCAGCGACGGGCGCGTCACCCCGGCCGCCGAGACGTTGGGAACGTCGAGGGGCAAGGTCGTGCCTGCGTCGAACAGGTCGGTGACGCCGTCGACGACGCCGCCGTTGTCGTCGACCTTGTGGCGCAGCGTGTGAAACAGCGCCAGCGCGTCGGCCGCGTAGTCGACCGTCCCCACGCTCGTCCAGCGGTCGTTGGCGAAGATCAGCGCGGTCACGAACTGCTCGAAGCCGTAGGGATCGAGGCAGGGGACGGGGTTGTCGTCGGGGTCGTTGCAGAAGGAGTTGAAGTAGCCGGCGTTGGGGCCGCTCTGCACCTCCATCACCTGCTTGGCGTAGGTCCAGAGCTTGTCGAACTCGGGCTCTTTGTTCATCTCCACGCAGATCATCATGCCGAGGCCGATCCCCTCGGTGCGGACGTCTCCGTGGAGCGTGTCCTCGATGTACGCCTGGTCGTCGCCCATCGTCACGTAGAAGGCCTGTGACGGCGAGCCGTGAAACAACGTATTGAAGACGTTGTTGATCTTGTTGTTGATGTCCGTGTCGGTCTCGCCCAGCAGATCCCGGAACGGGTTCGGGTACGACGCCGGGCCGGTCAGCGGGTGCAGCGTCTTGCTCTCGGTGTCGTCGTAGCCGAGCGAGTCGGTGGTCGAGCCGCAGGCAGCAAGTACCAGCGTGGCCAGGACACAAGCCAGCGCCAGCTGCCGGGACATGGCAGAAGATTACATTAGTCGGCGAGGTGGGCGCGAACCCGCGCCGCCAGCACGCTGTGCGGGTGGCGCGCCAGGAACGCCTCCGCGCGGGCGTGCGCCGCGTCGGGCCGGCCGCTCGCCTCGAGCGCGTCGATCCGCAGCACCTCGGCCTCGAGGCCCAGGCGACCGTGCGGGTAACGGCGGGCGTAGCCGTCGAGCCGCGCCAGCGCCGCGGCGGCGTCTCCGCGCGCCAGCATCCCACGCGCGGCGTCCAGCGTCGAAAGCTCGTGCGCCAGCGTCGCCCCGCCTCGCGCCCCGGGGTGCGACACGCGCGCAGCTATCTCGTCCGCCGTGTTCGCGGCCGTCGGCATGGCAAGCGCGACGGGTGCTGCGGCGCCGGTGACCGGGGACGGTGCAGACGCAGGGCCAACCGGCGGCGCAGCCGCCGGCCAATCGACCTGCCGGGCGGCCACCACGCTCGAGGTGGCTCGGCCGTGCAGGGCCGTCTGATGCCGCTGCCAGGCGTAGTAGCTGGGGACCGCGGCCGCGGCCCCGACGATCGATACGGCCGCCAGCAGCTTGCTCCAGGTGACATTGGCCAACTTGGCCAGCATCCCCGAGGGCGCTGCTGCCTGCGCCGCGCCCGCCAGCAGCGTCGCCGAGCCCGCCATCCCCAGCGCGGCCAGCGTCTTGGCCCGCACCGACGACGAGCCGCGATACGACGATCCCGCGTCGAGCAGCGCGCGCTCCAGCGCGCTCGACCCCTCGTCGCGCAAGCGCAACGGCTCTCTCGTATCTCGCATCGCTCTAGCCCTGACCTTCCCGGTCCACGTACCCCGCGAGCCCCTGGAGCGCGGCCACTCGCTCGCGGAACTCGGCCCGCGCCCGGCGCAACCGCGAGGCAACGGTCCCCCGCGGGATCCCCAGCACCTCGGCGATCTCCGCCGTGCTCATCTCCTCGAACTCGTGCAGGACGAACGTGGCGCGCAGGTGCTCGTCCATCTGGTCGAGGACGCTGTCGAGCAGCTCACGCATCCGTTTCTGATCCGTGAGTGCCTCGGGGGTAGCGAATCTTTCAACTTGTTCGGGCGCCTGATCGGCCGCCACCTCACGCCGGCGCGCCGCCGTCCGCCGCGCGTGCGCCGCCAGGTTGAAGGCGATGCGAAACAGGAAGCTCTTCTCGGCGCCCGGCCGGATGTCGTCGAGCCGGCGGGCCGCCACGATGAACGTCCGTTGCACCTCGTCGTCGATCTCGGCGTGCGGCGTCCCCGAATTCCGGAGGACGCGGGCCACGAAGTCGACGTGCGTGTCGACCAGCCCGCGCAGGCGCAGGTTTCGGGTCTGCTCGGCGCGCACGCCGGCCTCGCGCGGGGTCGCGGGAGGGGGAACGTGCACGACCGGAACCGCGCGATCGAGATCGCGCGTATCGAACACGGCCGCGGTGGTCATCGTGGTTCGGACTCTCAATTCCCGCTCCGAGGGGTTCTGATCATACCGCGGGCTGTGCGGAAATTACAGACCGCGGGAGAGACCCACCGACACTGCCGGGCAGACCGACGCCGTGGCGCCAACTACTTGATTTGGAACGGTCGTGGTCGTAATGAAGCGGCGCGTGATGAACGGAAAGTCGACCCCCGCCTCGATATCGAGGGAGAGCCCCCAGCCGAGGACCGCCGACGCCCGAAGCAACGCCCCGGCGCTCCCCCACCAGCGATCGGCGGTGAGCGGATTGCTGACCGAGCGGTCGGTGACCGAGAGCATGCCGGCCGTCACTCGACCGCAGGGCTCGACCTGGAGGTGGTCCCCGAGCCCCCACCCCGGGCAGAGCGTGGCCGCCAGCGCGGCCCAACGCACTCCGAGATCGTCTCCCGACGCGAAGAAGTTGCCCCGCAGATAGATGAACGCCACCGACGCCGAGGGCGTCAGGCCGCCGGCGGTCGCCGTCGCATACCGGCCCGAGACCGACGCGCCGAGCGCCATCGAGGACGAGAGCAGGCGAGCCGCCACGACCGAGGCGCCGACGCGCGGACCGGTGGGCGGCCGCGGGACGGTCCGGGGCGGCGCGACCACCGTCGCCTCCGGCTCCGGTGGCACGGCGACGGGGGGCGGCGGAGATGGCGGCGGCTGCTCCGGCGGTCGCCGGGGCGCTTCCGGTGTGGGAGCGGGCGGCGCGGCAGGCGCGGGCGGCGCGGCACCGGGAGCCGGCGACTCCGGCGATCCGAAGGGTCCTGGCGGCGACGCGGCCGCCGGTGACCGTACCGGAGCGGGGTTCGGGGCCGTTCTTTCCGGCGGCGCGGGCGGGCGCAGATCGGCCGTCGGATCGATCGCCAGCGCCGCCGTCAGCGCCAGGACCTGGACGACCTCGGCGCAGGAGGTGCCCTCGACCCGCCGGGTCTCCGACTCGCCCCCGGCGACGGTGACGCGCAGCTCGCCGTGCACCCGCCCGTTGACGCGGGTCAGGTGGACGGCGAGGCGTACCGCGTTCTCGCCCGGACGGGCGTGGTGAACGTGGCTGGTCCGCGCCAGCACGCCGGCGACGAAGGCCTCGGCGTCGGCGCAGCCGGCCGGCGCTTCGAACTCGACGCGGACCGGCACCGACACGGACGGGCTCGCCTGCGCGAGCGCCATGAGCGCCAGGAACGCCATGCCGGGGAGGGGCACCCGATCACGGTGACACGAACCCTTCCTCACGCGCCAGGGGCACGACGCGCCGGGGCTGCGCCGGAGGCGTGTCAGGGGCGTACCGGCGCGCACCGGACGAGCCGCCCGACTGAGCCGTCTTCCGGCCGGGGGTCAACTCAGTCCCAGTGAGCCCGAAGCGAGCGGTGCCCGTCTCGCCGCGCGTCTGGCGGCCTTCGCCGCCGCCGCCCTGACGGCCGGCGCCTGCCAATCCCACGCCAGCGGCATCGCCACCGGTGCCCCGGCGCCGCCCAAGCCGCCGTTCCGGATCGCGATGATCGCCAAGAGCGCGAGCAATCCGTCGTTTCTCGCCTCGCGTCTCGGCGCCGAGAACCGCGCGCGGGCGCTGTCGGCCGAGCTGGGGCGGCCCATCGAGATCGAGTGGCTGACGCCGCCGCGTGAAGACGCCGCCGCGCAGGTGGAGCGCATCCAGCAAGCCGTCAGCGACAAAGTCGACGCCGTGCTGCTCTCCGCCTCCGACGTCAAGCGCGTCACGCCCGCCATCGACGACGCCGTCGCGCATGGCGTGCCGGTCATGACCTTCGACAGCGACGCGCCCGACTCGCGTCGGTTCGCGGAGTGTGGCGTCGACGACTTCAAGGCCGGCCAGGCGGTCATGCGCGAGCTGGCGCAGCTCATCCCGCGCCACGGAAAAGTCGCGGTGCTGGCCGGAAACCGCAACGCCCCCAACCTCCGCCGGCGCGTCGAGGGCGTGATGAGCGAGGCGGCCCACCACCCCGGGCTCACCGTCCTCGGCCCCTACTTCCACGTGGAGACCCCCCAGGAGGCGACGGCCGCCGTCATGAGCGCCGAGGCCGAGCATCCCGACATCGCCGGCTGGGCCATGGTCGGCGGCTGGCCGCTCTACACGCAGACGCTGCTGCACGAGATCGAGTCGGGAACGCCCAAGCTGATGGTGCCGACGATCGTCTCCATCAACGCCATCCCGCCCCAGCTGCTCTACGTCGAGAAGGGCCTGGCGCCGGTGCTGCTGGCGCAGCCGACCTACCTTTGGGGCGAGGTCGGCGTCGACACGATCGTCGACAAGCTGCTTCGGGGCAAGGCCGTGCCCTCGCGGATCCCCCTCGAGCTCGTGCGGGTGACCCGAGAGAGCCTCGGGTCCTGGGTGCGCCAGCTCCGCGCCTGGGGTTTCGTCGACGCGCCCGACGAGTACCTCGCGCCGCCTTCACCAAGCCGCCCGTAAGCGGGAGATCCCCACTCCGTGCGGAATCGAGCGCCGCCCGCTCGCCCGCCCGATCCTCCGCACGGGACTTTTTCCGGCGCGTGGGCTGCCATTTCAAAACGTGAGCGCAGCCCACGCGCCGGAAAAAGTTCGCGCGCGGAGGCGGGCGAGAGACCGAGCGGGCGACCTCGATTCCGCGCGCGGCTCGGGTTCAATTACGACGAAGCGAAGCCAAGCGAGCAGGGCCGAGCGAAGCGAGGCCCCTAAGCGCCCCGGGACGTTACTTGGTGCCCGCGTCGACGCCGTTGATGAAGTTGCAGCAGTAAAGCATGGCGGGATAACCCTCCATGCTGGTCCCGGGCGTCCCGGAATTGGGGCAGACGATCGGCGGGTAGTCGTCCGCCGGCGTGTCGTCGCCGTAGCAGGCGAAGCCGAACTGCGTGAGCGGGTTGCAGTTCGAGACCTGGACGTCCTCGGTGCAGGTCCCCCCGGGCGGGATCTGCGCCGGCGGATAGCAACAGAAGTCGTTGAGCTTTCCCACCGGCGCCAGCTGCGGCATCGAGCAGAGCAGGAAATACTGGTCGGCTCGGCTCTTGTTGGACATCAGGTCCTGGCCCTTGGGGAGGAGGTTCAGCGGGCAAACCCAGCCGACCAGCCCGGCCACGCAGCCCGCGAGGCCGTCTTGCTCGCGGCACGACGTGGCCGACATCGGCGCCGGGGTCCCGGTGCAGCAGTAGTCGACGAGCTCGTTGCCGCGCACCCCTTGACCGCACTGGATCTTCGGGTTGTAGCTCTCGGGCCGGTTCACGTTCTGGCACTCGTAGCCGTACGTCGTGGGATCGCAGTCGGCGGTGGGGTTGTAGGCGCAGGTCGTGTCGGGCGGCGTGCAGCAATAGGTCTGCGGGCTGACCGGGGCCCCGCCGTCGCCGGGCGGAATCTGGTTGGCGCAGATCGTCCCCTGCGGGACGCCGCCGGCGTAGTTGGCCGCCAAATCGGGCCGCGCGCTCCCGGTGCAGGTGTAGCCCGTGAGGCCGAGCGTCGGCGGCGCGCCACCGTCGGCGCTGGTGCTGTTGCAACTGGCGGTGATCGCGTCGTCGAGCTGACAGCTCCCGTTCGGCGTCTCGGTGTTCGTCGTGCAGGCGCCGAGCAACAGCCACGGCACGAGGAAAGCGATCCGGCGGGCCGACATCAGCGCAACCATCCGGGCGGCGGGGTCTGCGTCGTGAGCGTGGGGAAGTTGCATTCGATGGGCGGCGCGTTGGTCGGGGACATCGAGCTCGGGGTCACGGTCACGTCCTGGCCCGAGATGTACTGGGCGTAGTTCACCGGACCGGGCCCGGTGACGATGTTGGAGAACTCGGCCTCCACCGCCTGCGGACCGATGTTGTCGACGATGGTGTTGTCGAGCGTGATGGGACCAGCGGGGTAGAGGGGGGAGAAGCCGTTCAGCGTGACCACCGGCTGCGTCTGGCCCAGGCAGGTGACGTCGTGGATGTTCTGGAAGGTGATGGTCTGGAAGTTGGGGATCAGCGACCCGGAGAAGAGCGGGTTGTAGGCGGTGTCGATCAGGATCGCGTTGGTCACGTCGCGCATGCAGACGTTCTTGAAGAGAACATTGTTGACGATGCCGCCGCGACTCGAGTCGGACTTGACGCGGATGCCGTTGAAGTCGCCGGGGCTCGCCCCCTGCCCCACCGGGCGCGAATCGGCGTCGATGGTGAGGTCGCAGACGTTGAGGCCGTTGACGTTGCCGTAGGTCTCGCTGCCGATGGACATCCCGTGGCCGGTGCCGAAGTGGTTGTGGGCCACGTAGACGTTGTTGATGCCGTGGCCTCCCTTGATGGCGATGTGGTCGTCGCCGGTGCTGATGGTGTTATAGGCGAGCACGCCGCAGGCGGCGAAGTTGGTCTCGCCCGGATCGATGCCGTCGGTGTTGCGCGACAGATGCGGCGACAGCGGGTAGCCCACGGTGTTGAACCAACGCGACGGGGTCAGGATGGTCACGCCCCAGACGATGAACCCGGCGCCCGGCGTCGTGCAGGGGGCGTTGATGCCGAACGGCGCCGGTGTGGAGGTGATCTTGACGTGGAACTTGGGCGAGTTGTGCAGCGTGATGCCGTGCATGATGAACCCGGTGACCTGGGAGCCCAGGTTGATGAGCGTCGGGTTGCCGATGCTGCCGTCGATCATCGCCAGCGCCGACGAGAGCTGCCACCACGAATAGTCGTGCCCGATGAGCGGCTCGCCCCCCTGCCCGTCGATGATCCCGCCGCCGTAGATCTGCGGGTTGGCGCCGGCGTTGACGGAGATGAAGTTCTTGCAGGCGGACGAATCGTTCACGCCCGACTCGCCACAGTCGGTGGCCACCCCCTGCAGCGAATTGGAGTACTGGTTGGGGTCGCGCGAGGCGTACAGCGTCACGCCGGTGTCGATCCACAGCGTCTGCGCCGCTATCGTGATCGGCCCCGAGACGAAGGCGTTGTTGTCACCATTCGTGACCAGCTTGACCACCGCGCAGTGGCCGAGCGCGGTATTGATGGTGCCGGTGTCGAGGGTTGACGCGCCGCTGGCGTCCGTCTCGTCGGGGACCCACCCGTTGTTCGTCTCCTCGGTGTGGTGGGTCGCCGGCAGGATGCAGGTGGGATCGGTCGGATCGGGCGGCGGCGGCGGCTCCGGCGGCAGGTACAAGGCGTCGAGGTCGTCACAGGCGTGAGGGTCGCCCGCGTGCACCCAACCGTCGGTGTTGTTCCCCGTGTTGTCGGTCGACCCACAGGTGTAGACGGTGGGCGCGATGTCGCCGCCGGTGTCGCAGCCGAGCGACGAAGCACCGAGGAGCAACGCCGCGCCGAGGACTCCGGTCAGGCCGGCCAGCAGCGTTCGGGGCTGTAAGCGGATCGCCTTCAACGTCGGTCTCCCACTGATGTTGGTCCGCGCGCACCGGATGGCGCCGGTGCGCGCGGTGTCTTTCGTCTATCGTGCCGCGAGAGTCCCTGTCACAAGCAGCCCATGCCGTTCGGGCAGGGCCAAGCGGTGCTGCTGGCGCAGCTCCAGGTCGGGCTGGTGGCGCCCGCCTGGCAAACGCAGTAGCCGGTCTTGGCCGCGCCGGTCGAGTCCATGTAGCCCGCCGACAGACCGCAGACGATGCAGTCGGCGATGCTGCAGGCCGAGCCCGCCATGATGGCCGTGGCCGGACACATCGCGTTCTGATCGGCGACGGTCGCGGGAACCTTGTAGCAGGAGAAGTCCTTGCTCGGGTCGAAGCTGCAGCCGGTCATCTCGGCGTAGGTGCCGCCGCCCGCCGGGCAGGTCTCCGACTTCACGCCCTGCTTCTCGGGGCCGCAGGTCTTGTAGCAGAGCGCCGTCGGCGTCCCTGCGGTCGCGTCGGCCGCGGTGCACGTAACCCCCTTGGCGATGGCCACGCCTGCCATCGTATTGCCGCAAGCCGGCTGCCCGAAGCCGGCGGTGCCCGTCCCGCCCGTGCCGCCCGTCGAGCTGGCCGTCCCGCCCGTCCCCGTCGTCCCGCCTGTCGAGCTGGCCGTTCCGCCGGTGCCGGTCGTCCCGCCCGCCCCCGTCGTGCCGCCGGTCCCCTCGGGGGCCGAGCCGCCGGTGCCGGTCGTGCCGGTGTTGCTGCTGCCACACCCTTGGAAAACGAAAACCTGGGCCAAGAGCGCAATCGTCCCGCAGAACGGCGCCATTCGCTTCATCGTCGTCATCGATCCCCTCGCTGGTTGGTGCATTTGAAATCCGAAGCTTCGAAGACCTGGGTGTCCGCACCTTTGGCGGAAGGCTCACGAGCCGTTTGTCCGACATCCGGCAACCCATGACGGCGACTCCCCGTGGCGCGACCATCTCTGCCATCCTCCCTCCCCATGCTCTCTTCCGGGCCTAACCCAGGCTCCGGCCTGACGGGGGACGCCAGCGTCCCTGCGCCGGCCGGTGAGACGGCGAGCACGGTGGGGCGCTACCGCTGGCTGATCTGCTCGCTGCTGTTCTTCGCCACGACGGTCAATTATATGGACCGTCAGATCCTCTCGCTGCTCAAGCCGATCCTCGACAGCCAGCTCAAGTGGACGAACACCGAGTTCGGGTGGGTCAACGGCGCGTTCCAGCTGGCCTACGCGGGCGGAACGCTGGTGTTCGGCGCGGCGATCGACAAGGTCGGCACCAAGATCGGCTATGCCGTCTCGATCGCCGCCTGGAGCGTGGCCGCGATGTCCCACGCCCTCGTGGGGAGCGTGAGCGGCTTCATCACGGCCCGCGTCGCGCTCGGGCTCGGCGAGGGGGGAAACTTCCCCTCGGCCATCAAGGCGGTCGCCCTCTGGTTCCCGCCGCGCGAGCGCGCCTATGCGACCGCGCTCTTCAACAGCGGCAGCAACGTGGGCGCCATCATCGCCCCCGCCATCGTCCCCTGGCTGGCCTTTTCATTCGGGTGGCGGTCGGCCTTCGTGGCCGCCGGGATCGCCGGACTGGTCTGGCTGGCGTTCTGGATCCCCTGGTACGAGATCCCCGAGCGGAGCGCCAAGCTGCGACCCGACGAGCTGGCGTACATCCGGAGTCAGGACGGCGCGGCGGCGGCCAACGAGGCCCCGTTCCCCTGGAGGGACATCCTGCGCCACCGGCAGGCCTGGGCGTTCATCGTCGCCAAGTTCCTCACCGACCCGGTCTGGTGGTTCTTCCTCATATGGCTCCCCGACTACTTCAAACAGACGCGCGGGCTCTCCATCAAGAGCAGCTGGGTCCTCCTGGTCACGATCTATTCGATCGTCACCGTCCTCAGCATCTTCGGCGGCTGGCTGTCGGGCTTCCTCGCCAGCCGGGGCCTCAGCGTGACGCGCGCGCGGAAGATCGCCCTCTTCACCTTCGCCTGCACCGTGCTCCCCATCTTCGCCGTCACGCACGTCGGCAACTGGGCGGCGGTGGTCCTGATCGGGATCGCCGGCGCCTCGCACCAGGCCTGGTCGGCGAATCTGTTCACCAGTGTGTCGGACATGTTCCCCAAGCGCGCGGTCGCCTCGGTCGTGGGGATCGGCACCATGGCCGGGTCGGCGTGCGGCTTCGGGTTCCCGATCCTGACCGGACACGTGCTCGATCGCTTCGCCGCCGCCGGCAACGTCACCGCCGGCTACGCGCTGCTCTTCACCGCCTGCGGCTGCGCGTACTTGGTCGCCTTCGGCGTCCACCACCTCCTGGCTCCCTCCTTCCAGCCCATCCAGACAACCGCACGAGGTCTCACTACATGATCGATCGCCAGACCGAATCCCGACAGGCGCGGAAACCCGTCGCGCTCGTGGCCATCGGGCTCGCCCTCGCCTTCGCGGCGAGCGCGCGACCCGCCCGCGCGCAGGAGCCGGCCCCGCCGGCGCCGCCCGCGGAGTCTCCCGCGCCGACCCCGCCCGCGGAGTCTCCCGCGCCGGTGCCGCCCACGGCCGACGTGCCGCCGCCGGTCATGCCGACGGTCCCGGCGCCCGCCATCCCGGCGCCGGGCGCCAACCCAGCAACCGGATCCTGGTTCGATCGTCCGCCGCTGACGCTCTCCATCGGCGAAGGGAAACAGAAGTGGTCGGTCACCTTCTACGGCTTCGTCGAGGCCGACTACATCTTCGACACCACGCGCAGCTACAACGACTACATCGGCCCGGCGCTGGTGCAACACTCGTACGTCTACGAAGGGACGGCCGGCCGCACGCAGTTCTCCATGCGGAACACGCGCCTCGGCTTCGCCTTCCAGGCGCCGCAGATTGGCAGCCTCAGGCCGTCGGCGCTGCTCGAAGGTGACTTCTTCGGCAACCAGACCGCCCCGCCCACCGGCTCGGAGAACGCCTACTACGACAGCCCGCTGTTCCGGATCCGCCACGCCTACCTGAAGCTCGAAGGCGGCCTGGTCGACGTCCTGGCCGGGCAGACCTACGACGTGTTCGGCTGGCAGAACTACTTCTTCCCCTGCTCGGTCGAGTTCCTGGGCCTCCCCAACATGCTGTTCTCGCGCAACGCGCAGCTGCGCCTGTCGCGCACGTTCGGCGGCGACGGCCCCGTCAGCGTCGACATCGCCGTCTCGGCCGAGCGCCCCGTGCAGCGCGACTCGGAGATCCCCGACCTCGAGGGCGGTCTGCGCATCAGCTTCAACGGCTGGAAGGGGATCACCACCCCCGGGAACGTGCGGACCGTCGCCGCGCCGCTGTCGATCGGCGTCTCGGGGATCGTGCGCCAGTTCAAGGTCGACGCCTTCGCGCCGCCCCCCACGCAGCGTTCGAACAGCATCCAGGGCTGGGGCCTGTCGGTCGACGGATTGGTGCCGGTCATCCCCGCCAGCGACGGCAACGATCGCCGGAACCGGCTCACGCTGACCGGCTCGTTCGTCATCGGCGACGGCATCGCCGACCTCTTGACCACCGGCGGTGGCGCGAAGTTCCCCACCTTGCCGAACCCGGCGCAGGCCTCGCCCCCGCCCGCGTACGCCTCCGACATCGACAACGGCCTCGTGACGTTCGACGTCCAGACGGCGATCCTCCACACCATCAACTGGTGGGCTTACAAGGCGGGCCTGCAGTACTACCTGCCGGTGTTCGACGGCCGGCTGCTCTTCGCGGCCAACTTCACCTACGCGCACTCGCCCAACATGAGGCAGCTCTTCCCGCAGGGTGGCGCGCAGATCGAGCTGCTCGGCACGGTGGCCGACACCTCGCTCTACGCCGACGGCAACCTCTTCTTCGACGTCACGCCGTCCATCCGCATCGGCGTCTCCGGCCAGTACACGGAGGTCAAGTACCTCGCCAACCCGCAGCTACCGCCCGAGCTTGGCGGCCCCGACAACCCGCACAACATCCGCGGCATGGGCCAAGCCGTCTACGTGTTTTGAGCGCGGGCGGGGCTGCGCCCCTCCCGCGGGCCCACCCCGGACGCGACGAGAGCCGGGCCCGGATCTGGCTCGGCAAGTAAGTCTCCGGCGGGCAAAGCCCGCCTTCGATCCACTGGACCGGACGAACGCCGGGCTTGTGCGGGATCGAGCGGCGTCGCATGCTCGACGGAGATGATCGGGCTTGCGATCAGACCGGCGGCGGAGTGCCGCTTCGATGAGGTGAGCCTGGGCGAGGTGATGTTGCGCCTCGACCCGGGCGAGGGGCGCCTGCACACGACGCGCGCCTTTCAAGTTTGGGAGGGGGGTGGCGAGTACAACGTCGCCCGGGGGCTGCGCCGCTGCTTCGGCCTGCGGACGGCGATCGCGACGGCGCTGGCCGACAACCCCGTGGGGCGCCTCGTCGAGGACCTGATGTTGCAAGGAGGGGTCGACCTCTCGGTCCTCCGCTGGGTCCCGTACGACGGCGTCGGGCGGGCGGTGCGCAACGGGCTCAACTTCACGGAGCGGGGCTTCGGCCCGCGCGGCGGTCTCGGCTGCTCGGATCGCGGCGCGACCGCCGTCTCCCAGATGCGGCCCGGTGACGTCGACTGGCGCGCGCTGTTCGGGGCCGGCGCGCGCTGGTTCCACACCGGCGGCATCTTCTGCGGCCTCTCGGAGACGACCCCCGCCGTGGCGCGCGCCGCGATGGAGGAGGCGCGCCGGCACGGCACCTCGATCTCCTATGATCTCAACTACCGCGATTCGCTCTGGCGCGCGGTGGGCGGCCAGGCGCGGGCCCGCGAGGTGAACCGATCGCTCATGCCGCTCGTCGACGTGCTGTTCGGCAACGAGGAGGACTTCGCCGCCGCGCTCGGCTTCGATCCGCCCGGCGTCGACCCCCACTATCAGGAGCTCTCGACCGCCGGTTTCCGGACGATGATCGGCGAGGTGATGCGCGCTTACCCCAACCTGAAGGCGGTGGCCACCACGCTGCGCACCTCGCGCTCGGCCAGCGTCAACGGTTGGGGCGCCATCGCCTTCGCCGAGGGCCGGTTCTGCGAGGTCGCCGCGCGGGACGTCGAGATCCTCGACCGCGTGGGGGGCGGCGACTCGTTCGCCTCCGGGTTCATCTACGGCCTCTTGGCCGGGAAGGATCCCGAGTGGGCGCTCCGCTGCGGCGTCGCGCACGGCGCGCTCGCCATGTCGACGCCCGGCGACACCACCATGGCCACCCTGGCCGAGGTGTTGCGCGCGATGGAGGCGCCCGGCGCCCGGATCGACCGATGACCACCGCCGAGCACGCTTCTCGAAAAGAAATCGTCCGCCGCGTCGAGACCGAGGCGATCGTCCCGGTGATCCGCGCCGCCACGCCCGACCTGGCGCTGCGGGCCGCGCGCGCGGTCCTGGCCGGCGGAATCTCCGTCTTCGAGATCACCATGACGGTCCCCGACGCCACCGAGGTGATCCGGGCGCTCGCGCGCGAGCTGGGCGACCAGGCGCTCATCGGGGCCGGAACGGTGCTGAGCGCCGCGGCGGCCCACCAATGCGTCGACGCCGGCGCCGCCTTCATCGTCAGCCCGGGCCTCGACGCCGACACCGTGGTGGAGGCGCACGCGCGCGGTGTCCCGGCGATGCCGGGCGCGCTCACGCCCACCGAGGTGATCGCCGCCTGGAACCTGGGCGCCGACCTGGTGAAGATCTTTCCCGTCTCGGCCGTCGGCGGGGCGCCGTACCTGCGGGCGCTGCGCGGGCCGCTGCCGGCGGTGAAGCTGCTGCCGACCGGCGGCATCACCGCCGCCAACGTGGGCGAGTACCTGGCGGCCGGCGCCGCCGCGGTCGGCGTCGGCTCCGAGCTGGTCGACGCCAAGGCGCTCGCCGAGGGGCGCGATACGGTCGTGACCGACCGCGCCCGCGCGCTGCGCGCCGCCGTGCAGGCCGCGCGCGGCGGTTAAGCCCCCTCCTCGGCTAGGGCGTCGTCACCGTCACGTCGTCGAACTCGGCCACGCCGTTGTCGACCGCCAGCCCGACCCCGCCGTGGGTCACCGACGAATCGGTGATCGCCGACGAGCCGGCCTTGGGGAGGACCGGCACACCGTTGATCGAGGCGGTGATGGTGCTGCCCACCACCTCCAGCTGAACTGTGTACCAGGTGCCGGTGACGACGCCGTAACTGGCCGAGCTGCCGATCGACCCGCTGCTGCCGGCGATGTCGCCGCGGACGGCCACGTTGCCGTCGCTGCGGAGCGTGACGCAATACCAGTCGTCCGCGTCCGCGACGCGCGCACAGACCGCGGCGTAGTACGACGAGCTCGAGCCGGCGAAAGAGATGATCTTCACCCTGGCCGTCACGATGACGTCGGTCCAGCTCACGTCCCCGTTGGCCGCCAGGCAGACCTTGCTCATGGGGCAATTGATCTCGTAGACGGTGCTCCCATCGCTGGCGGTCATCTCCGTCCCCAGACCGTTCGTGAACCACTTCGCGATCCCGTCCTCGAAGCCGTCCGAAAACAGGGTGCTCCCGGCGCCGCCCGTCCCGCCGCTGCCGGTCGCGCTTGACGATCCACCCTGGCCGGTCGTCCCCCCGGTCGCCACCACCGAACCACCGGTCCCGGTCGTTCCACCTTTGGCGCCCCCCGTCCCGGTCGCACCCCCGGTCGCGATGATAGTTCCTCCGGTCCCGGGGCTCCCCCCCTTGGCGCCCCCGGTGCCCGTCCCGCCGCTGCCGATCGCGCCGCCGGTCCCCGAGCCCCCTTGCCCGCTGCCGCCGTCGAGGTCGCGGTCGTAGCCGTCAGGGGTGATGCAGCCGGCGGCGGCCAACACAGCACCCATACAAATCGCCAGGGCGAACACCGTGGGGCAGGCTCGACGCGACGCAGATGTCATGCAGATCACCTTAGTGACGAGTGGCCGGCCGGGTCCCCCACGGCTCACGCGCACCAAAAACCGCGGGTTTCGGGCCCGCCCGCGCTTTCGACGCTGAGCTGCGCCGCCCGGGTGCGGACACTCAAAGGGTCAAAGGATTCGCCGCCCGGATGGCCCGTCGGGGCGGCTCAAGCCCGGCTCGCAAGCGCGAGCCAAGAGATCTGCGGGGCCGCGCCGGTTGCCTGGGGGTGCTGGCGCGGCCCCGTGGGAGGTCGTCATGAGGAAGATCTGTGCGCTCGTTCCAGTGTTGGCGGTTCTCCCCGCGATGTGGGGTTGCGCCGGAACGAAGCCCGTCCAGAGCGCGGCCGGCGAAGGTGGCAGCGGCGCCGTCCAAGGGACCGGCACGGGCGGCGTCCCCGGCGCCGGCGGCAGCCCGGTGACCGCCACCGGCGGCAGCTTCTCGGGCACCGGCGGCGGCGGCGGCGACGTCGGCCCCGCGACCGACGCCGGAGACCCGAACTGCGGCCTGTTTCAGTTCCAGCCGACCCCCAAGGCGGCCGACATCATGATGGTGCTCGATCGCTCGGGCTCGATGAAGGACATCCCCGACGGCTCGACCGGAACGCTGAGCAAGTGGGAGATCGTGGCCCCCGCGCTCGAGCAGGCGGTGACCGCCACCACGAGCTCGATCGCCTGGGGCTTGAAGACGTTCCCGGAGGCCTCCACCGACGGGACGAGCGACTGCTCGGTCGCCGTCACCGGCCTCATCGACGTGCCGGTGGCGGCGATGGACGGCGCCACGATGAACAGCACGATCATGTCGACCACGCCGAACGGCAATGGAACGCCGACGCCCGACGCGGTCACGGCCGCCGCCAACTACCTGAAGACGCTGACCGACACCAACCCCAAGTACCTGCTCCTGGCCACCGACGGTGAGCCCGACTGTGTCGGCACCACCAAGAACTCCAGCAGCGCCGACACGGCCACCGTGACCGCGGTCGGCAACGCCCTCAAGGCCGGCTTTCCGACCTTCGTGGTCGGCATCTCCACCGACAAGGGCAGCGCCAACACCGAGCTGGAGATGCTGGCGCAAGCTGGAGGCGAGCCGATCGCCAACACCAATCCTCTGGCCCACCACTACTACGTGGCCAACGACGCCAACAGCCTCTCGACGGCGCTGCAGGCCATCACCGGTCAGATCTCGACCTGTCTGTTTCCGCTCGCCTCCCAGCCGCCGGTCAGGAACGACGGCACCAAGGTCGGTGTCTACGTCGGCGCCGGCATGACCCGCATCCCGTACGACGCGAAGGCCGGAAACGGTTGGGCCTACACCGACGTCAACGATACGGCGATCGAGGTCTACGGGCAGTGGTGCGACATGATCCAGGCGGCGGGCGCCGGCGCGGTCCAGATCATCTTCGGCTGCCAGAGCATCCTTCCGCCGGGCTGACTAACGCCCGGGCGCCGGGGCGGCGCGCGCGGGCGCGCCGGCGTGCGGCCACAGGAAGTGATGCCCGGCGGTGCAGACGTGGGGGGTGCGGCCGTCGGGGCCCGGGACGCCCACCGCGATCCCCGCCTTGCGACAGACCGCCTCCGATCCCGCGTCGCGGTGATCGCACCAGGGCTCTTCTCCGGCCGCGTCGTCCAGTGCCGTCGTTCGTATGGCCATCGTCTTCGCTCCTTTCGAGGAGCGATCATATGGCCTAAATCTCGAACTTGAAGTAGTCGCGCGCGTTCCGGAAGCAGACGTCCTCGACCAGCGCCGCGAGCAGCGGGCGGTCGTTGGGGAGCAGGCCCCGCTCGACGTCCTCGGCGATCATGTTGCAGAGCAGGCGCCGGAAGTACTCGTGGCGGGAGAACGACAGGAAGCTGCGCGAGTCTGTCAGCATGCCGACGAACCGCGACAGCAGGCCCAGGCTGGAGAGGGCGTCGATCTGTTTGCGCATGCCGTCGAGCTGGTCGAGGAACCACCAGGCGCTGCCAAGCTGCATCTTCCCCGGCGTCGTGCCGTCGTTGAAGCTGCCGATGACCGTGGCAAAGGCCTCGTTGTCGGCGGGGTTCAGGTTGTAGACGATGGTCTTGGTCAGCTTGCCGGCCGCGTCGAGGCGGTCGAGAAAGCGAGCCAGCGCGACCGCCTGCGGGAAGTCGGCGATGGCGTCGTAGCCCGTGTTGGGGCCGAGCGCCGCCATCCCGCGGGCGCTCGTGTCGCGCAGCGCGCCGAGGTGGAACTGCTGCGCCCAGCCGCGCCGGTGGTCGAGCACCGCGAGATCGTAGAGCAGCGCCGAACGCAGCTTCTCGATCTCCTCGGGCGACGGCGCCTGCCCGGCGCGGGCCTTGGCGAAGACCGCCGCGGCCTCGCGCTCGGTGGTGTCGGCCGCGAAGATGCGCTCGAGGCCATGGTCCGAGGCGCGGCAGCCCGCCGCGTGAAAGGCGTCGTGCCGCTTGGCGAGCGCGTCGCGCAGCTCGTCGAGCGTCCCGACGGGCGACCGCGCGGCGGCGCCCAGCGCGTCGACCCAGGCGTTCCACCCCGGCAGATCCTGCAGCGCCAGCGCCTTGTCGGGGCGCCACGTCGGGTAGAGCTTGGTGAACGCCCCGGCGCGCTTGGCGTGGCGCGCGTGCGGCGCGAGGTCGTCGACCGGATCGTCCGTGCTGCAGACGACGCGCACGTCGAACTGCCGCAAGAGGCCCTGGGTGGTGAAGCCGTCACCAGCCAGCTTGGCGTTGCAGTGGTCGAAGATCTCCCGCGCCGTCTCGGGCGAGAGCAGCTTGCCGCGCACGCCGAACGGGAAACCGAGCTCGAGGTGGGTCCAGTGGTAGAGCGGGTTGCGCAGCGTGTGCGGGACCGTCTTGGCCCAGGCCGCGAACTTCTCCCAGTCGCTGGCGTCGCCGGTGATCTGCCGCTCGGGGACACCGTCGGCGCGCATCGCCCGCCACTTGTAGTGATCGCCCTCGAGCCAGATCTCGGTGATCGATCGAAAGCGGTGGTCGTCGGCGACCAGCTCCGGTGACAGGTGGCAGTGGTAGTCGATGATCGGCTGCTGGGCGGCAACCCCGTGGTAAAGGTCGACCGCGGTCGGCGAGTCGAGCAGGAAGTCTTGGTCGAGGAAGGGCTTCACGGGCGGTCTCCGGCTCCGGCGGGGCGATCGTTACTCGGTGACGACCACGTTGTCGAACTCGACCGTGCCGTTGTTCACGATGAGGCCGATCCCGCCCGTGGAGAGCGTCGCGTCCATCACCATGCTGACGCGGGGAACGCCGTTCACCGAGACGGAGATGGCCCCGCCGCGCAGGTCGAGCGTGAAGGTGTAGACCGTCCCCGGCACCGGCGCGCCGGTGGTCGACTTGCTCTTGGTCCCCAGCGTCGTCGTGCTTCCGTTGAGCTTCACGCGGAGCTGCACGGCGCCGCTGTCGTCCATGTAGGCCTCGTAGTAATTCCCCTTGTCGGTACCGAGGGCGAAGCGGCCGAAGACGCCGAACTCGTAGCTCGATCCCGACATCAGCTTGACGTCCACCTGAAACGTATAGTCCGTCCAGGCGGAGTTGCCGCCGATGTCCATGATGAAGTCGCTGCTGTTGGCCGCCCCCTGCAGCACCTGGTTGCCATTGTCGCTCACGACGGAGAAGGTCCCCTTGGTCGTGTCCGAGTCGATGGTGTCCTGAATCCAGTCGGCCGCCTGCACGCCGACGGTGTCGCTTTCGAAGTCGTCGCTATAGAGCTTTGTGCCGGGCGGCGGAGGCGGCGCGCCGCCGGTGCCACTCGGGGCGCCGCCGCCCGAGCCGGTGCTGACGACGGTGCCCCCGGTGCCTCCGCCCGTACCGACGCTTCCGCCGTGGCGGACGGTGCCGCCGCTGCCCCCCGTGGCGCCCGCGGACCCGCCCAGAGCGGGGCCGGTCCCCCCGGTCCCCGACCCTCCCGGCGATCCGCCCTCTGCCGGAGAAGTCCCGCCGTCGGGCCGCAGGTAGCCGACCGGACTGAGGCAGCCCGCGCCCAGCATCGCCAGCGACAGAAACAGGGCTGACGGCGACGACTTCATGAAACGAGAGGTCCCGGCCATCGAGCTAGAAGCTCGCCGCCACGCCGGCGTTGAGATCGATGTTGAACGTGAACTTCGGCGCGGCGACCTCGAGGTTGCTGCCGGCGACGAGGCCGAAGTTGGCGCCGAGCTTGTAGAGGATTCCGCCCCCCACCTCGGCGAGCGCCGGACCGGCCACCACGGTGTCCTCGCACGTCTGATTGCGGGCTGCGCCGCAGTCCTTGTAGGCGCCGAAGGTGACCACGTGCCGGATCTGCCCGCCGCCGAGGCCGCCCGAGAGGAACGGGCGAAGGTCGTCGGAGCCGAAGAACCAGGACGCCTTGGCGAACAGCGCCAGCGCCAGATCCGCCGGCTGGTGGACCTGGCCCGTCGGGTCGATGAGCTCGGTCGGCCCGGTCACCACCTGGATCCGTCCCTGGGCGGAGAGCAGCAGGTTGGGCGACACCCAGTAGCCGACCTCGGGCTCGACGTGGCCGAGCGAGGTGGCGGCGAACGTGCCGGAGACCGGCAGGTTGGCGTTGGTCTCGCCGGTGCCCGTCGCGTAGCCGAGGCCGCTCCCCAGCAGCACGCTGACGAACCAGGTGTGGCCTTCGTCTTCGTTCTCTCCCTCCTCGCGAACCGTCGTGCTGTCGTCGCTGCTCTCGTCCCGGTTGGACTTGGAGGCCGCCGCATGCGCATGCTCCGGCGCCGACTCGCCGCCCAGCTGGATGACCAGCGGCCGCTCCTCGGTGCCGCGGTTGGCGACCGGCTGTCCGTCGTCGTCCTGCGCCTCGATGTAGTAGGCGACCGACGAACCGGTGGTGGCGCGATCCGGGATCTCCGCGCTGTAGGCGCCCGGACCGACGGGATCCATCTCGCGCCCGAGGAAGTCCGAGGTCCCCTGCGGCCGGTAGGCGAGCACAACCTTGTGGAACTTGAGGTTCTCGTCGACGTTCACCGTCACCTTGATCGCGTGCCCCTGCTTCACCTCGCTGACCGTGTGGTAGGTGAAGCCGCCCGACGAGGCGGCGGGCTTGGGCGCCGGGGGCCCGGACGGCGCTTCGGCGGGCGGCGGCGCCTCGGCGGTGGCCGGCGCCGCGGCGCCGGTGCCGCCGCCGTTCTTGAGCTGCGCCTTCGCCTCGTCGAACGCGTCGTTGATCTCCGGCGTCGCCAGCGCGGGCGTCATCGCGATCGCCGGCTCGATGGCCAGCGCCTCGGCGAACTGCTTCTCCCCCAGCTCGCGGTTCTTGAACCCCTCGAGGATCACCACGCCCATGTGGACGTGGGTGCGCGCCGCGATCGGGTGCTGGGCCATCCCCGAGGCCTCGCACAGCTCCAGCGCCTTCTTGAGGATCTCGCGCGCCTTCTCGAACTCGCGCTTGTCGATCGCCGCCAGCGCGTCACGGTTCAGCTGAGTGATCTTGGAGGCGGGATCGGGCGCCTGCGCCAACCGCCGCGGCGAGGCCGCCGCCATCCCGTGACAGACCGCGACCACGACCCCCACTCGGACCAAAAAACGTACGACCCACATGACGCGGGATCAGTGTTCCCGTCGGTGCCCGGCGGCTCAGGCCGGCGGAGCGTCACGAGCGCGACGCGCTAGAACTGCAGCTCGGCGCCACCGAGACCGGCGGCGAAGGCCGGTCCCCAAGTCCCCACTGGTTGCACCGTGGACGGCATCCCGCTCGCCTTGAGCGTCGGGGGGCTGATCACGGCGCCGCCGAAGAGATCGATGCGCAACGACAGCTGCGAGACCAACCGCACGCGGGCCGCGCCGCGACCGTAGACCACGGGCCTCACGGTCTGATCGGTGCCGCCGTCGAATGTGCCCTCGAGCGTGGTGCTGTGGCTTGAAGTGCCCGTCGTCCGGATGAGGGCCGCCATCGTTCCGGCGGCGATCTCGACGGAGACGCGGCGCTCGGGGTGTGGCGCCAGCAAGACGCCGCCGCCGGCCATCCAGACCGAGGTGTGGACAGCGCTCGGCGCGTCGCTGGACAGCGCCTGCGTCAGCGGCGCGTAGAGGCAGAGCTCGGCGCCGATCACGCCGGAGAGCTGCGCGCGCAGGCCGATACCGGCGACCGCGATCGTGCCGCCGCCGCCACCGCTGCTGACGAGCGCGCCACCCATCGCGTCGGCCGTCAGCCAGCGCTTCGGGGGCGGAGGCGGCGCGGGGGCGCGCTTGGCCACGACTGGGGGCGAGACCACCGGCGCCGCGGCGGGCTCGCTCACCAACCCCAGGCTGATGCGCAAGAACTCGACCGTCCGAAAGGCCAGGATCGCCTGCTGGCCGGAGTCCTGGTCGACCTCCAGCTCCTGACGGAGGCCGACCTTGCTGGAGCCCGGTTCCGCGATCCAGACGTCGGTCCGATGACCGTCGGCCACGATCACGGCGCGGGCGCCGCCGGCCAGCGCCTCCCGCACCTGGTCTTCGATCCTCGTCGCGGGCGAGACGACCGAGCGCGACACGTCGACACCGATCGTGCCCAGCTCGGCCTCGAGCCGGCCCGCCAGCGGATCGTCGGGGGTGGTCGAGAGGAGCGCCACGCGGATCGGCCCCGGCGGCGCGCCCGGCACGTCGAGCGCCGCCACGCCCGAGCGACCGAAGACGAGCAGAGCGATGGCGACGGCGGCGCAGGCGCCGCCGCGGCCGCGGATCACGGTCCGACCGTGCGCTTAGCCAGGGCGGCGTGCGGCCCGCCGGGGAAATCATGCAGGTAAGTGGCCGCGGCCTGACGCGCCTGCGCGTCGTCGCCCGCTCTGAGCCGCGACTCGATCAGGCGACCGGCCGCTTCGCGCGCCAGCGGGCCGCGCGGGAACGAGCGGAGGTAGCTGGCGAACAGATCACCGGCCAACTTGTAGTTGTGCCGGCCCTCGAAGGCGATGAGCCCGAGCGCGAACGTGGGACGGTCGGACTCGGGGAAGCGGCGGCGCGCCGATCGGTAGGCCTCCTCGGCGCGATCGAGATCGCCCGCCAGCCGGGCGACGTCGCCCAGCAGGACCAGATCGTCGGCGCCCAGCCGCGCGCACTCGGCTCGCCACCCCTCGAGCACGGCGGCCGCCAGCGCCTCGTGGTACTGCGCGCGCGCCGCCTCGGTGCGCCAGTCGGCCGTACTGGGCGCGGGCGCGGGCGCATGCGCCGCGACCTCGACGTGGCGGGTGCGTGGGGCCGAGGCGCGCTCGGAGGCCGGCGCGATCTCCGCGGAAGGCGGCGCCAGCGTCGGCGCGGGCGGAGACGCGGCGGGCGCTTCCGCGGCCGGTTCGGCGGGAACGACCACCGGCTCGTTCTCGAGCCCGAGGTCGGCGCCTGTCGCACTGGCTCGGAGCCGCTGGCCGGTCACCACCCGAACCGGCTCCTTGAGCCCCGGGCCGCTGACCAGCACCGACCCTTCGTGCATCGACACCGTCAGCGCGCGGGTCGAGCGGTCCCACCCGGCGGCGAAGCGCGTGCCCGTCACCTGGATCCGGTAGTCGCCTGCCCGCACCTGCCAGTGGGTGTGCGCGCGATGGATGACCGAGACCTCGAGCGTCCCTTCCTCGATCGCCACCGTCGCACCCTCGCGATCGAGCGCGTCGACGTGGGCGACGGCGCGCGGCGGGAGGGTGACCGCCGAGCCGTCCGAGAAGCGGAGCGCGAGCGGGGCCGAGACCGGCGCAACCAGCGGCGTCCCGACGGACCCCTCGGCGCCCGAGACCGCGTAGGAGATCGGTTGCGGCCGCAAGACGAGCAGCGCCGCGGCGGCGCAGGCGGCGAGACCGCCGAGCGCAAAGCTCCAGCGCACCGCCCTCGACGCGCGGCCGGTGCCAAGGATCTGGCGCGCCGCCAGGCGGGCCTGGACCTGCGGCAGGATGTTCCTCCGGCGGGCGTCGCCCTCGACGACGCGGCCGACGTCGCGCAGCAACGACTCGAGCTCCCCGTTCATTCTCAGCTCCCGGTTCATGATTCCCCCCACCGCCCTCCCTGGATCATGCGGTCGTTCAGTGCCGGATGGGAGCGGGCCGCCTCCACGAAACGCTTTTCGGCGCGCGCGAGCCGTCGCTTGACCGTCGCCAGCGACACCCGGCAGGCCTCGGCCACTTCCGTGAGCTGCATCTCCGAAACGAACCGCAGCGAAAATGCCAGCCGCTCGTCCGGCGGGAAGTCGGCCAGGATCGCGTAGGTCGCCCGCACCGCTTCGTGGGTATCGCCCTGCGGCGCGGCGACCGGGACCTCGGGAACCTCCTCAGGCGCCACGAACCGGATCCAGCGCCAGCGACGGCGGCGGCGAATGCGGCCGCGGGCGGTGAAGACGGTCAGCGTGGCGATCCAGCTCCGCAAGGCCGAAGCATCCTTGAGGTTGTGGACACCCTCGAGCACCGCCACGAAAACGTCCTGGACGACATCCGGAATCTCGGCGTCGATCCCCAGGGCGCCGGCGACCAGCCGCTCGACCAAGGGCTCGTAACGTTCGACCAAGGTGGTCTGCGCCCGTGTCTCACCGCGGCGAAGCGCCGCCACCAATTCCGCGTCGTCGGCGTAGGGTCCCGCAACGACCGGAGGCGAGGGCTTCGGCGTCTCGGGCGCGACCGCAGCGGGAGGGTGCTGGCGGCCGTCCGCGCGCAGGCCGGTGGGGGACGGCACATTCAGTAGTTTACCTGGGGCTCCGGTTCTTGTCCCCGTCGGATCGACCGGGCGGCGTAACGCGCGCTGCGTCATTCGCACTCCAACGGGCTCGCGGGAGATCCGCGCCGGCCGTCCTGGTCCAACTTGCAACGACATTCGTGCCTACCGGACGGTGAGTGTCCGGGACCTCCTCGCGCGGTTCACCTACCCGCGTCGGCGGCTCTATGTACTATGGAGGGGTGGCCCGCGGCCCCACCTTCCACCACCAGGCGGTCATCTTCCTGGCGCTCGTCCTCGTGAGCTGCAAGAACGATCTCTACCCGCTTCGGTTCGTCCCCGACCCGACCTCGGATTCCGGCGTTCCCGGCGACGCATCGGTTCCAGACGTCTCGGTCCCTGTCGGCGACTGCCCATCGGGGATCATGGGGTTCGCCACCGTGAGCGACGTGGGCGGTGAATGGGACGCCGGCACGACCGGAATGCCGCAGCTCCAGCTCGACGCCGGGACCACGGGCGGCGGCCCGGTCGACGGCGGGACGACCGTCGTGGTGGACGCCACTGACAGCGACGCCCTGGCCCGGTTCTCCATGTACGCGGGCGACAAGATGCCCGGCCCCCTCACCATCGTCGTCAAGGGGATGATCAGCATCCCGCCGCCGCTCGACGGCGGCAGCGGCGACGTGCAGAAGATCCGCGTCTCGTCGAACAAGACCGTCATCGGCGCCAACGTGTTGTCGGACCCCGCCAAGAACGGATCCGGATCGGGCTTCACCGGCGGCGGGCTGACGCTGACCGACGTCTCCAACGTCGTCCTCCAGAACCTGGTCATTGCCATGCCGAACAGCGACGACTCGACGGACAACGTCGACGCCGTTCACATCGAGGGGTCGCACCAGATCTGGATCGATCACTGCGACCTGTCGTCGAACGGGCCGACCATGGACGCGGGCGCGTCGTACGACGGGCTCGTCGACATCTCCGACGGCAGCGACTTCGTGACCGTCTCCTGGACGCGCTACCACGACCACGCCGCCACCGGCCTCATCGGACGATCAGACAGCAGCGCGGCGGCCGCCCAGGACGCGGGGAAGGACCACGTCACCTTCGACCACGACTGGTTCAACAACGTCGGAAACGGGCCGCGCATCCGCTTTGGCACCGTCCACGTCCTCAACTGTTTCTTCGACCAGATCACCGACTACGGTGTCGCCTCGACGGACGGCGCGTCGGTGGTCATCGAGGCCTGCAACTTCCAGGACGTGACCGAGGTGCAGAACAACGCCGACTACGGCCCGGTGACGACGCTCCTCGACGGCGCCACGGCGGGAACCCTCCAGTTCGACCCGCAGGCCAACGTCTTCACCTCTTCCGGGCAGCCCTTCCTGACCACCGCCAACGCGACAGTCCCGCTCCCCTACAAAGACCAGTACATCCCGGACTCGCCGAAGAGTGTCCCGGCGTTGGTCCAGGCCTGCGGCGGGACCGGGAAGATCGCGGCGCCCACCGGCAACTGAAGCGCCGCCATGGCCGCGCTGCTTGCCGCGAATTTTCCTGCGGGAAAGGTGCCGAAAACAGGAGCGGCGGTACCTTGAAGTCCGAGGCGCGCTTCCGCCGACCGCCGACCGGCAACCGGCGACGAATGACCGCTGATCATTTCTTCTTCTTCTCCGCCTTGCCGGCGCCGAGGTGGCTGACGCGCCAGACGGCGTTCGATCCGTCGTCGCTCACCAGGAGCGCGCCGTCCTTGGCGACCGCCACGCCGACCGGACGCCCCCAGACGTCGCCGCCGGGAGAGACGAAGCCGGTCAGAAAGTCCTCGTACTCGCCCGTCGCGCGCGCGCGGCCGTGCATCGGCACCCGAACCACTTCATACCCGGAGCGCACCTTCCGGTTCCACGAGCCGTGCTGCGCGGCGAAGATGTCGCCCCGGTATTCCGCCGGAAACTGCCCGCCGTCGTAGAACGTCATCTGCAGCGAGGCGTCGTGCGGCTGCAGCAGCACGTCGGGGAGGGCGACCTTGGCGCGCAGCTCGGGGTGCTTGCCGGCGTGGCGCGGATCGTAGTTTCCACCGATGTAGAACCAGGGCCAGCCGTAGAAGCCGCCCGGCTCGACGTGGGTGATGTAGTCGGGGACCAGGTTGTCGCCCAGCCGATCGCGCTCGTTCACCGACGCCCACAGCTCGCCGCTCACCGGATGGACGGCGATGCCGACGGCGTTGCGGATCCCCCAGGCGAACACCCGCTCCCGATGGGAGTCGGCCTGCCCCTTTTGTAGATCGAACGCCAGGATGTCGGCGCGGTGATATTCGGCCGGGTTGTCGTCGTTGTTCGAACGTGACCCGACCGAGACGTACAGCGTCTGGCCGTCGCGCGAGAAGGCCAGATCGCGCGTCCAGTGGCCGCCGCCGCGCAGCCGCCCGCCGCCGGGGATGTCGTCGGTGACCGTCTCCGCGGGGCCGCGGGCGAGCAGATCGCCGCTCGCGTAGGGAAAGCGGACCACCGAGTCGGTGTTGCCGACGTAGATCCAGCGCGGATCGCTCCCCGCCGGATAGAGGGCGATGCCGAAGGGCTGGTGCAGTCCCGAGGCAAAGACGTGATTCTCGAGGGCGCGGCCGTCCTTGCCCACGCCGCGCAGGAGGCGGATCCGGCCCGGGTCACTCTCCGCCACCAAGACGTCGCCGTTCGGCGCCGTGCGAATGAGCCGCGGGTTCTGGAGCCCGTCGGCGTAGAGGTCGACCCGAAACCCCGGCGGCGCCGCCGGCCAGGCGCGCGCCGGGCGCGGGATCAGCCGGGGACCGTTGTCGACCGACTCGGCGGCGTCGGGCGGGGGGAGATCCGCCGGCGTGATCTTGTGCGAGGCGCCGGGGCGCTCCTGGCGGTAGTCGAAGAAGGGCGGCGGCGGCGGCGGCGACGGCGGCGCCTCTTTTCCCTTTGCCGCCGTCACGATGCCGGCGGCGGCGAGAGCTCCGGTGAGGCAGATCGCATGGACGGCGCGCGTCGATAGGGAGTAACCTCTCTCCCCCCGTCTTCGATGTCTCATCGCCCCGTCAATATGCGCCGTTTTCTTCCGCTGGCACTGGGTCTCGTGGCGGTGTGCGCCGGGGCCGCCGGGGCACGGGCCGCCGCTCCCGCGGCGGAGCCGCCCATCACCGCGACCGGCGCCGAGGGCGACTACCTGCGGACGATCCACCGCACGATCCATTTTCGTTGGGCCTACATGTTCATCGAGGAAGTGGCGGCCAAGCGCCCGCCCACCGACCCGCTCAACAACCCCTCCCTGGAAGCCGAGCTGCTGTTCACGGTCCGCTGGGACGGCAGCCCCGCCGAGGTGACGGTGACCCACAGCTCGGGTGTCGGGGCCTTCGACGAGGCGGCCGTCGGCGCCGTCAAGGGGGACCGCCCGTTCCCGGTCCCGCCCATCGACGTCTACGGCGACGACGGCGTCGCGCACTTCCGCTGGATCTTCGCCCGCGACGCCCGCCTCTGCTCGGGGGGCGAGGTCCGGCGCGTCGAGGCGCCGCTCGCCGAGGCGCTGCCGCGGCTGTTCATCCAGGGGCGGATCAAAGAGGCGCTGCTCCGCGTGGCGCGTTACACGCGCCACGGCGACGCGAGCGCGATGTCGACCTTCGCGCGTGCCTGGTTGTCGCGGCCGCAGCCCGATCCGGCGCTCGACGCGCGCGCCGCCGCCGCGCTGGCGCAGATCGGCGACGCTCGCCAAGCCAACCGTTTGCGACCGGCGCTCGACCGCCCCGACACGGTGGCGCTGGCGGCGCCCGCGCTGGCGGCGCTCAAGGTCGACCTCTGCGCCCTGGTGCGCCCGCGCCTCTCGGCGGCCAACCCCGACGGGATCCTGGCCGCCACCCGCATCCTGACGCTCGGGGGCGCCGAGCTGCCGAGCAGTTCGCCGTGCGTGGCGGCGCTCGGCGATCTGCTGAAGGCAGATGCGCTCCCGGCGCCCGTGCGGGCCGAGGTGCTGAGGACGCTGGCGGTGGTGAGCCCGCCGAGCGCGCGCCGTCCGGCGCTGAACGCGCTCGGTGACAGCGACGCGCGCCTGCGCGCCGCCGCCGCGACGGCGTTCGCCCGGCCGGGCGGCGGGCGGCCCACGCTCTACCGCCTGCAGCCGCTGGTGAAGGATCCTTCGGTCGAGGTGCGCGCCGCGGTGGCCGCCGGGCTGGTGCGCGCCTGCGGCGACCTGGCGATCGATTACCTCATGCCGCTCATGAAGGCGCGCGAGCCGCAGCCGCTGGCGGCGATGGCGCCCGAGCTCGGCAAGCAGACCTCGGCGGGCTCACTCGATCTTTTGGCCAAGATGCAGAAGCGCAACGATCCCGGCCTGCGCACGCCGGTGCTGGCGGCGCTGGCCCAGCGCACCGACGCCGCGGGGCGCGCGCTTTATCAACCCGCCGCCGCCGCGGTCAAGAAGGACCCTTACGCCTCGCCCGAGGCGCGCCGGATCGTCTATGCCAACGCCGACGTGAACGAGCTGATTCCGTTGATGGCTGATCCCGCGCTCGGCCTGCAGGGATTCAAGGCGCTGCTGCACGCCCAGCGACACGCGCAGGCGATGGACTGGCTGGTGAAGTCGTTCGATCGGCTGCCGCCCGAGACGCTGATCGACGCCTTCGGCGCCTGGCTGGCCAATCCGCCCGCTCACGCCGCGAGCAAATAGTGATTACGTTCGGCGCGAGCCGCCATGACGGACCCGCGATTTCCGGCGCTGTACCAGATCAACACGCGCATCTCGGTCAATGAAACGGCGGCCGCCCGCGGGCGCCCCGCCACGCTCGACGATCTGCCGGATGATCTGTTCGACCGCGCGGCGGCCCGCGGTCTCGGCTGGATCTGGATGCTGGGCCTCTGGCAAACGGGCCCGGCGGGGCAACGCTGCTCGCGCGCGCCCGACATGCGCGCCGATCTGGCGGTCGACCTCCCCGACGTGCGCGAGGCCGACATCGTCGGGTCGCCGTTCGCCGTCGTCGCCTACGACGTCAACGACGACTTCGGCGGCAACGCGGCGCTGGCCCGCCTGCGCGAGCGCCTCGGTCGGCGCGGGCAGCGCCTGCTGGTCGACTTCGTCCCCAACCACGTGGCGCTCGACCACCCCTGGACGGACACGCACCCGGAGTACCTCATCGAGGGGACCGAGGACGATCTCCGTCGCGAGCCGAAGAACTACGCCGCCGTCGAGACGGTGCACGGCCGCAAGATCTTCGCCCACGGGCGCGACCCCAACTTCCCCGGCTGGAGCGATACGCTGCAGCTCAACTACCGGCACGGCGGGCTGCGCGAGTCGATGATCGCCGAGCTCGGTCGCATCGCCGACCGCGCCGACGGCGTCCGTTGCGACATGGCGATGCTGCTCGAGCCGGAGGTCTTCGCCCGCACCTGGGGCGACCGGGCGCGGCCGCGCGACGGGACGCCGCCCGTCGATCGACAGTTCTGGCCCGAGGCGATCACGCGCATCCGCAAGCGGCACCCCGGGTTCCTGTTCGTCGCCGAGGCCTACTGGGACCTCGAGTGGCCGCTGCAGCAGGAGGGGTTCGACTTCACCTACGACAAGCGGCTCTATGACCGGCTGCGCGCGCGCGCCGCCCGCCCCGTGCGCGAGCACCTCCAGGCCGCGCCCGCCTTCCGCGACCGCACCCTCCACTTCCTGGAAAACCACGACGAGCCGCGCGCCGCCGCCACCTTCCCGCCCGACGTCCACCGCGCCGCCGCCGTCATCTCGTTCCTGGCGCCCGGCCTGCGCTTCTTCTACGAGGGACAGTTCGAGGGCCGCAAGGCGCACGCCTCGATTCATCTCGGGCGCCGCGTGGCCGAGAAGCCGGACGCCGCGCTGGGCGCGTTTTACGAACGGCTGCTGGCGGTCCTGCGGCGGCCCGAGGCGCACGACGGCGTCTGGCGCCTCTCGGCCTGCCGCGCGGCCTGGGGGGGAAACCCGACCTGGGACAACTTCGTCGTCTTCAGCTGGCAAGGCGCTCGGAAAAGCGGGAAGGAGGGCGGCGACCTCCTGGTGGCGGTCAACTACGGGCCGACCGAGGGGCAGTGCTATGCCGAGGTCGGGCTCTCGGGCCTCGGTGACGGCGTGTTGGTCCTCAGCGACCTCACCGGTGAGGCGCGCTACGAGCGCGACGGCCGCACGCTCGGGCGCGAAGGACTCTACCTCGATCTGCCGCCCTGGGGGTACAACGTCTTCGATGTCCGGCCCCGATCGAGCTGAAAAACGGCAGAAGCATTGCATTTTCGCGTCCCTGGCTTTATCTCTTGGGGACTACTAGGAATGTGGGCGTGACCGACATCGAAAGTCTTCTCCAGAAGACCAGCCGGACGTTCGCGCTGACGATCCCGTACCTGCCTCCACCGACCCGCGACGAGGTCGGGATCGCCTACTTGCTGTTCCGGATCATCGACACCTTCGAGGACGCCGTCCTCTGGCCCCCGGCCTTGCGGCTGGAGGCGCTCAAGCAATTCGTCGGGCTGCTCGAGCGGCCGGCCGCGGAGTCGCGGACGCTCGCCGAAAGCTGGGCGCGCGAGCCGCCGCTCTTGCACGCCGGGTACCAGGAGCTGCTGGCCGAGACGCCGTACGTGCTCGAGCGATACCAGGCGCTTCGCCCGCAGGCGCGCGAGATCCTGCGCGTGCACGTCGCGCGCAGCGCCGAGGGGATGGCCAGCTTCGTCCGCCGAATCGAGCCGGGCGGCCGGCTGCAACTGGAGACGATCCAGGATCTCGAAGACTACTGCTACGCGGTGGCCGGGATCGTGGGCGAGATGCTGACCGAGCTGTTCGTGCTCGAGCGTCCGTCGCTGGCGCGCGTGGCCGAAGATCTTCGCGCGCGGGCCGCCGAGTTCGGCGAGGGGCTGCAGCTGGTGAACATCCTCAAGGACGCCCGCCCCGACGCCGCGGAGGGGCGCACCTTCCTGCCGAGGCAAGCGCCGCTCGCCGAGGTGTTCGTGCTGGCGCGCAAGGACCTGGCGCAGGCCGCCGCCTACGTCGATCTGCTGCGCCAGGGGGGCGCGCCGGCCGGCCTGGTCGCCTTCAACGCCTTCATCTCCAAGCTGGCCACGGCCAATTTGCAGATCCTGCGCGACCAGGGCCTCGGTGCCAAGCTGACGCGAACGACCGTCCTCAAGATCGCCGCCGAGATCGCCAGCGCGGCCTAGCGCGCGGTCGTGGACGTTCCACTCCGGGCGCGGACTTGCGACAACGCCATGAGCGGGAAGTAGTGCCGGTAGTAATGATAGTTGAGATAAAAGACGCGCGGGAAGCCGGTCCCGGTCCACGGGAGCTGGGCCCAAGTCCCGTCCTGCTGCGTGTCGAGCAGGTGCAGGACGCCGCGGCGGACGGCGACGCTCTCCCCCTCGCCTGCCGCGACGAGGCCCATGAGCGCCCAGGCGGTCTGGCTGGGCGTCGAGGCGCCGACGCCCTTTTCGCCGGGATGATCGTAGCTGGCGATGCTCTCGCCCCAGCCGCCGTCGCCGTTCTGCCGCGCCTCGAGCCAGCGGACGGCGCGCCGGACGTAGGGCGCCTGCAGGTCCTCGCCGATGGCCTGGAGGCCGCGCAGCACCTGCCAGGTGCCGTAGAGGTAGTTCACGCCCCAGCGGCCGTACCAGCACCCTTCGGTGGTCTGGTCGCGACGGAGGAATCCGAGCGCGCGCGCGACCACCGGGTGGGCGGCGCCGTAGTCGGGGAAGTGGCTGAGCGATTCGAGCACGCGCGCCGTGATGTCGGCGGTGCTGGGGTCGATCATCGCGTTGTGGTCGGCGAAGGGAACCGCGGTCAGCCACCGCTTGTCGTTGCCGCGGTCGAAGCTGGCCCACCCGCCGTCCTCGTTCTGCATCCCCAGCATCCAGGCCAATCCCCGGCGCATGGCAGCTTCACACGCCTCCTGGCGCGCTTCCGGCGTCCCCCCCGCGCGGGCTTGCGCCAGCACCATGAGCGCCATGCAGGTGTCGTCGACGTCGGGGTAGAACTCGTTGCGCGCCTCGAAGTACCAGCCGCCGGGGGGCGTCGGGTTGCGCACCACCCAGTCGCCGGGCCGGCGCGTTTGCTTGCCCAGCAGCCAGGCGACGGCGCGCCCGATCGCCGGATCATCCGGCGCCAGCGACCCTTGCAGCAGGGCGTGGGTGGCCAGCACGGTGTCCCAGACGGGCGAGAGGCAGGGCTGCATGCGCAGGCCGTTCTCGTCGCGCAGCAGGAGGCCGTCGAGGTGGCCGAGCGCCTCCGCGAGCAGCGGGTGCTTCTCGCCATGGCCGAGCAGGCTGAGGGCCAGGACGCTGTTGGCCATCGCCGGCAGAATCGCCGACAGGCCGTCCGACTCGGCGAGGCGCTCGATCATCCAGTCGCCGGCGCGCTTGACGGCGCGCCGACGAAGCAGACCCGTGCCCGGGAGCTTCTCCCCGACCTTGAGCAGCCGGTCGACGCCGTGGAAGACCGTCTTCCAGTCGGGGGCGTGCGCCGCCCCGGCCGGCCCCAGCGCCCGCGCATCCTCCAGCAGCTCCGCGACGCCGCACCCGGGCGGCAGCGCGACGACCGGTTTCTTGGCCCAGATGATCGACAGCGGCACGAAGATCGTGCGCGACCAGGCCGAGAGGTCGTAGACCGAGAACGGTGCGTTCTGGGGGGCGAAGATCATCTCGGGCGGGATGGCCGGCACGCTCTGCCAGGGGACCTGCCCGAACATCGCCAGGTGCTGGCGGGTATAGGTGTTCGCGCGCCCCACGCCGCCCAGCGACCGGATCGCGGCGCGGGCCGCCCGCATGTGCGGCGCGTCGGCCGGCTCACCGGCCACCTTGAGCGCAAAGTAGCTGAGGCAGGAGACCGAGAGCTCAGGGGGACCGCCGAAGTACTGGGGCCAGCCCCCCTCCGGCAGCGCCTCGGCGCGGATCACTCGGGCGAGATCCTGGACTTTTTCGCTTTGGCGACGATTAAAGAACGTCTCCAGCAAGATGATGTAGCTTTCCAGCGTGGTGTCGCCTTCCAGCTCGCCCTGCCAGAACCCCTCGGGCGCCTGCCGCGTGAGCAGCCAGTCGCGCGCTGCGGCGACGGCGGCGTCCAGGCGGGCGCGCGGTGGCACCGGCACCACCAATCGTTCAGCGGGAATGGGCTCGGAAATGGGCGCGGCTTCAGTCATCGAGAGGAGAGAACATGCGGTTTCCGCTTCATATAACGACGGACCAGGTCGGCTACCAGATTCGTAAGGCGATCGCAGGCGAGACCCGCTACCCGCTGGTTCTGATGCTGGAGCCGCTTTATACCTGCAACCTGGCCTGCGTGGGCTGCTCGACCGAGCGGCACACCGGCAAGCTCTCCGATCGGCTGCCGCTCGAGACCTGCCTGCGCGCCGCCGACGAATGCGGCGCGCCCACGGTCTCGCTGTGCGGCGGCGAGCCGACGCTGTACCCGGAGCTGCCCGAGCTGGTGGCCGGGATCATCGCCCGCCAGCGCCACATCTACCTCTGCACGAACGGCCTGGTGCTGGACCAGAAGGTGTTCGGCAAGATCGCGCCGCACAAGCGGCTCACCATCAACGTCCACCTGGACGGCATGCGCGAGACGCACGACAAGGTCTGCGCGCGCGAAGGGGTGTTCGACAAGGCGATCGAGATGATCCGCCAGGCCAAGGCGCGCGGCTACCACGTCACCACCAACACCACCGTGTTCAAGGAGACGTCGGTCGAAGAGATCGAAGAGCTCTGCAAGCTGGTCAAGGGACTGGGGGTCGACGGGCTGCTCGTCTCACCCGGCTACCACTACGAGTCGGTCAAGGCGGACATCTTCCTCACCAAGCAAGAGATCCAGGGGAAGTTCAGGCGCGTGCTGGAGCTCTCCAAGGACTACCGGATGCAGTCGACGCCGATGTACCTCGAGTTCGCCGCGGGGTTGCGCGAATATGACTGCTCGCCGTGGAGCACGGTCACCTTCACGCCCAAGGGATGGAAGAAGCCCTGCTACCTCATCGGCGAGGAGTACGTCCCCGACTGGAACGAGTTCTGGACCAAGACCGACTGGGCCTACTGGGAGTCGCGGAAGGACGACAAGTGCCAGAACTGCGCGATGCACAGCGGGTTCGAGGCTTCGGCCGTGCGCGGGATCCGCAAGAGCCCGAAGGATCTGCTGCGGATGGCGGCGTGGAACTTTTTAGGGTAAGTCGAGGCGGATGACGATCGCGATCGTCGCCGCGATGCCCGAGGAGCTCGCGCCGCTGCGTGCGCGGCTCGTCGGGGCCACGCGCGCGTCGCACGCCGGCCTGGCGGTCGAGCGCGGGCGCCTCGCCGGTCGGCAAGTCGCGCTGGCGGCCACCGGCGACGGCGCACGCAACGCCCGGACGGGCGCCGCGGCGCTGCTGGCGGCCGGCTCCGACGTTGCGTCGCTGATCGTCGTCGGCGTCTCGGGCGCGCTCAGCCCCGAGCTGGCGACGGCCGACCTGGTGGTCGCCAGCCGGGTGATCGACGAAGCGGGGCAGGCCCGCGAGGCCGACGCCGCGCGCGTCGCCGCGACGGTCGAGGCCACCGGCGGACGCGCCGGCGTCGTGGTGAGCGCCCGCCGGATCGCCGACAGCGCCGAGGAGAAGCGGCGCCTGGCGCAGCAGGCCGGCGCGGGCCCGGCGGTGGTCGACCTCGAATCGGCGGCCTACGTCGAGGCCGCCGCGGCGGCCGCGATCCCCTGGATCGTCCTGCGCGCGGTGAGCGACCGGGCCGACGAGGCGCTGCCGGCGCTGCTCAACCGGAGCCTCGATCCGGGCGGGGCCGTCAACCGCGGGCGCGTGCTGCGCGGCCTCTTCGGCGATCCGGGCGCCCTGCCGCAGCTGCTCGCCCTGCGCAAGCGGGTCGGGCAGTGCGCCGAGGTGCTGGCGCGCGCGGCCGTCGCGGCCTTGCCGGTCTGCGCGCCGATGCGGGGCGCCGCGTGAAGGCCGCAAGGGGCGACGGCGACGGCGGCATCCTCGACGCCCTGGCCGCCCGCGCGGGGGAGAAGTTCGCGCTCCACGAGCAGTACCTGAACCCCAAGATGGTCCAGGTCCTCAAGACGATCGGCTTCGACCGCCACTACGTGCGCGCCGAGGGGGCCTATCTCTACGACCGGGACGGGCAGCGCTACCTCGATCTGCTCTCCGGGTTCGGCGTCTTCGCCGTCGGGCGCAATCACCCGACGATCAAGCGCGCGCTCGCCGACGTGCTGGCGGCCGATCTCTCCGACCTCGTGCAGATGGACGTCTCGCCGCTGGCCGGGATGCTGGCGGAAAAATTGATAGCGCGGATGCCGGGTCAAGAGCGGGTCTTCTTCTGCAACTCGGGGACCGAGGCGGTGGAGGCGGCCATCAAGCTGGCGCGCCAGGCCACGCGCCGCCCCAAGCTGGTCTACTGCGACCACGCCTTCCACGGCCTGACCATGGGATCGCTGTCGCTCAACGGCGACGCCGTCTTTCGCGACGGCTTCGGCCCGCTGCTGGCCGACGCCGTGCGCGTCCCCTGGAACGATCTGCCGGCGCTGGAGGCGGCGCTCGCCCGCGGCGACGTGGCGGCGTTCATCGTCGAGCCGATCCAGGGCAAGGGCGTCAACCTCCCCGCGTCCGGCTACCTGGCCGAGGCGGCGCGCCTCTGCCGGCGGTCCGGCGCGCTGTTCGTGGTCGACGAGGTGCAGGCAGGGCTGGGGCGGACGGGGACCTTTCTGGCCAGCCAGGCCGAGAACGTCGATCCCGATCTGGTGCTGGTGGCCAAGGCGCTCTCGGGCGGCTACGTGCCCGTGGGCGCGGTGGTCGGCAAGAAGTGGGTCTTCGACAAGACGTTCGACCGCATGGACCGCGCCGTCGTGCACGGGTCGACGTTCGCCAAGAACAACCTGGCGATGGCCGCCGGGCTGGCGACGCTGCAGGTGCTCGACGAGGAGAAGCTCGTGGAGAACGCCGCCCGCCGCGGCGAGAGCCTGATCCGCCGGCTGCAGGCGCTGGTCCCGCGTTACGAGCTGCTCGCCGAGGTGCGCGGCCGCGGCATGATGATCGCCCTCGAGCTCGGCCCCCCCAAGTCGCTCAAGCTGCGCGCGGCCTGGGCCCTGGTGGACAAAGCCACCAAAGGCCTCTACTGCCAGATGGTGGTGCTGCCGCTCTTCAGCCGCCACCGGATCCTGAGCCAGGTCGCCGGCCATGACATGTACGTCATCAAGCTGTTGCCGCCGCTCTGTCTCAGTCAGGACGACGAGGACTGGATCGTGCGGGCCGTCGACGACGTGCTCGCCGACGCCCACCGCTTCCCGAGCGCGATCTGGGATCTGGCCGCCACCTTCACCGGCAACGCGCTGAAGCGCCACGCGGGGTAGGCGCCCTTCTCGGGCGTGGTGTCGGTCACCAGGGATTGCCTGATTCCGAACGCGCCCGGCCGAATGCGGCTGCGACGCTCAGCCAACGCCTTATGGTTTTGGTCGGAGGACGAGCCGCTAGGGGGATGCGCGCGGGGACAAGCAAGTAGCACCGCTGTCCCGAGGCGTGCTGCAGTTGCGCGACTCGTCCTCCTGTAATCCAGCTTCCAGGTTCAAAGCGTAGGCTACCGCCGCGCCGATCGAGCGCTATATTCGCGCTCTACGCGGGAGGCTCTTCATGTTTGGACGGTGGATGACGAAGGTTGGGCCGGTGTTCTTGGGTGGGCTGCTGGCGTTGGTCGCGGCGCGGGCCGAGGCGCGCGAGCGCCGTGTCCCGGAGCGCTATCCGACCATCCAGGCCGCGGTCGATGCCGCGGGCGGCGGCGACGTGATCGAGGTCGGGCCCGGAAGCTATTGCGGCGCCACCATCGGCGCGCCGCTGACGCTGGTCGGCCATGGCGCCACCATCGTCGGTTGCGCCGACGGACCGCTCATCGACGGCGACCTGCGCGCCGGTTTCTATCTCCCCGGCACGAACGGCAGCAGCTCCGCCAGCGGAACGCGGATCTCGGGCTTTGCGTTCGACGGGCGCGGGATCTCCCAAACCGACCTGGCTCCGCTGGCGGTGGGCGTCTTCGCCCGCTTCGCCAACCGCGTGCGCGTGGAGAACAACCTCTTTCTGGGGACCGTTCAGGCCGTCACCGACACGGCGGGGGACGACTGGGTGATCGCCGGCAATCGGATCCGCGATCTGACGGTCTTCGACTGCACCGGCGCGCTCTGCGCGGGCGGCGACGGCATCGTCATCCAGATCGCCCGCGACGACGTGGCGGCCCCCGGCGGTCCGGGCGCGGCGGTCAACCGGCCCGAGCGCAACGTCGTGGCCGGCAACGACGTCAGCGGCGCCATCCCCGACGGGTTCGCGACCTTCTCGCTGGCGGGGATCTTCGTCATGTCGGCGGACGGCACGGTCGTCACGCGCAACCGGGTCAGCATCCCGGACAACCCGAGCGCCGACGCCGACGGCGACGGCGTGCTCGTCACCGACGTCTGCTGCGGCGAGCCGGCCCTGACGCCGGGCGCCCGCAACACGGTGGTCACCTTCAACGACGGCCGCGATAGCCAGTTCGGCGTGGTCGTCGAAGGGACCGGCGGCGAGAACACCGCCGGCCTGGTCCTGTTCGGCAACACCGGCCCGGTGACCGTCGAGGGAACGCTGGTCGACGACCGCGCGCCGCCGCGCCGCCCGCATCGTCTCTTCGCCCGCCGGACATTCTTCTGAGCCGCCGGGCAGACGTTCGTCGCGGGTGCCGCGCCCCCGATCGTGGTATCTGAGCGCGCATGTCGATCATCGCCGCGCTGAAGGGCAAGGGGCCGAACGGGCTCGGGTTCGCCACCACCGCCGAAGAGGCGACCGCCGGCTGCGATCTGCACGGCAAGACGATGCTGGTGACCGGCTGCAACTCGGGCCTCGGGCGCGAGACGGTGCGCGTGCTCGCCCTGCGCGGCGCTCGCGTGGTGGCCACCGCGCGGACGGTGGAGAAGGCGCGGGAGGCGCTGGCCGGTCTGGCGGGCGACTTCCTGCCGGTCGCCTGCGAGCTCGGCGAGCCGGCGTCGGTGCGCGCCTGCGTGGCCACGGTCAAGGCCGGCGCCGGGCCGCTCGACGCCATCCTCTGTAACGCGGGCGTGATGGCCATCCCCACCCCGCAGCAGAAGCTCGGCTGGGAGCTGCACCTCTTCACCAACCACATCGGCCACTTCATCCTGGTGACCGGCCTCCTCGACCGACTCGCGCCGGCCGGCCGCGTGGTGGTGACGGCCAGCCGGGCGCACCACCGGGCGCCCGCGATCGGGATCGACTTCGACAACCTCTCGGGCGAGCGCGGCTACGCGCCGATGAAGGCCTACGGCGTGTCGAAGCTGGCGAACATCCTCTTCACGCGCGAGCTGGCGCGCCGCCTGGGGGGAGGCGGGAAGCCCGGCCAGACAGCCAACGCGCTCCACCCCGGCGTCATCTCCACCAACATCACCCGCACGATCCCGCAGCTGGGGCAGCTGGCGATGCGGGCGCTGGCGCCCCTCATGCTGAAGACCATTCCGCAGGGGGCGGCCACGCAGTGCTACCTGGCCACCAGCCCGGCGGTCGCCCAGATCACCGGCGGCTACTTCTCCGACTGCAACCCGGAGGAGACCACCGCCGCCGGACGCGACATGGGAATGGCGGCGCGCCTCTGGCAGGAGTCCGAGGCGCTGGTCGCGCGCCTCCCCTGAACGTCAGCCGGCGCCACCGGTGGGGGGCCAGGCGAGCGGCGTCCGATCCGGCTCCAGCCAGGCCGCGCGCGCTTCCGGCGAGAGCAAGCGCTCGCGCGACCAGTAGTGAAACAGCGCCGTACGCTCGGCGAGTGGGCTGGCCAGCAGCGCGGCCACGCGCGCCTCGAGATCGGCGCCGGCCGTCGCGGCCAGAAACGCGGCGATGAGCCGCAGGTAGGCGCCGGTGATCGTCTCGTGGTAGCCGCTGGTGGCGCTGTTCACCGTCCCGTGGCGATCGTTCAGACTGCGGATCCGCGCCCGGAGCAACGGCAGCGCCGCCTCGGGACCGTGGTGGTGCACGTGCCAGGCGCCGACGCGCAGGTGGGCCTCGTGCGTCCACGCGGCGCGGGGGAGCGTCCCGTCGCAGAACGCCGCCGCCAGATCGTCGAGCGCGAGAGACGTCTCTGCACCGTCCCGGGTCACCGGCAAGGCTCGCCGCCGGTGCGTGCCCGCGCCAGGTCCTCGACGAAGCGCAGCACCAGCGCGCTCCAGCCGGTCTGGTGCGAGGCGCCGAGGCCACGTCCCGTCTCGGCGTGGAAGAACTCGTAGAACAGCACCAGGTCGCGCCAGCCGGGATCCGCGGTGAACTGTGCCTCGTCGCCGTTGCAGGGGCGGCGGCCGCCGGCGCCGGCCAGAAAGATTCGGGCCACGCGGGCCTGGAGCTCGCGCGCGACCTCCAGAAGCGTCAGCGCCCGGCCCGAGCCCACCGGGCACTCGACGCGCAGCTCGTCGCCGTAAAAGTGGTGGTAGCGCTCGAGCGCCTCGATGAGGAGATAGTTGGGCGGCATCCAGACCGGGCCACGCCAGTTCGAGTTCCCGCCGAAGAGGCCGATCGTCGACTCGCCCGGCTCGTAGTCGGCGGTCAGCGTCTGCCCGCCGAAATCGAAGCGGTAGGGCTCCTTCTCGTAGACCTTCGACATCGAGCGGATGCCGTAGGGCGAGAGGAACTCCGTCTCGTCGAGCATCCGGCGCAGGACGCGCAAGAGGCGCTCGCGCGAGGGGATGGCCAGCAGCATGCGGCGGTGGCCGCCGACCACCGCCAGCGCGACCCGCTCGGCCAGATCGCGCCGGTTGTCGAGGAACCAGCGCATCCGCTTGCGGAACTCGGGGAGCCGATCGACCACCTTCTCCTCGAGGACCTCGACCGCGATGAGCGGCAGGAGGCCGACCATCGAGCGCGCGCGGAGCGCCGTCTCGGTCCCGTCGGTGTGCAGCCGGTCGTAGTAGAAACCGTCGCCTTCGTCCCACAGACCGGTGCCGCCGAAGCTGTTCATCGCGTCGGCGATGTGGACGAAGTGCTCGAAGAACTTCGAAGCCATGTCCTCGTACGCGAGGTCGGTCCGCGCCAGCTCCAGCGCCATCGAGAGCATCGTGGCGCAGAAGAACGCCATCCAGGCGGTGCCGTCGGCCTGCTCGAGGAAGTCGCCCGAGCGCAGCGGCTTCGACCGGTCGAAAAGGCCGATGTTGTCCAGCCCCAGAAAACCGCCCGAGAACAGGTTCCGCCCGGCGTTGTCCTTGCGGTTCACCCACCAGGTGAAGTTGAGCAGCAGCTTCTGGAACATCCGGGCCAGAAACACCCGGTCGCGCTGCCCGTCTTTGCCGACGGCGATCTTGTAGACGCGCCAGGCGGCCCAGGCGTGCACCGGCGGGTTCACGTCGCTGAAGGAGAACTCGTA
>Ga0134128_10000829_pt1 | contig 41989 bp, 28 predicted proteins | sample KB31754_FD_96462 | JGI IMG/M metagenome (GOLD analysis project Ga0134128, IMG submission 96462) | Terrestrial soil microbial communities with excess Nitrogen fertilizer from Kellogg Biological Station, Michigan, USA - KB3-175-4 | ecosystem: Environmental > Terrestrial > Soil > Unclassified ...
TAATCCTCCCCCCACGAAGATTATCCATCGGGATAATTTTTGGGAATGGCTATCCTGATTTTCTTAATCACGATTATTTTTTCCCCGCTCCTCCCGTCGCAACTTTGTGTTGCAAAAAACCAGCACAACAATGAGCACCAGACTAAGATTCAACGAGACCGAACCCGCCGGCTATCGCCAGCTCGTCGCTATGGAACAATACCTCGGCCACACCGGGCTGAAGGAGACGCACAAAGACCTCATCTACATCCGCGCCTCCCAAATCAACGGCTGTGCCTTTTGCATCGACATGCACACCCGCGACGCCCGCAAACACGGCGAAACCGAACAACGCATCTATGCCCTCAACGCCTGGCGCGAAACGCCATTCTTCACCCCCGAAGAACGGGCCATACTCGCGCTCACCGAAGAGATCACCCTGATCAGTCATAACCACGTTGCCGACGCCACCTACGACCAGGCCGCCAACCTCCTCGGTGATCAATATCTCGCCCAGGTGATCATGGCCATCATCACGATCAACGCCTGGAACCGTCTGGGTATTTCCACCGGCATGCAACCCGCCGTTTAACACAACAAGTCCGGCCTGCAGCGCCGCGAGGCGCCGCAGCCCTTGGGCGAAACATATCACCGTTCCTTACACCGTTTCCGATAGATCTCCGGCGACACGCCCACCTTTTCCTTGAACAATTTCGAAAAATAAAGCGGATGTTCGAACCGCAGCTGATAGGCGATGCCCTTGATGGAATTTCCGGGATCGGCGAGCAGCGCCTTGGCCTTCTCCATCTTCAGCTGGATCATATACTGCTGCGGCGCCATTCCGGTATATAGTTTAAACCACTTCCGGAACCAGGCATAGCTCACATTCAGCTCCTCGGCGATGGCCTGGATCGTGACGTCTTCATCGATCTTGCAGCGCAACAACATCATCGCCTGTTCCATCTTGGCCTTGATCCCATCCGAATGATCGAAGGACCGCTGCTTGTTCAACGAATAAATGCAGCCCAATAGATGCAGCAACATCCCGGAAACGAAAGGCTGATAACCCGGTCGCTCACTCCGCGTTTGATCGATGATGGACGAGAAAAGCCCCACGATCTCCGCGCTGAAGCCCACCGGCACCAACGCGGCTCTCGCCTCGAAGAATTTCCGCCGGACAAGATTGTCGGCTACCTCGCCTTTGAAACCCACCCAATATTCATCCCAGCCGGTGTCCTTCGCCGGCCGGAAGCGATGCCATTCCCCGGGAAAAAGCAGGATCGCCGTACCGCTCCGGACGGCGGTAGCAGGAACACTGGCGGATTCAAAAGAGCCTTCGCCACCGGCGATATAGATCACCTGGTACTCATCCAGTACCCGGCCATTGTTCCAGGTAAAATAGTGGTGATCCGGATGCTGCCGGTATGGATAATCCTGTTTGGCCTTTATCCTCGTGCAACCGGTATTCAGGATCGACAGACCCCAGTGTTGATCCGTCTCGCTGATAGGCAGGTATCGATAATAGTTGATCATGATAGCCTGGGCTAAGATATGCCGGATTTGAGATTCCAGCTGCCTTTTTTGCGATTTCACGCCGTCGCACTTGTTCAAACCACGCCGTTGACGAACTTTATCTGATGAAGAAGAAGCTTTCCGCCATCGCACTAAGCATCATCACGATTGCCGCCTATGCCCAGGCGCCGGATACGACGACCGTCCAATGGGACAAAACCCAAATGATCTCGAAGACGGCACTCACCCTCCAAGTCGTCGTCAACCCGCCGCTGCGTCGCGGGAGTTCGATCCACGATTCGATCTTCTCGGCCCTGCATAACCTCGGCTGTGACTATGTGCGTTATGTTCCCTGGTTGCCCTATCCCCGGCTGGGCGTCGCCGAACTGCAGCCGCCCACCAAACAAAAGACCTCCTGGGACTTCAGCGTCATCGATCCGCTGACGCTCGATTTTCTCAACGCTAACAAAGGACACTCCGTCATCCTCAACTTCAGCACCATCCCCGCATGGATGTACAAGACGGATCAACCCGTGACCTATCCGGATGATCCCTATCAGGTAGTCTGGAACTATACCCAGGGCAGCGTGCCACGCGATACAACTTACCACGAGATTGCGAATTACTACGCCAGATTATATAGTTGGTACACCCAAGGGGGTTTCACAGATGAACTCGGAAAACGCCATGAATCCGGCTATCATTACAATGTGCCCTATTGGGAGGTGCTCAACGAAGTAGACTTCGAACATGGCAACACTCCCCAATCCTATACGCGGCTATACGACGCCGTTACCGAAGCGATCAAAAAGGAATCTCCCGGGACCAAATTCGTGGGCATGGCGCTCGCCTATTCGGACAGACCGGAATGGTTCGAATATTTCCTCGACCCCAGGAATCACAAAAAGGGTACACCGCTCGATATGATCTCGTATCATTTCTATGCCACGGGTGGCGTAGAGCAAGGCGCCGATGCCCTGCAGTATACCTTCTTCGATCAGGCGGACGTCTTTCTCAGGGGCGTCAAATTCATAGAGAGCATCCGCAAAAGACTCTCGCCGGCGACAAAGACCACCATCGACGAACTCGGCAGCATCCTGGATAACGACAACGATGTGCCGGATAGAAAAACGCCGATACCGGCCTACTATTGGAATCTCTCCGGCGCCCTATACGCCTATACCTGGCTAAACCTGGCGCATATGGGTATCGACATCGTAGGCGAATCCCAGCTCATGGGTTATCCCACGCAATATCCCAGCGTGAGCATGATCAATTGGGCCACCGGTGCGCCCAATGCCCGCTATTGGGTGCTCAAATTATTAAAAGACAATTTCGGCCCGGGCGATAAATTCGTAAACAGCGGTCTTCAGGGCAACGATCCAAATGCAGCGGCGATCACCCAGCAAGCCGTCGTCACCGCCAAAGGCAACAGGCTCCTGCTGATCAATAAACGCAACCTGTCCGTAAGCCTCGTGCTGCCCAAAGATCTCCAGGGCGCCACGATCAGCATCGTCGACCCCTCCACCGGCGACGGAAAACCCGCCGTATCTACGGTCACTGGGTCGCCCATCGAGCTGAAGCCCTTCGCGGTGGCGGTCGTAGGTGGCGCACGTGACTAGATCGTTGTATCTTTAGGGTATGGAGAACCGACAACAACTCGTTACAGAAGCCGGCACCCGTGATTCCCTCCTTTGGGAGGTCAACGGCATTAAGCTAGGTCACGCCGTCTCCCGGTTCAACCAGCCGGGTGGCTTTAGCGCCAGCAACCATCGCGACGATGTCATCCGCCTGCACCTCGGCCTTCGCGGCAACTATAGTTTTTACCACAAGCAGCTGGACCAGGATTTTCATCTCATCGGCGGGCATCACAATATTCTCTATTCCCGGGAGTTCGACATGACCGTCGAACCGCACACCCTCGAGCTCGAGACCTTTGGCGTCCAGTTCCCGCGCGAGACCTTTTTGAGATTCACCAGCAGCGCCAATGATTTGTTGAAACGCTTTGCAGATGCTATCGTAGAGGGTCAGAGCACGATCCTTTCGAGCGAGTGGGGCGCCATCGACCCGGCCATTCATCAGGCGATCCGTCAGATCATCGAGAACCCTTACAAGGGCGACCTGCAACAGTTGTTCCTCCTTTCCAAAAGCATCGAACTCCTCGTCCTCTGCGCCGAATCCTGCGACCAGGCCATGCAACAAAAGCCGGAGTTCATCAAAAACCCCGGCGACAAAGAAAAGCTCAATGCCGTTCGCGAACTGATCAACCAAAGGCTCGATTCGCCACCCAACCTCTCCGAGATCGCCCGGACCGTGGGCCTAAACGAATACAAATTGAAACGCGGGTTCAAAGAGCTGTTCCGGACTACCGTCTTCGGCTATCTCGCCGAACAACGCCTGCTCCTGGCTCGTCAATACCTTCAGGATACACAAAAGACGGCTGCCGAGATCGCCGCGGAACTCGGCTATTCCACGCCGCAACATTTCAATAACGCCTTCAAAAAACGTTTCGGTACCCCTCCGGCAAAGGCTAGAAAAAATCCCTGATATGCAATCCGGCAAAAAGGACATGCCCTATCATTGCATAAACAAATTATTATGAACCAGCCGCTTGTTGTCACCAACACCATCGTCATCCACGCCCCCGCAATAAAAGTATGGGACACGCTTACCAACCCCGAACAGACAAAAAAGTATATGTTCGGCTGCGAAGCCCTTTCGGACTGGAAGCCGGGCAGCCCCCTGATCTGGAAAGGTACCTTCAATGGCGTGGAGATGATCGCCGTAAAAGGGAAGGTCGTCAGCATCGATCCTCCCAGGTCGCTGGTCTATACGGTGATCGACCCCAATAATCCCAAGATCCCGGATCTCCCGGAGAACTATCTTACCATAACCTGCAACCTCGACGAAAGGAACGGGCAGACTGCCCTCGAGGTGTCCCAGGGAGACTATAGCACCGTTGCCGAGGGGACGGTTCGGTATAAAGACACCTGCGATGGCGGCGGATGGGACCCGATCCTTGTCCAGATCAAAGCTCTCTGCGAAAGCTAGCCCGCTCTATGCATGGGTCGGCAGCAATCAAAAAAAGGGGGCCGGAACGCCTGCCACGTCCCGGCTACCCCTAAAAAACACGCCTCGGATAAAGAGACAGTGAATGGATCAATTTTGCCTGGCTTTCACGGCATCCAATGCCAGCTGCTGCTCCGCTACTACAGCCTGCTGTTTGGTCATATCGCTTTTGTTGTCGGCGAGATCATCCTGTGTTTTCCGAATCTTCTTTTCCAGCGTGCCTTGGCGATCGATCAACTTGTTTAGTCGCTTTTGATATTTTGTCTTGGTATCGTTGTCGGCCCCGATATACGTTTGCAGGTCGGCCGCCGCCTTGACCTGGTCAGCCTTGTTCTGCGTCAGATCGGCTTGCAGATCCCGCAAACGCTTTTCCATGTCCGTGCTGTCATTGCGCAGATCGCTCAATCGCTTTTGCGCTTTCAATAAGACCTCCTGCTGGTTATCGACCATTATCCCGGTCCCAAAGGTGTTCACGAACGGCGCCAGGCTGTCGAGAAATATTCGTGCGGCATCCAGCTTCGTGCTGTCGGTAAAAGAACCCGCGCCGATGTCCTGGTTCTTCTTCGCAGGTACAATGCTCAATATCGTGAGGTCTTTTTGCTTTCGGCCGGCCATTGACGTGGCGAAATAGAGATCGGCCCCGTCCTTGTCATCGCTGCCGAGTGATACGCCGCGGGAAACGATATAACCGTGCGAACGCGACGAAGAATATCCTTTTCGGGACAAGTAGGCCTTCAGGGCATCCTCCACCTGGTCCGTGGTATATGGCAGCCGGATGGCCGCTCCCTCCTGCGCCGTTTTGCCCTGGTTCACCTCACCTACATACGCCTGGGCCAAAAGTTCGGAGCAACGCATTCCCACTAACAGTAGTATAATTAGCTGTTTCATGTATTAATAATGATTTGACAAATAGACGTGTCGGAAAATTCAAGGGTTGGGATAGACGAGGATAAGCGTCCCGCGGGGTTGTGGATGCATTAAAGACTCGTGCCCGGAACAAAACGTTTCGTCGAAAAAAAATTTTTTTCTTAAAGCGTTTCTTCATCTTTGTTCCATGGATCCCACACGCAACGTAAACCCCTATTTTGAGGTCTTGGCTGAGAAGGCGTCCAAAGGAGATCATCGGTCGTTCCAGCAGATCTATGATGCGATTGCTGGAAAAATGTACAGTCTTTGTCTGCGCTATGCAGGTAATTCGGAAGATGCAAATGATTGGTTTCAAGAGAGTTTTGTAAAACTTTATAGGCATTTGGCGACCTTTCGCGGCGAGGGCTCTTTCGAAGGCTGGGCCCGGACGATATTCATCAGCACCTGTATCGACGGCATCAAAAAGAGAAATCTCCTGCTGCCCGTTTTACCACAGGGCGTCGATCCGGCCACATCGGACGATCTTTCGGGGTACGACAAGCTTACGAACGACGATCTGATCAGCTATATCCGGCGGTTACCCTCCGGTTACCGAACCGTCGTCAACCTTTATATGGTGGAAGGGTACACGCACAAGGAGATCGGCGAGTTCCTGAATATTTCCGAAGAAGGCAGCCGGTCACAACTGCATCGGGGAAGGCTCCTGCTCAAAAGAATGTTGGCGGACAATTAAAAAGCTCATGGAAGAACGCACAGATAGCTGGCATCACCTACAGGATCATTCTACGCCCCCGCCCCGGGAGGTGTTCGAAAACCTGCGCGAGCTTCTCGACTCTGCCGCCCTCGCCAACGCCGCCGCGACCAACCCCACCGCCGAAACCGCCCCCGCATTTCTGCGGCTCGCCGATCATTCGATCCCACCCCCGGCACACCTGCGTTCGGCGATCATGGATGCGGTGATCCCCGCTGCCAACGGCCGCTCAAAAAAGTGGCTGCCCTACGCCGCCGCTGCAGCCTGTGTTCTTCTTCTGGCCATCGGCTTTATTCGCTATAAAAATGTTCGCGGGAACAAGCCCGGTGTCGCACAAAACCGGGCCTATCTGCCCCCGGTTGTCACGCCCTCTGCTCTCTCATCCGGTTCCCTGCCCGCTACGGCTTCCGCGACTTCCGTAGTCAAAGATTCTGTCCGCACAGCACCGATACGGCTTTCACCCGCGACCCTTACCCTGGATGGCGACCGGTTCGCACTCGCGGACAACAGCCCGCTGATGACCTTTACGAGCTATCGTTATCCCAACTTGGTTAAGGACATCGACAACGACACGAAGAACGAAACGGCGCTCCGCATCCACCTGGATCAGTATACGGACATTACGCTCTCTCCCGCGATGACGGCCGCACTGCACGATCTCTACGATACCCGCAAGGATGGTTCGCTCAGCTCAAAGGCTCGAAAGACCCGGGAAAGACTCGAGAAATGGAACGCCGAAGACAAAAAGGAATTCGATCCACATAATAGCGCTAATCCGCTCGATGCCGTCGATCTGGCCGAATTCCTCTTCCCGCCGTTCTTCTCTTTCGGCCATCATCCCGGTCACATTCTTCCGGCCGCACCCCCCCAGGGTCCAGCCACCCCCGACAGCACGGCTGGCTCATCCCCCACCGATAATAGCCCACTGACCATTTCCTATATCCTGACCCTGGTCACCAAAAAAGCGAATACCGGCATCGGCGAAGCCTATAACGGCGGTATTCAAACGCTGTTCACACAGAACGGCTACAGCCGGCTCCGGTTCGCAAGCCTGATGCGCATCCAAAGCGAGATCATCACGCCCGGCGCCCCCACCGTCGCCATTCTCGCAGAGTCGGTAAAACCCCGCCGGGAGATCGACCTCACGCCCGGCCAATGGTCCGCATATACCGGCAAATACGCAGCCGCGACATACAGCCTCGTGGACGATAGTGTTGTCATCCTGGGCCACCACTGCAAAAAGGCCCTGATCGGCCTGCGCGATGGCCGCCGCATCACCGCCTGGTACACTCCCGTCATTCATTCACCGGCCCAGGCCCGCCTGGAACCCGGTTTCGCCGGTATCCCCGGGCTCGTCCTGCGATATGAATATACCTGCCGCCGCAAGACCGTCCGTTACACCGCCACGGAACTGAGCCGCCGGCCTATCGACCCTTCGGTGTTTGCCATCCCCTGATTTTTCCGATCTTTATCTCATCAATCTTTTTGCGCGCATATGAAGGAAGGAGATCGGATATGGATCTTGATGGCAAGGAAACTGTCAGGCGAAGCGACTGCGGAAGAGCTCGCGGAGTTAGCGCGTTTCCAGCAGCAACATCCCGAAATGACCTATTCCCTTCAGGTTCTTGCCGATCTCTGGCATACGCAGCAAAAGGAGTCGTCCGACCCGAACAAAAAGGAAGCAGACGACCTCTCCGCCAAAGAAGCCGAAGCGGCTTTCGGACGCCACCTCACCCGCATGGCCCTCCGCGACATAACCCAGTCCGCACCATCCGGCACCGGACAGAGCCCCACGGAGCAAGCGACCCGAGCGCAAGCCGCCGGACAAGATGCAGCCAGTCCTCCGTCGCCGGCGCGATCCTCCTTCCGTGCCTCCCTCGAGCTTTTCCTGAACTATTTCAAGATCGCCCGCCGCACGCTCTACCGCAACAAAGGCTTCTCCACGATCAATATCTCCGGCCTTTCCATCGGCCTGGCCAGCGCCATCGTATTGCTTCTCTGGATCCGCAACGAGCTCACCTGCGACCAGTTCCACAAGAACCGTGACCGTGTCTACCAGATCCTCACCCGCAATCCCCACGATGGTCACATAGGGGTGGATGGCGCTACCCCGGCGGTTCTCGCCCCGGTGATCTCGACGGCTTATCACCACGAAGTAGATACCGCCGTCCGCATGAGCTGGGTAGGCGCCTTTATCTTCTCCGTGGGCGATAGACATATCCAGACACAGGGTTGCACGACGGATCCGGGCTTTTTCCAGCTGTTTAGCTTTCCCTTGCTTAAAGGCGATCCGGCGACCGCGCTCAAAGGGCCGCGCAGCATGATCCTCACCGAAAAGCTGGCGAAGAAGCTCTTTGGCAACGAAGACCCCATCGGCCGTACCGTCAAAGTCGATAGCACACCCAATTTCGTGGTGACGGCGGTCATGAAGGATCTTCCACCCAATACACGGTTCTCCTTCGAATACCTGCTTCCGTGGTCGTATATGCGCGAAGTTCACTGGGATGTCCATAACTGGAAGATAAATAATGCCCAGACTTACGTGCTGCTGCACCCCGGCGTGACGGAAGAGATGGCCGACAAAAGCATGCGGATGATCATCCATGCCAATGATCCGGAGGTCAATTCGGAAGTATTCCTTCATCCCATGCGCAAATGGCGGCTCCATTCCAATTTCGAAGACGGAAAACTTTCCGGTGGTGAGATCAATTTCGTCCGGATGCTAGGCTTCATTGCAGCTTTCATCCTGCTGATCGCTTGCATCAATTATATGAACCTGAGCACCGCCCGCAGCATCCGCCGCGCCCGCGAGGTCGGCATCCGCAAGGTAGTAGGAGCGGGTAGAGGCTCGCTCATCGGCCGTTTCCTCGGCGAATCCGTGTTGATCGCCGTCCTGGCCGGCATTGTGGCGCTGGCAATTGTAGTCGTTGCCCTGCCCTGGTTCTGCGGGCTCGTGGAAACCAACCTTTCCATTCCCTACGACGACCCCTGGTTCTGGCTCGCGGGCGGCGGCTTCCTCCTGTTTACGGGCCTCCTTGCAGGCAGCTACCCCGCCTTTTATCTTTCCGCCTTCCGCCCCGTGAATATTCTCCGCGGTCATTTCAAGACCATCCACGCCCTGGTGACACCGCGTCGCGTGCTCGTGATCTTCCAGTTTAGTTTCGCGATCACGTTTATCATCTGCACCATCGTGATGTACCGCGAATTCAGCTATGTGTGGAATCGCGACACCGGCTACAACCAGGAAAATCTAGGTTTCGTCTATATCAAAGGGGATATGGCAAAGAACTACCCCCTGATCCGCCGCGAGCTGTTCAGCACCGGCACCGTCACCGACATCACCCGCACCAACGCCCCCATCAGCGAGATCTGGACCTGGGACAACAACTACCGTTGGGCCGGTGAAGACCCTGACAAGTCCCTGTACATTGACGTCAACCGAACCGATCGCCATTTTACGACTACCATGGGTCTCCGGGTACTCGCCGGCCGGGATATCGACGTCGAACAATATCCCACCGATTCCACCGCCGTCCTTCTCACCCAAACTGCCGTGCAACGCATGGGCCTCACCAATCCCATCGGTCAGATCCTTCGCAACACCGGCGACAGCACTACCTGGCATGTTGTAGGCGTGATCAGCGACTACGTCACCGGCTCGCGGTTCAACGATATCGTCCCGATCCTCGTCCAGGGCCCGCACTTCCCATTGAGTACGATCTCTTTCCGGCTCAACCAGCAACAGAGCACCGCCACGAATCTCAAGAACATCGAGGCCATCCTCAAAAAATACAACCCCAACTATCCCTTCGAATATTTCTCCGGCGATAAATACGATATCCTGAAGATCAAAGACGAGGAACACTTCGGCGCTCTCGCCGCCCTTTTCGCCGGCATGGCCATCTTCATCTCCTGTCTCGGTCTCTTCGGTCTCTCCGCCTATATGGCCGAATCCCGTCTCCGCGAGATCGGCGTACGCAAGGTCCTCGGCGCCTCTATCATGCGTCTCACCGCCATGCTTTCCAGGGACTTTATCATTCTGGTCTTTATCGCCTTCGTCATCGCCTCGCCCGTGGCCTGGTGGTTTATGAAACAATGGCTCGAAGATATTCCCTACCACATCGACCTCAGCTGGTGGATCTTCGCCTTCACCGGCATGCTCAGCCTCTTCATCGCAGCGGGAACTGTATCCTTCCAGGCGGTGCGTGCCGCGATCTCGAACCCCGTGAAGATTCTTCGTACCGATTAAAGTTCAACCGCCTGGCGCCGGGCTAATGATTGGCCTTCGGCGATCGGCCACAGGAACAAAAAATAAAATTTACTTTGAAAAGTGAACAATGTTCATTCTTTTTGTGTTGAAATTGATTTTATGAGCAGTACAGAAAGGAAAGCAAGAGAGAAGGAAGAACTGAAGACGCTTATTTTAAAAGCTGCCCATAAGTTGTTTGTAGAAAAAGGCATCGGACAAACAACTATCAGAAATATCGCTGATTCCATAGACTATAGCATCGGTACAGTATATGTTTATTTCAGGGATAAGAATGAAATACTCCATGCGCTGCACACACAGTACTTCGCTGACCTCCGGGGCCAGCTGAAAGTACTATTTAACGTAAAAGACCCGATGGAGCGGCTAAAGGCAATGGGCAAAGTGTATATCAATTATGGCCTGGATAACCCGGAAATGTACGATCTGATATTTATTCTTAAAGCACCTATGGAGTTCCTGGAAACAATCCAAAAAGATGAGTGGGATGAAGGGAAAGCAAGCTTTGATTTGCTAAAGACTACGGTAAAACAGTGCATGGATGCCGGGCATTTTAAGGGGCATACACTGGAACCGTTGTCTTTTCTGATATGGGGTTGTGTGCATGGCATGTGCAGCCTGGAAATAGGTTCCCGTACGAAAAACGTGAATATTAAAAACCCCGAAAACATTGTAAGAGATGCGTACGATGAGTTTTTAAATATCATAAATAAGCTGTAATTTTTTTGTTTTCAGATTGAACATTGTTCATTTAAATGATATGGCTCATTAAAATCGAAAGCTGGCAAGTGCCAAGTGATGTGGTTGAAAATTCCATTAATAACATATTCAAATTTTAACGAAATGATGGATAACAAAAATTTTGACGTAATCATAGTTGGCGGAAGCTATGCGGGACTTTCGGCAGCAATGGCTTTGGGACGAGCATTAAGAAATGTTTTAATCATTGACAGCGGTTTGCCTTGTAACCGGCAAACACCTCATTCACATAACTTCATTACGCAAGACGGAGAAAAACCAGGCGTTATTGCGGAAAAAGCAAAAAAACAAGTGTTGAAATACGACACAGTAAAAGTCTTAGCTGACCTTGCCGTTAATGGAACGAAAACCGATAAAGGCTTTGAGATTTCCACTCGATCAGGAAAAGTATTTTCCGCTAAAAAACTCGTTTTTGCAACAGGCTTAAAAGACCTGATGCCAAACATTAAGGGATTTTCTGAATGTTGGGGAATTACAGTAATTCATTGTCCATACTGCCACGGATATGAAGTAAAGGATCAAAAAACAGGGATTTTAGCAAATGGATATGGTGCATTTCATTTGGCTCGGCTCGTTAGTAACTGGACCAAGGATTTAACCATATTTACCAATGGAAAATCTCAATTGACCCAGGAGCAGACCGATGAAATTAAAAGACACAATATTTCAATAGTTGAAAAGGAAATTACCTCATTGAAACACAAAGAAGGTGTAATGGAAGAAATAATATTTGCAGACAATTCAACTCTTCAATTACCAATTATTTATTCAAGACCTCCTTTTGAACAACACTGTAAAATCCCCGAGTTATTGGGCTGTGAATTGACAGAACAAGGGCTTATCAAAGTAGATACATCTCAGAAAACAACAGTGGATAATATATTCGCTTGCGGAGACAGTACTAATCCTCTTCGTTCTGTACCATATGCTGTATCAACAGGGAGTAATACAGGAGTGTTTTTAAATAACGCAATGACAGAAGAGGATTTTTTAAAATGACCAAAAGCTGCATATAACACCATAACACACCGTACACTACCTGTATCGTCAGCGGACACCCGTCGCCAAAATCACCCCGCCAACGCCCTGTCATTCAACGCGCTGCAAATCTGGCATCAGATTCGCGCCTTCGTAGTTCATGTTCAGGAATTATTTCAAGATCGCGATCCGCAATCTACTACGCAACAAAGGCTTCTCTGCCATCAATATCTCCGGCCTCGCCATCGGCATGGCCAGCGCCATGGTGATCCTGTTATGGGTCCAGAACCAGCTGACCTTTGACCGTTGGTATGCAAAAGCCGATCGCCTCTACAAGATCTATAACCGTGACCGCATCGACGGAGAAATGTTCGCCTGGCCTAACACGACAAAACCCCTGGCTCCCGCCATAAAGAATTACGCAGCCGTCGAGGACGTCGCCCGCTTTAACAATCGTACCTTCCTGCTCACCGTCGGCGAAACCCACCTCAATTCTGCCGGCGCCCTTGTAGACACCGGCTTTGTCCGCATGTTCGATCTCCCGATGGCCTACGGCAACGCCGGCCTTGGCAACCCGGGCAATATCATCATCACCAGCCACCTCGCACAAGCGCTATTCGGCGCCGACGATCCCCTTGGTAAATCGATCCGTATCGACAGCGACGCCTATTTCAAAGTAACGGGTGTGCTCAAAGACCTGCCGGCAAATACCTCCTTTAAATTCGATTACCTCCTGCCCTGGTCCTATGCGAAAACCATCGGCTTCGATGACGACATCTGGGGCAACCACTCCCTCTATACTTATGTTCTGCTGAAACCCGGCGCGTCTCAAAGCGCTTTCGACGACCAGATCAAAGATCTCGCCGTTGAACACACCGGTCACAAAGAAGCCTATACGTTATTTACCCAGCCGATAAAACGTGACTATCTGTATTCCAAACAGGTGAACGGCAAGTTGGTCGGCGACCGCATCCACCTCGTACAGCTGTTTATTACCATCGCGGTCTTCATCCTGCTCATCGCCTGCATCAATTTTATGAACCTGAGCACCGCCCGCAGTGAACGCCGGGCCCGCGAGGTGGGTATCCGCAAGGTCGTCGGTGCATTAAAAGGTTACCTCGTCGGTCAGTTCATCGGCGAAAGCATCCTGATCGCCCTTATCTCGTTCGTCCTCGCCCTGATGATTACCAGGATAAGCCTCGACCCCTTCAACCTGCTCATCGGCAAGAACCTCGCTATTCAGTATGATAACCCTGCGTGGTGGGCCTTCGCCGCCGGTTTTATTTTGTTTACAGGGGTGCTCGCCGGCAGCTACCCGGCTTTTTATCTCTCTTCTTTTCAACCGGTGAAAGTGCTCAAAGGGACATTTAAAAAGGTGGGTGCCCTGGTGTCCACCCGCAAGGCCCTCGTCGTTCTGCAATTCACGTTTGCCATCGTTCTGATCATCTGTACCCTCATCGTAGAACGTCAGATAAAATACGCCCAGGAGAGGAGTGCCGGTTACGATCGGCGGAATCTTGTTTATACGCTCTTTCAGGGGGACTTCGCCCGGCATTATCAATCCATCCGGTCGGAGCTGCTCAACAGCGGCGCCGCCGTCTCCGTGACCGCTACCGTTAGCCCGATCACCAGGCAGTGGAGCGATGGCTGGGGCTACTCCTGGGCGGGCAGTTCCGACGCCGACAAAAAACTTGATTTTATCCACCTGGGCTGTGACGCGAATTTTTTGATGACGATGGGCGCAACGCTGGCCTCGGGCCGGGAGATCGACGTATATAAATATCCCACGGACTCGACAGCCGTGATGCTCAATGAAACGGCGGTTAGTCAGATGCACCTGAGCCACCCTATAGGTCTCTCCATCTTTGATTCTGATAACCAGTCAAGGGTCTGGCACGTCGTGGGGGTGATCAAAGACTTTATCCTCGAATCGCCTTTTGAAAAGATCACGCCTATGCTTATCGAAGGCCCCGCGACACCGGATGGTTTGGGGGTCATGCACGTCAAGTTGAACCCTGGCCGCGACCAGGTTGGCGATCTCGCACAGGCTCAGCAGATCGTCCGGAAATACAACCCGCAATATCCCGCCGACTTCCTCTTTGCCGATGAGGTCTATGCAGAGAAATTCGCGGAAGAACAGCAGATCGGCGAGTTGGCCGCTCTCTTCGCCGGCCTCACCGTCTTCATCTCCTGCCTGGGCCTCTTTGCCCTTGCTGCTTATATGGCCGAGAACCGCATCCGCGAGATTGGTATCCGCAAGGTCCTTGGCGCCAGCGTCACCAGCCTCACCGCCATGCTGGCGAAGGACTTCATCTGGCTGGTGCTGGTGTCCTTCGTCATTGCCGTGCCGATTGCCTGGTATGCCATGGACCAATGGCTGGGAAACTATAACTATCGGGTAAACATCGGGTGGTCCGTCTTCGCCCTGTCCGGCGGACTGGCGCTGCTGATCGCGATCATCACCGTGAGCTACCAATCCATCCGCGCGGCGCTTAGCAACCCGGTAAAAAATCTTAGGGCGGAATAAACCCCCTAAGCCTGCCCCTCGGCGACCCCACGCGTCGCCTCCCATCCAATGATCGCATTCTTCCGCGTACTGCCCCAGTGATATTCCCCGATCTTCCCATCGCTGCGGATCACGCGATGACACGGGATCAGGAAAGCCACGGGGTTATGCCCCACCGCAGATCCCACCGCCCGAACCGCACGTGGCGACCGGATCTCCTGCGCCAATTCGGAATAGGTCGTGAGATCGCCCATCGGTACCTTCAGCAAGGTCTCCCACACCTTGATCTGGAAAGGCGTCCCCTTGAGATGAAGCTTGACGTCCCCCGGCTGACTCCAGTCCCGCGAAAAGATTCCCAGCGCCTGTTCCTGAAAACCATCGGCCTCCTGCACATAATGCGCATTCGGAAACCCGGCTCTAAGCGTCTTCAAGGCCGCCGCACGACCTTCATCGGCAAAGGCCAGATAACAGATCCCCTTATGCGTGCTGGCGATCAGCAAAAGCCCAAAGGGACTCTCGGCAAAATTATACCGGATCGCTAGTTCCTCCCCGCCGTTCTTATATTCTCCCGGCGTCATCCCTTCGATCTTGATGAAGAGATCGTGTAGTCTGCCGGTCCCCGATAACCCCGTCTCAAAGGCGGCATCGAATAAGGTCGCACCCGGCTCCCGCTTCAGAACCTCCTTGGCATGCTCCAATGTGAGATACCCCAGGAATTGTTTCGGCGTTACACCCGCCCATTCTTTGAACATCCGCTGAAAATGAAAAGGGCTCAGATGCACATGCTCCGCCACATCCTCCAGCGAAGGCTGTTCCCGAAAATTCGATTTATAATATTCGATAGCAGTGGCTATCCGGTCGTAATTGATCTTTTCCTGCGTTTCCATCAGCTGTAATTTTTTCTACCACAAAACTACCATTCCCCGCTCACGCCCAAAACCCGGTTCTTGCGGAAGCCGGAAAGTCGTTGACTAAGTGTTTTCACTTATTACAGGAGCTACCCCTTTTCCCTATTTTGTCGCAAAATTTATCCAATGTCCTCAAAAACCTTAAGCCGGACGGCTTTGGCCGCCACCCTTGTTTTTGCATCCTATGTCCAGGGTGTTGCCCAGGAAAAAGTATCCTGGGGCGACGAGTTCAAAATGCACAAAGGGAGCACAGACCTCAGCATCCTCCAGGCCGACAACACCGGCATCTATCTGGAAGAATCCCACGAAGTCAAAAGTTATTTCAGCAGACCGCGCAAATCCACTACGCTGGTCAAATTGACTGCCCAGATGACGGAGCAGTATCGTAACGATTTCGACCACGAGCTCAAGGGCAAACAGTTCGACCGCTTATTCTTTATCAAGGATAAGCTCTACCTCTTTGCCACCGATTATTCTAAAAGAGACAGGTCGCTTTACCTCTACGCCGCCGAAGTCGATAAGGAATCGGGAAATCTAAAGAATGAGTGGCAACAGGTCTATGCCTGGGAAAAAGTCGAAAAAACGGAGAACATCGACTATGCCATCGGCCTCAACGAAGACAGTACCAGGATCATCCTCACGGGAACCTATACCGACAAAGCCCAAAACCGGTATGAGATCAAGATGTTGGATGCCTCCCTCCATCCAGTAGGTCAACCCTTTGCCATCACCAACGAATTCGACCCCAAGACCTTCCAGGTCCAGGATTTCGTCTACACCTCCGCCGGCAACGCCATCCTTGTAGGCCGCATCTACGCCTACGAAGAAGGCAAAAAGAAAAAGGACAAGAATCTTGTCTTTCAGAACTACAACATCCGCCTCTATGACCTGCAAGGCAAAATGATCAAGGAGATCGTCACCGACATCGATGGCAAATACCTCGTCAGGGGCAAGGTCAAGCAGCTAAAGAACGAGCTGGTTCTCGCCGCCTTTTATAGCAATGAGAAAAAGAAACGCGAGATCAATGGCATGCTGGTTCAGAGTCTCGACCCCGCCACCGGCAACGTCCTCGTCTCCACGAAAATGGACCTCAATACCTCGCTCATCTCCCAGGTAGAAGACGATGATGACGACAAAAAGTCCAAAAAGAAAGACAACGACGAAGAGGACGGACTTGCCGCAAACCTCATCTTCCGGAATTTTTACACTACGCCCGACAATGGCCTCATCGTCCTGGCGGAAAGATTCGATGATCGTGTCCAGACCTCTACCATGTATATGAATAATGGCATGCCCGGCGGTACATATTCCACGACCACCACCGAGACCTACACCTGCGGTGATATGTATATGGCCAAGATCACCCTGGCGGGTAAGATCGATTGGCTTCATGTCCTGCCCAAGAACCAGGTCGAGAGCATCGTGCTCGGCAGTTCCATGACCTCGGGCGGCCCATTTTATGGATACAGCTATTTCAACCCGGTGAACAGTCACCCTTTCTATACAGGCTTCAGCAGCCTCGCCGGCAACAATACCGTGCATATCTTCTTCAACGACAACGAAAAGAATGCGGACATTCTGCAGCCGGGAAAAAAGATCAAACGCACGACCAATTTTGGCCGGTCGACCTGCTATGAGCTCAATCTCGATATGATTACAGGACAATACACCCGTAAAGCCTTGTATAGCAATAGGGATATCCCGACTTCCATGCCGCGCCTGGGCGCCGTGATGAGCAACACCATCTACCTCACCGGCAAAGAAGATCGGTATATGGGAAAATCCAAGATCGTCGTGGGGAAGATCACCTGCTCGGACCCGGCACCCGGATCGGGTGGTGGCCGACTGGCCGTGCAATAGCCATATTGCAATTCTCCGTAATGTTTCGTACCTTCTGGGTATGATTGCCATGCCAAAACTAATCCCCGCTCCCGTGTGGAGCGATCTCTCCCTTTCTATTGCCAAAGGAGAGACCAGCCAGGTCCAGCACCTGGTGGAACAATATAACCTAGACGTCAATGCCTTCGTCGATAGCGGCTCCTGGATGCCCTTGTTGATGGAGGCATTGCTGTCTTATGGCTTTGCCACCGAGGACGAGCGACTGCCGCTCTTAAAATATTTGCTCGATAAGGGCGCCGACCCCAACATCCGCTGTCTCCGCGGGTACAACTGCGTCCACATCGCCGTACAGCAGGAAAAATATCGCAAGGCCCTCGATCTCTTCCTCGATCATCATGCCGATGTCAACATTGGCGATGAGGACGGCAGCAATATCGTCTACTGGGCCATCCAGGGCTGGCTCCTCCGGAAGGACACGAGCTCCGGCTCCGCGAAACCTGAGTCAGGCTCAGCCGCGACCGCCGACCGCGATTCCGCTCCAGGCTCAGCCGCGACCGCCGACCGCGCTGCCCATCTCCGCATCCTCGAAAAGATCCTTGCCCTCGGCGCGAACCTCGACCAGGAGAACCGCTTTGGCATGTGCGCCCGCCTATGGCTCCAGGGCGCGGCACCCGACGTCAAAGCCGTGGTAGCCCGATGGGAACAGGCAAAACCCGTTATCCAGCCCAGCACCACGACCCAACCGGTCTTCCCCGTCAACCTCCACTATCCCGAGATCGCCATGAAGATCTGGACCGAACTGGTTCCCAAAACCGGGATCGCTAATACCGTACATGGAGAATTGCTACAGGCCGTGGAAAGATTGCGCGATGACGCTCAACACAATGGATTATCCAAAAATCGCCGCCAGCAAAAAAGGACAGCCCGTTTTATCCGTGACACCCTGATCGACTCGAAACTATTCGACGACGCCGAGATCGAGCGCATCCGCACCACCACCGGGAGGCTCATCAGGAACTCACGGCCATACACCAGCGATGATATCTATGATCATCTCGTCGACCAGGTCTGCATCTATTATAAACAAAAACCGCCGCGTATGGCGATCAGGATGGATTAAGAAGGCACGGATAGATAGATAAAGGTCATCCATGCAAGGACCTCGACGATGCCGATGATGAATAATAAATACTTCATGCGCCTATTGTTGAATGTTCGCGTTCGGCCATCCGCATCAGCCCCGCCTTTCCCGGCTTATGACCCGAACGTTTATGATCGACTAACCAAATGCCTACAAAGAAAGCCAGCGCACCGCAGACTCCTGCTGCCACCAGCACCGGTAAATGCGTGGACGCCTCAGGCCCATTGATATAGATCAAGGCCCAAATGAGGCCGCCGATACCCAAAACACTAAGCAAAATTCCCCAGATCTTCCCTTCCATAACATGATTTTTTAGTGATTAACAAATTCAAAACCAAGACACTAAACGCCAAGCCCTCTTTACTATTTTCAAATTTCGTTCCAGCCGCCCCGGCCCCATAAGGCCCGCCCTGCCCGGCCCCCCGAACGAAAAGCCCTACCGGACGAAAATCCACTCCCCACCGCCGCCGTAGCCCGCGAAAAGCCCGGGCCCCGGCACAAAAAGACCCGACCCGTCATGACCGGCAACCCTAAAAACGAAAAAGGGACCGTATAGAAATACAGTCCCGTCTAACGATTGCTTGCCATATGAAGACGCAAACCTAAAGCAAATGTTTTAGTCTACCAAATTAGTGGACTAAAAAGAAAATATTTGTTGGTTTGACCGTTTTGGGTGTAACTTTGTCCACCTGATTAGTAGAGTATAACAACTATTTCACTGACGCAATGAGAAAAATGAGAACACTGCTGGCCTTAGCCCTATTCGGGCTACTCAGCACGGCCGCGACGGCCCAGAAAAACACTATCACCGGCAAAGTCACCGACGACAAAGGTACACCGGTCCCCTTCGCAACAGTCACCATCAAAGGTTCCCACCGAACCGTAGCGGCAGACTCCAGCGGCAATTTTACACTCCAGGCAGATAAGAATGCCATCCTGGTGATCTCGGCAGTAGGCTTCGGCAGCAGCGAAACAGAAGCCCACGCCGATGGCTACACGTATGTCCTGCGTAACCGCAACAACATGCAGGAGGTGGTAGTGACCGCCCTCGGTATCAAAAGGACCCGCAACTCGCTGCCCTATGCCACCCAGCAGATCGGCGGCGACGAGGTCAACCGCACCCCCACGACCAACTTCGTGGACAATCTCTCCGGCAAAGTAGCCGGCCTTCAGATCACGTCAAGCAACACCACCGGCGGTACCAACAACGTGATCTTGCGCGGCTTCAAATCCTTCACTCAGACCAACCAGGCCCTCTTCGTGGTGGACGGCGTCCCGTATGACAATACCAACCAAAGCCAGAACGGCTTCGACCTCGGCAACACGGTCTCCGACATCAACCCCGAAGACATTGAATCCGTAAGTGTCCTCAAAGGCGCCGCCGCTTCGGCCCTCTATGGCTCCCGCGCGGCCAACGGTGTGATCCTCATCACGACAAAAAAAGGCAACCGTAAAAAAGGCGCGGACGTCACGATCTCCAGCGGCGTGACCGTAGGCTCGCCCGATAAGTCCACGCTGCCCACGTATCAAACGGAGTATGGCCAGGGCTACGGCTCCCAGGGCCCGGACAATGGCTTTTATAACCAACCCATCTTCAACAGCAACGGCGGGAACGTAGAGATCGTGCAAACAGACGTCGACGCCGCCACCGGTCCCGCCTATGATCCCAGTAAGCTGGTCTACAACTGGGATGCCTTCGCTCCCGGCGACCCCAACTATGGCAAGGCGACACCCTGGCAACCCGCCGCGCATCACAACGCAACGGATTTCTTTGTCACTCCCGTGACGACGACCACCAGCGTCTACGCCAGCTCCGGTACCGAGAATGGAACCTTCAAAGCTGGCTATACGCGTAGCGAAGACAAGGGCATCCTTCCCAATAACACGATCACCAAAAACCTGTTCACCTTTGGCGGCACCCATAATTTCACCGATAACGTAACCCTCGGCGCCACGCTCAACTACTCCGACGTCGCCGGTATCGGCCGCGACGGTTTTACCAGTCTCTCGCAGCAGAACCCAATGCTGGACTTCCGCGAATGGTGGCCAACCAATGTCGACCTGAAAAAGCAAAAAGCCGACTATTTCTACGCGCACAAAAACGAATCCTGGAACTGGTTGGGGAGCGCCTACACCGACCCCGCAGCGCTCAAGGTGGCGTATCACAACAACCCCTATTGGAATCGCTACACCAATACCGAAGACGACGAACGGAAACGCTATTTCGGGAACGTCTATATCAACTACCAGATCACACCCTGGCTCAACCTGCTCGGCCGCGTGTCGCTCGATGACTATACCCAATTCGTCGAGTACCATACGGAAATCGGCAGCGTTCATCAATCCCAGTATACCCGCTCGAATTCAACGTTCAACGAGACCAACTATGACCTGCTCCTGAACCTGGATAAAAAGCTTTCCCAGGATTTCCATCTCACGGCCTTGCTGGGAAGCAATATCCGGCAGAATTCCAGCGACAACATCGTGGCTACCACCAGCGGCGGCCTCGTTGTTCCGGGTCTCTACGAACTGGCCAACTCGGTGCAGACACCCCCGGCACCCACCGAGGTCGATTGGCGCAGAGAGGTCGACGGTATCTTCGCTCGCGGCGCGCTTTCCTATAAGGAGTTCATCACCCTCGAAGCCACCCTCCGCCGCGACCATTCCTCGACCCTGCCCACCAATCATAACACCTATTACTATCCCTCGGTCTCGGGCAACTTCGTCTTTTCCAAGCTGCTCCCGAATTGGAACTGGCTCTCCTATGGCAAGCTGCGTGCGAACTATGCGGAAGTAGGGAACGACGCGCCGCCATATGCGACCATCAATACCTATCAGAACGTCAATCCGTTCAACGGCCAAACGGTCTTTGCGGCGCCTGTGATGAACAACAACCCCAACCTGGTGCCCGAAGAGAACAAGACCTACGAATTCGGTCTCGAAGCGGCCTTCCTCAATAACCGCCTCGGCTTCGACGTCACTTACTATCATGCCCGCGAGATCAATCAGATCCTGCCGGTGCCCGTCTCGACGGCCAGCGGTTATACCAATTTCTATGTGAACTCCGGCGCCGTCCAAAACCAGGGTGTCGAGCTTACGGTAAACGCGACCCCGGTGAAGACCCGGGTTTTCAGCTGGAATATCATTGTGAACTGGAGCAAGAATGTGAACAAGGTGCTCTCGGTATACGGCGGCCAGCAGTCCTTACTACTGGGTAGCTATGCCTCCAATACCCAGCTGGTGGCCGAAGCCGGCAAGTCCTACGGTATCATCCGCGGGTCCGACTATGAATACCTCCATGGCCAGCGCCTCGTCGACAGCACCGGCAACTATATTAAAAATCCCAATGCCCTCACCGATATCGGCAGCACCGCGCCCAACTGGTTTGGTGGCATCACCAACAGCTTCCATTATAAAGATTGGACGCTTACCACGCTCGTCGACATCCGCCAGGGCGGCAAGCTCTACTCGCTCGACATGGACTTCGGTGACTACTCCGGCCTTTACCCCGAAACGGCGGGTAAGAATCCGAAGGGCAATCCCGTCCGTAGCCCCCTCAGCGCCGGCGGCGGTGTCCTGCTCAAAGGCGTGACTTCCGATGGTAAACCCAACACCACCTATGTCGACGCTTCCGACATCAACGCCGGTAAATTCCCTTTTAGCTCCTACAATGCCTTTGCCGATGCGTCCTATGTCTACGACGCTTCGTATGTGAAGCTCCGTGAGGTGGCCATCACCTATAGCGTCCCGAAAAAAGCATTGACCGGCATCAGCTTTATCAAAGGCATCGACCTCTCGCTTACCGGCCGCAACCTCTGGATCATCCACAAGAACCTCCCTTACGCCGATCCGGAACAAGGCTTCGCGAGTACCACCGCTGCCGTCGCCAACGCCACCGGCAACGGCAACTTCATGGGCAATGCACAAAACTTTTCCCAGGGCTTCCAGGTAGGGGTCTATCCCTCCGTCCGCACCTTTGGCTTCACCGCTAAACTTAAATTCTAAAAACTAGAGGAAATGAAACCATCCACACTACTATATCTCCTGGTGAGCATACTGGCGGCTTCGTGCACGAAAAGTATCGCCGATCTGAACAACAATCCCAAGGCGGCGCTCACCGTGCCTTCGTCCAGCCTCTTCCTGAACGGGGAGAAAAATCTCTCCGACGCCCTCGCCGGCACCAACGTGGCGTCCAGTCCCTTCAGGGTCCTCGCACAGTCCTGGACCGAGAACACCTACGTCAGCGAAGCCCAGTATAAACTTACTGTCGACAACTGCCCGCAAGGGTGGTGGAACGAGCTCTATGCGAGTGGAACGTCCAGTGTTCTCAACAGCCTGGCGGCGGCAAAGACCACGATCCCTACGGATATCACCGATGCGGCGACACAAAAAAATGCGCTGCTGATCACCGATATCCTCGAGGTCTATGCCTATTCGCTCCTGGTCAATACCTATGGCAATGTGCCCTATTCTCAGGCGTTGAACCGCGATATTCCATTCCCGAAATACGATGACGCGAAAACGGTTTACTATGACCTGCTCGCCCGGCTCGACACCGCCATTTCCGGTCTCAATACCGGCGCCGGCAGCTTTGGCGGCGCGGATAACATCTATAAGGGAGATGTAACTCGGTGGAAGAAGTTCGCGGCTACCCTCTCTCAAGCTGGCCATGGTGATCGCCGATTCAGATCCTGCCACCGCCGCCAAAGAGGTGCAGGAAGCCGTCAATGCTGGCATCTTTACCTCCAATAGCGATAACGCGACTTTCGTCTACAGCTCGGCTATCACAACCAACTCCAATCCGGTCTATCAGGCCTTCATCATCCGCCACGACTTCAGCCCGGCCAATCTCATCGTCGATACCCTGGTTGCCTGGAACGATCCCCGCCTGCCACACCTGTTCAAAGAATACAACGGCGCCTACGTTGGCGGCGTCCCCGGCGCGGGTAATGGCTATGTGAAGCTGTCCCTGTTCTCCGACAAATGGCTCAACCCTGAATGGCCCGCTGACCTGCTGGACTATGCCGAAAGCCAGTTCCTGCTGGCCGAAGCCGTCGAACGCGGGTTTGGCGTCAGCGGCACCGCGGCCGGCTACTACAACAATGGGGTCATGGCTTCCATCAACTTTTGGGGCGCGGACTCGGCACAGGCCGCGACCTATCTCGCACAGCCAGCCGTTGCCTATGCGACCGCCGCGGGCACCTGGAAACAAAAGATCGGCTGGCAACAATGGCTCGCCGATGCCGATCGCGGCTGGGATGCCTGGACCTCGATCCGCCGACTCGGTTATCCTAACATCGACGCGATCAATCCTCCCATAGGCGCCCTCGGTCAGTTGCCCCGCCGCTTTACCTATCCCAGCGCCGAAGAGGCGTCCAACCCGACCAACTGGGCCGCCGCCGTCCAGGCCGTCACGGGCGGGATCAGCGATGGCGTCCAGTTCAACCTCTGGTGGAACAAATAACGCGCTCAGCCGCCGCATAAAAAAGACGTACACTCGGGTGTATCGAAACCGGACAAATTCGTCCGGTTTCTTTTTTATAAGCCACTGACCCAGAACACGAATGCGCTTTGGTGTGTTTCTTGGTGCAAAATAGCAAAAGCACCAATCCATGTTCAGGAATCTCACCCGCGTCGCTTTCCGCAATCTCTGGCGTAACAAAAGCTTTTCAACGATCAATATCCTCGGCCTGGCAATCGGCATGGCAGCCGCCATGCTCATCGGCCTATGGGTCCAAAATGAGTTCAGCTACGATAGCTTTTATAAAAAAGCCGACCGCACCTACCTGCTCTATACCCGCGCAGATTACAACGGCGCAACGGACGCCTGGCCGCGCGTCTCGTCCCTCATGGCCCCTCAGCTCAAAAAGGATTATCCCGAGGTCGACGATGCCGTTAGATTCCGCCGCGTCTACTTTCTCCTCACTGAGGGCGAGAAGCACATCAATATCGAAGGCGACTTCGCCGATAGCGGCTTCCTGCAAGTCTTCGACCTGCCGCTGTTACAGGGTGACGCCAAAACCGCACTCACAAGTCCCCGGGGGATCGTGCTCACGGAACACGTCGCCAAAAACCTCTTCGGTAACGAAGACGCCATGGGGAAGATGGTCCGTATCGATAGCACCGATTATTTCAAGGTCACGGGCGTTCTCAAAGACCTGCCCGGCAACACGGAATTCACCTTTCAATACCTCTTGCCCTGGTCCTACATCGATAAGCTCGGCTGGCTAAAAGATGAACGTTGGACCTACGCCAATATCACGACCTATGTCACGCTCAAACCCGGCGTCTCCAGGGCTGCATTCGACGCCAAGCTCGGCCATATCCTGAAGCCGTATATTCCTGCCACCCCTGAATTCGCCCACCGCGAGATCTTTACCCAACCCATCACCCGTGCCCATCTCTATTCGAAAGTGGAGAATGGCCGGCTCACCGGTGGACTCATTACGATGGTCCGTCTGTTCATGGTGATCGGCATCTTTATCCTGCTCATCGCCTGCATCAATTTTATGAACCTCAGCACGGCCCGCAGCGAGAAACGTGCGAAAGAGGTCGGCATCCGCAAGGTCGTAGGGGCGCTGAAAAGCTCGCTGATCAGCCAGTTCATCGGCGAGAGCATCCTGCTCGCGTTGTTATCCTTCTTCCTGGCATTGGGCATTGTACAGCTTAGTATCAAACCCTTCAACCAACTTATCAACGGTCGTCTGGAGCTGGATTGGACTAACCCGTATTTCTGGCTGGCTTCACTCGCCTTCGTGCTGTTCACCGGCCTCGTCGCGGGATCCTATCCGGCCTTCTATCTGTCCTCTTTCCGTCCCGTCACCGTGCTCAAAGGTGCCTTTAAAAAAACGGGGGCACTGGTCACACCACGAAAGGTCCTGGTCGTACTCCAATTTAGTTTCGCAGTCATCCTGATCATCTGCACCATCGTCGTCGAAAGACAACTCGACTATGGCCGCCATCGCCAGGTGGGTTATGAGCAAAGCGGACTGGTGTTTACTTTCGTCCAGGGCAATGTGCTTTCCCATTATGACGCCATCAAACGCGATCTGCTGAACAGCGGAGCCGCCCTATCCGTCACCAAACTGTACTCGCCGATCACGACGGTCTGGAATGAGACCACCAACCTCTCCTGGCCCGGAAGTACCGAAGCCGATAAAAAACGTTTTTTCAACGACTATGAATCCGACGCGGATTTTGTCAGGACCACGGGTGCAAAGCTCCTCGCCGGCCGCGACATCGATCTTAAAGCCTATCCGACGGATAGCACGGCCATCCTGCTCAACGAAGCGGCAGTGAAAATGATGCGTCTTAAAGACCCCATCGGCGCGACCATTAAAAATGAAAATGGCGTCGAGTGCCATGTGGTCGGTGTCATCGGCGACTTTATCATCGAATCGCCCTACAATAAGATCAGCCCCATGATCGTCCAGGGCCTGAGTACAGGCTATCCCGTGGTTCATTTCAGGCTCAATCCCGCCAATTCCTTCGCCGATGATCTCGACAAAGCCGGAAAGATCTTCAGACAATACAACCCCCAATATCCCTTCGAATATTATTTTGTCGATGAGTTCTATAACAATAAATTCAAGGCGCAGCAACAACAAGGGACCTTGGGTCTGCTGTTCGCCGGTCTCTCGATCTTCATTTCCTGTTTGGGCCTCTTCGGTCTGGCATCGTATATGGCCGAGACCCGAACGCGCGAGATCGGTATCCGCAAGGTGCTGGGGGCTTCCGTTGCCGGTATCGCTGGCCTCATGGCCAGGGATTTCATCAAGCTCGTGTTGATTGCCGTGGTCATCGCCTCGCCCATTGCGTGGTATGCCATGAGCCACTGGCTGCAAACCTTCGACTATCGGGTACACCTGGACGGCTGGATCTTCCTGTCCGCCGGCGCGATCGCGATCCTCATCGCTCTTGCCACCGTCAGCTATCAAGCCGTTAAAGCAGGCCTGTCGAATCCGGTACATAGTTTGCGGAGTGAATAAACCATGAAGCTTCTTCTTACTTCCAGCGGCATCCGCAACCAGAGTATTCATAACGCGCTGACCGGCCTTTTGGGCAAACCCATCGCCGAATGTAACGCTCTATTCATTCCCACGGCGATATACCCCCATCTTCACGGTGGCAGGATGGCACTGCAAGCGATAGTCGGAAATGGTAAATCCCCGCTGTGCGGGTTGGGCTGGAAAACGTTGGGCGTGCTGGAACTCACCTCCCTCCCTGGTATGCAAAAAGAGATCTGGCTCCCGTCACTCGAGGAAGCCGATGCACTGCTGGTTTGGGGTGGCAACGTCTTGTATCTGGCCTACTGGATGCATGAATCCGGCCTCGCGGAATTATTGCCGTCGCTGCTAAACAAGATGGTCTATGTGGGCGTAAGCGCGGGCAGTATGGCGGTGAGTTCTACTTTCGGCGAGACCTATAGCAATCCCCCCGGCGGAAGCGGTAATGCGCTGACAAGGGAAAATATCGTATTCCATACGTCCGAGGGAGAACTACACAAGATCTTTATCACGGCTCATGGCGCAGGATTGGTTGACTTTGCATTGATCCCCCATTTCGGGAACCCGGCATTCCCAGACACGTCCGAACCTAACGCGGAAAAATGGGCTGGGATGCTGCCCATGCCGGTGTATGCGATCGACGATCAGACCGCAATCAAAGTGATCGACAGTAAGGTCGAAGTCGTCTCAGAAGGGAGTTGGAAGCTATTTAATACTTCCCAACCTCTCCTTTAACGGAATTGAATATCCTTTGGGAATCGAAGCCTACGCCGTGTTTGAACACCCAGTGGATCTTTCGGATGTTCTCGATATTTTGAGATATATCCCCGTCGATGACCACGATATCGGCCTGTTTTCCGACTTCGATGGAGCCGATCTTATCTTCCAGTCCGAGCGCCTTCGCGCCGTTGTATGTCGCGATGCGTATAGCCTCGATGGGGCTGAACCCCGCCTGCGTCAGGAGTTCGATAGTCTGCTGCGAGCCGTATCCCGCCAGCGTAGCGCCGTCGCCGGTAGGATCGGTACCCGCCGTCAACAGACCGCCCTCATCCGAAAATAGCTTCTCCATCTTCATTTCCTCCCGCATGGTGTTATTGCCGGAAGGGTTGCGCATTTTGTTGTAGACGTTGAGGAACATGCTGCGGGTATCGGGTGACATCGCCTCCAGTACTTCAGGACGGATCGTAGTGTCAAGAGTAGTCATATTGTAGATTACAGCCAGGGTAGACGTCACCGTCACTTTTTTATCTACGAGGAATCTGATCAGGTCTTTTACTCCCGGCGAATCCGCGGATGCGATGGGTGCCGCACCCAACGGACAAGCATTCTCCTTTTTATTGGGAACAAAATCCGTGGACGCAAAAAAGCCGTGTTCCAGCTGGTCGATGCCCATTTCCGCTGCTTCGCGATACGTGACAGCGCATAAATGGCCCGTCACCTTGAGCCCTTTGGCGTGAGCCTCGTCTATTGCGGCCTTTAAGGTAGGCTTGTCCACGAACATATATCCCTTGAACGAAGTACAGCCCTGGCTGGCCCAAAAGTCGATAAACGCCTTCGCCTCCGCGGGTCCGCTCAACTCATGCATCCCGGGAAAGATGCTGCCCTTCCCTTCCACGTAAGGCGCGGTTACGTCCATTGCCGGTCCAAGGATCTTGCCCCGGTCGATATCCCGTTTGAGATTCAGGTCGGAATAGGGCTCCACGCTTCCGGCTGTACGAATAGTCGTCGCGCCGCAGGCGAGGTAAAGTTTTGGGAAAGTGTAGGGCAGTTCCTTTACATGTAGATAGGTGAAGTCGGCGGAGTAGGCCGCATAAAATAGGTGTTCGTGCAGGAGTACGAATCCGGGCAAGAGCGATTTCCCGGTGAGGTCGATGACGGTGCTGCCGGGAGGCGGCGGAAGTTTTTTGCTATCGGCTACCGCAGTAATTATCCCGTTACGGACGATCACCGTTTGGTCTTCCAGTACCTTGAGGTGTTTCACATCGGCAAGCCTGCAATGGGTGAAGGCGATGAAGGCGGAATCGTAATCGATGTATTTCTTTACCTGATCCGAAAAGGAGGTTTGGGATATCGCCTGCAAACCGATGAGCAGGCAAGACCCGGCAAGGAGAAGTTTTTTCATGCTGCGGTTGGTTTTAATATGAAGCCGATTGGTTGCGAATATAAGCGAAGCCGTTCGGCTGCGCAATTTTTTTTGCAACGCGGCGGCTCGTTATCGCCGCACCCGCCGCAATTGTATCTTACTCAACGGCGTCAGCACGAGCGGCACCTTCTCGATAACCGCCTGATCACTATCGATCCCATACGCCCGGCTATCCGACCGCGCCAGCCGCAAGATCGAGAAATAAGTATTCAGGATAAAACCCTCCCGCGCCGAAAACTCATTGTCATAAGACAAGAACCTTTCCAGGATCACGAACTTGAAATCCCTGGGCCGCCCCGCCTTGGGGATCTCCCCGCAAGACGCCAGCTCCTCCGCCACCTTCCTCAGCATCACCCCGATCCGTGGCTGCATCCGGAAACCCAGCCGGAAATTCACGCGGATCACCTTCTCCAGCTCCAAAGTATCGACATCATACTCGGAAGTATAGGGGTCATCCGTCCGCTCGATGTTCACCAGCCAGTACGTATCGGCCCGTTTCGGCGGGTTGTCGAAGATGGAATCGATGATCCGTTTCTCGATCTCGTGCGGCGAAGACCGGGTAAGATACACGACATGCATCGAATACTTGGGCAGGCTCAGGTCCTGGCTCAGCTTCACCAGCTGCGGAAGATAGGGCCGGATATCCGTAAAGGTCAGCAATCGCAGCGTAACCTTGCGTGCATTGTACCACACGTACATGGTCGTGATCAGCCCGATCTCGAAGACGAGGAAGAACAATCGTTTCAACAGCTTGACGGCATTGGCGACGAAGAAGCTGGTTTCGACGCACACGAACACGGTCACAATGGCTCCCACGATCCAAAAGGGATAGCGTTTGATATACCGCAAATAATAAAAGACCAGTACCGTCGTCATCAGCATCGCCACCGTGATCGAAAACCCATAGGCCGCCGTCATCGCCTCGCTGGTCCGGAAATATAGGACGACCAGCGAGCACCCGACGAACAGGATCCAGTTGATGCTGGGAATATAGATCTGTCCCCGTACCTCGGTGGGATATTTCACCTTTACCCGCGGCCAGAACCCAAGGCTGATGGCCTCACTGATCAGAGTAAACGACCCGCTGATCAGCGCCTGGCTGGCGATGATGGACGCGACCGTAGCGATTACCACGCTCACCAGCAGGAATTGCGGTGGGACGATGGCAAAAAAGGGGTTGATCCCGCCCAGGTCCGGCTTATGCTGCAGAATCGCCCAGGCCCCCTGGCCAAGATAGTTCAGCACCAGCGTGACCTTGACAAAGGTCCAGCTCCAATAGATATTATGACGCCCGCAGTGTCCCAGATCGCTATACAAGGCCTCCGCCCCCGTGGTGCAAAGAAAGATAGCACCCAGCAGCCAGAAGCCATGCGGATGCTCGACCAGCAACCGCAGTCCATAGATGGGGTTCAGCGCAGCCACTACACCGGGGTAAAGCAGGATCTGCCGGATGCCCGCGTAGCCCAGCATCGTAAACCACAAGAACATGATCGGGCCGAAAGACCCACCGACAACCTTGGTCCCAAATCGCTGAAAGATAAAAAGCAACAGCAGGATCACCAGCACGATCTCGACGACAAGGGTATTTCCGGGAACAATATGCTGCTCCAATCCTTTTACCATGTTGAGCCCCTCGATGGCCGAGGTAACGGTGATGGGCGGGGTAATGATACCGTCCGCCAGCAGCGTCCCGGCGCCGATGATGGCGGGGTAGACCAGGAACTTCCCATAGCGGCGGACCAGTGCATAGAGCGAGAAAACGCCGCCTTCCCCATGGTTATCCGCTTGCAATGTAATGATCACATATTTGAACGTCGTTTGCAGGGTCAGGGTCCAGAAGATACACGAAATGGCGCCGAAGACCAGTCCCCTGTTGACCCCACCCCCTTCGGTGAGGATCGTTTGAAAGGTATACAGCGGCGAAGTACCGATGTCTCCATATATAATGCCGAGGGCAATGAGGATGCCTGCTCCCGAAGCCCGCTTAAGGGAAACGCTCATATAAACAAATTTAACATAAAAATCGGGCCATTGCATTAACATTTGCTTACCGAATCACGCTACCCCTTAACGCCTGCTTAACACCCGAACCCTAGCAGGTGGATACTCCCGTTATGTCGCGGTACACGTCGTTTATCACGCATGCACCGGTTCTCTTAACCGGACGTTATTCATCGAACCCGCCTGGAAGATGATCCCGTCGAATAAGGCGATCCTGGCCTTGTTGTGGAAATTGTTTTCCGGTCATCCCTATCTGTCGAGGGAAGACGCAAACATCGATATGGTCATGGGGGAAGAAGTGATCTGCCGCACGAGCACCGGCATTATTGATTCGTGGCAGCCTTTGTCGTACGTTGGAATTCGCCAAAGGAAGCGATCTTGGCCTTGGAGTGTGTCCTGGGATCGTCTACATCCAGCTCTTCGGCATAAATGCGGAGTGTCTCGGGAAGTTCGTTCGTCGGGATTTCGACACCCAGCCATTCAGGATCCAATTTGGCATTATTGACATAATTCTCTACCTCGATCTGGATAATCTTTTTAGCGGGTAGCCGTTGCCGCCAGCCTGCACCAAACAGCACGGTCCGATGATCGGCGATATTTCCTATCCACCTGCCCAGACCACTCGGGTCATGGGGATTTTCACTTGCACCAAATACATCCGCCGTCTCCATATTGATAATGGTATACCTGTCTGCTGTTTTACCCCCGTTGTCAAAAACGATAAAATTTTTCATAATATATCCATTTACTCTTCACAAAATCGCAACATCTTGCGGACCGAGATCAGCAAGGCGTAAAAGATACAACCAAAAGGGGTGCCACGCCAGCCACCGTATGTTAATCAGATACTAATGAACTGTTATCGCATCCACGACCCGCATACCTACGAAGAACTCCTTCGTATCGACACTGAGCGCATCCGCGGACATATTCTTGATTTCCATTGTCTGCCAGGCAGTTGTGGGATAGGTCCATCCCATGCTATCTTTCGATACCGTAATCTTCACGGGCAGCCCCGTCTCGCACGTATCGCAGGCAAGGAACAACGAATCGAAGCTCTGCCGCGCAGGCTGACTTACCGCCAAAGTCTTGCGCACAGCGTAAGACCCCGGAAGCAAGGTCGTTGAAAAGGTGATCGTATTGCCGGAAATCGTCGAAGCCGGACCCGTAGTACTGTCGTTCTGGTAACCCGGCGCGACACTGCAGCTGTTCCCACTCCCCAGGCTCACATTGTCGAAACTGCGGATCACCGGCGGATAGGTCCCCGATTCATCGGTGATCGCGATCTGGAGATTGTACAGACAGTCGTAACAGATCGTGGTATTCTTGCAGCTGGCAATAGAATCGATGGGCGGCGTCAGTGCATAACTGAAATTATACGCCGTCGTCACCGGCACCAGCAGCGTCGTGAAGGCTTCGATGCTACTCCCCCGGATCGCATTGGCATTGCCATTGAGCAGATTGCGGGTGATAGGGGTTCCGGCCGGATATTGACCGTCTGTAAGATTTATGGCCGCCATACCCGGCGGGGCATTCCCGGCAAGTGCTGTGGCGATGGTCCGCCCATGCATGTCCACATAGCTTACGCTCATCATTCGCCTCGCCGGAGGGGCTGGGAAAGGGCTCGAAAAAAAAGAAGAAGAAAGAAGCGAGAGGAGAGAGAAAAGGGAAAGTAGGTTTGGATGGGGACAAGCAGCAGATCAAAGATGGGGCTTCGGTGGCGACGCTCCATTCAAAGGGAGGATGAGGAGGGGCGGCGGGCTTATCCGCGAGCCGTCGATTAGCATGTCACTCGTCGAGTGTGCGGGTGTTGGGCGCTGCCCCGCAAGGCCGGCTGCCATGTTAGCCCAACACGCGCTATCGATTGGGTCGCTGCCAGGCTTCCGTTCCCTGATCATTGGGGCCTTAGCAGCACTCGAATACCGATCCCCGGCCGCATCGAAGGGCGCGCTTATGGGCCATGGCAAGCCGGCCGGTCGCTGAAGTGTAGCAGCGTGATCTTAACGAACGACTAGCGGCATCATACCAATTAACCGAAAGCATTTTTTCTGAAATCCTTCTTAACGCATCACCACTTACCAGCCTCCTTCCACATACTTATAAAAGTAGTCTGGAAAGCCGACTCCGTGCGGCCAGTCGGCTTTCCCGACCTCCGTGAGCTTTTGCGGCGAAAACCTCCACCGCCTGTATCCTTCCACGGATCAAATAGTATTTATCCAGGTGAAAAAATGAACGCCCCGGTGATGGGGTGGCGGGGACGTTCATTTTTTCATCGTTAAAAACACATTTATGAAATACTATTTGATCTTTCGGGAAGAACAGCTGCAGGTGATACCGGTCACGCCGGATCAGGAGATCTATTTCCTGCTGCAATACAGCCAGCAGATATTAGCCTCGGGCGAGACGATCCGGGAAGCATTGCAGACCTTTCACGAGCTGCCACTGGTGATTTGCAACGGTCTTTGACTGTTGCTTTTTTCGGATCGTAAAGCCGGCTACGTGCGGTCAGCCGCCTTTAAGGGTGCTCACAGCACTTTTTGTCCGATCATTCCTATATCTTTAATCTATGTCGCCCAGGACCAAGCTAACCTATCACCCCTATCTCATCATTGCCTTTCATCTTGGCTGCCTGCCCGATGAGCTTCGCGAGCGTATTCCGCGGTCCACGCGGTTCGACTGGAGCAGGAAGGAACTCAATGAAGCCTTCGGTTTCGAGTGGGCTTGCCGGCAGCAACAGTTTTTTGATACCTTGCAGCAGATCGCCGGGTCTCAAAAGCTCCTTCGCGTTAACATGGCTTTGTTACGTATCATCGCACTCAGGCGATTCCTGCATCAATATGCCGCCCGGTCTTCAAGCAAAGAGGTACAGCGGGTTGTTTTGGGTACAATAAAAAAGGTATGCGCTGTGATCAGATTGCCGATTGTGCTCAAATATCTTCAGCATTCTGCCGGCTGGTATCAGCGGTTGAAGAACCGGCAGCGCTGCGTATCCTCGCCTTCGCTGCTATGCCGGCTAAAACATCCCGGCCAACTGTTGCTAAGCGAGATTAATACGATCAAGGCCTACTGTTCCGACAGCCGCTTTCTGCAATGGCCTCTTTCCTCCGTTTATCACCAGCTCAGAAGAGACAAGGCCGCGGCCTTCCAGCTTAACACGTTTTATAAATATGTCGGATTGCTGCAACTCAAGCGGCAGACGGCTACCCACCGCAGGAAAAATCATACTATCGGCATTCGTGCCACCAGCCCGCTTGCCATTCTACATGCGGACCTGACGGTGTTCCGAACGGCCGACAATGTCAAGAATTATATCTATCTGATCCAGGATAACTTCTCCAGAGCGATCTTAGCAGCGCAGGTCTCCTTGCAATATTCCGCCCGGATCACCCTTCAGAATATCGAACAGGTCCGGCAGCGGTTTTTGCAGCCCGCCGGTATTACTCAGTGTCAATTGATCACCGACGATGGTGTCGAGAACTTCGGTGTGGTCAGCGATTATATCGGGCAAGCCGGGTCACCGTCGATCCAGCATCTTGTCGCCCAAAAAGATATTGTATTTTCCAACTCGATGATCGAAGCCGCCAACAAGCAGATCAAATACCGCTTCTTGTATCATCAACATATCGCCGACCATGAACATCTAAAGCCCTTCGTAGAGCAGGCCATCCACGATCACCACATCCGGCCACACCACTGCCACAATGGGCTGAACCCGATTGAAGTGCTGGAAGGAGCCCAGGTCGAAAGGACTGCCCAGCTGCATGAGATCCACCTTGCCAAGCAGCAACGACTCCTGAAAAACAAGCAGGAGAAGTGTTGCTTTCCCACTTTCTGAAGGCGATCATACTGAAGACGAGCTCACTTTCCCTCTCTCCAATTTAAAAGTTTGCTTGAAAAAATATCGATCAGGCGACATCAATCCTTAAACCCCGCGCATCCGAATATCCGGACGCTTTATCGTAGGAAGTTCGTAGAAGTTGCAGGGGAACACGGCGATGCCCATCCAACGAGTCTTTTAATTACAACGCTTTAAGATAATCAATCGTTGCTCTAATCCTCTTAGCCTCATCTCCTGTGCCTTGATCATATTCATGAACATAGCTCCGATAATACTCCTCGGCTATCATTTCAAAATTCCGATTACCATTAAGCTTCGCGATTATCATTGCCCGAATGCGATTATCCGGTTCAACCATTTTGTTTAGAGCAAGCTTTTCATCGTTCAAAGCCTCATCGAGATTTTTAATATCGGAATATTGTCTTAAAAAGAAGTCAACCTTGGATGAATACGCGTCTTTGATCTGATGCAAGACATCGTAGAGCTGTTCTTCTGTTCTGATCTCATATTCCTTAACGCCAGTAAAATACTCAATCCCTGTATTAATAGAATAAGCTACATCCTTGTATTGTTCAAGAACAAATACGTATTTTTGAACTATTTGCTCAACCTCATCAAATCTTATAAGAAAGAAAGGAGAAATCAGAAATTTCGGCCGATAGTCAAAAACGGCAACGCCAATCTGATTAAAGCCCCCATCAAAAGGCCTTATAAAACCTTCGGCTTTGGAGTTAAACTTATACCCATATTGTTTCAAAAAATCTCCCAACTCCTTTTTGATTAATTTCTTAATTTCTGTTTTCAATAGTGACATATCTATCCCTTTAATAATTCCGATACAGAATACCCGATGCCCCATATTGTGACTGATTTGCGGGCGTTTGGGGGACATTGACTACAATTTTAATTTGTGGACTTACCGATATAGATTGACCTACAGCAAATCCAGCATTCAGCGCATTTTCGCCTCTAGGTATAATTGCAGATACTTGACCCGTTTTAATCCAATCATATGCGTTTTGCTGGCTTTCCGTTAAGGTGCTTTTCAAGTTCACATTGGTCAGATCCTTAACTGAACTAAATTTGGCATCTACCAGTTCATACATGGAGCTTTTAGCATTGGGCTTAAATAATACATCACCTCGAATCGTTTCCATTTGCCCATTCTTATTATAAACATCGAGTGTTATTTGCTTGCCAAATTGACCTTGCGGATTATTTTTAACTAAATCATTATAGACGTTATCCTCGTGTACCTGCCATTGAGGTCCCGTATTGAGAATCGGGCCGCCAAAAGTTGCTTGAGCCGCATTGAATGCATTCTGGCCATAATTTCTCACCGCTGATTTCAAACCTTCTAATGCCGACTTCGCCCTTTCTTCCGGCGATTTCTTAAACAGCTCTTCTAGTTTTGCCCGGTCACGAGCCTCGTCTTCTGCGGTGGGTGTTTTTAATGCATTTCGAATTTTAGCCTGCGCCTCTTCTTTCTCTTTATCTTTTTCCATTTCTTCCCGCTCACCCTCCTTTGTCTCGATATCCTCGTTATTTTCCTCCATTCCATCTACGTCTGTCTTCCATACCGGCTTATTACCCGCAAACTGGTAAGGACTGTACCAAGGATACTTCTTGGTCAATGGGTCGACGCTCCAAAATCTTCCGCCTATACGCGGATCGCTTTCTCTCATCCCGTAATCGTACTCATTGCCACTTCCTTCGATCTCGTCGTCTTTCCGCTTGCCGTTAAAGCCATAAGGAAAGTTAGTAGTCGTCGACCCGGGATAAGTCCTTCCCGGCATCACCATCCCGAACGGATAGTAATCCTGAGCCGTCGCCACATCGGCCGTAAAGTGATCTATCAAAGAACTGCTACCGGAAGATACGGCGATTTTTTTATCCGTGATCGTGGAAAGAACATTTCCCAGGTGGTTGGTCAGCTCGTAGGACTTTTCCCCGCGGGTAAAGGTGTTCAGGTAGGCGGTTCCATAGCCGCCGGAGAGGGCCAGAGAAGTAGGCGCCACAGTAAGCGGTCCGACCGTTCCCAGCCGGCTGCTGCCGTACAGATCGACCTCGGTCTGGAGCGGTGCCCCCGACCCGCTCTGCGTATAGATCGCCAGGATGTTGCCCTGCGCATCCCGAACGTAGATCGAATTCGCCCCACCAAAAGACTTTGTGATCCGATTCCCGGCCGCATCATAGGTGTAGGTGATGGTTCCTGAACTATTGACGATGGTATCGATCTTGCCATAGACCGTCCAGTCGATAGCAGAAACCCCATTGGCAGCATCCTGTTTCAGCTGTCCATTCAGATCATACGTGTAGTTATTCCCGCTGCCCTGATCCTTCAAATCAGTAGTGTAGGAGCCGCCGGCACTATCATTGATCCTTTGCAGCTGGTTCGTATTGGCGTAGTAGTGGTACGTCAAACTATCCATCGCAATCCCATTACCTGCATACCCATGCCGCACATACCCGTTGATATTCCCATTAGGATCATAGGCCACCCGCTCGCCGTAGTCAGGCAAAGACACCGGCGTAAAGGTGTGGGTCGCCGCATTGAGCCCCGTATCCACCTTCATCTGCACCAGCCGGTTCAGCTGGTCGTATTGATAGCTGTAGACCTGTGGGCGCAAGCCACCCGGTAGGATCACCGCGCTGGCCGCGATATTACCATTGTACATCGGGTTGGCCTGGGTACCCAGCGTGGTCAGCACATCCGTCACCGGCGTCGTCGCCCCAATCGCATTGTAATCCCCCGGATAATAGTGCAGGCTGTAGCTGTAGGCATCCTGCGCTACAGGGTAAGCCTCGGAGAGTCCCGACGCACTGGCCGTATCGCCACCGGAAGCAGGCAGGTTACATGCCGTCAGCGAATCATTGACATTTGTTTGCAGGCTATCGCCGTCATAGGTCTCGAAGCCGCTTTCGAAGGTGATGCTGCTGCGGGCAGTATAGGTATATGGGGTATCGGTGACGCTCCGGCTGTCTACCACCACATCCGACAAAGCCGATCCCGGCGAGCAGAAGGAACCGGAACTGTCGACGACAGCCGCCCCATACCCATTGCCGATATTGGTCCCTTTTAGCCAGCCTTGCAGGGTATAGCTGTAGTCGATGCCCTGGGTTTGAAGCTGCCCAAGGACGGTACGAGATAAAGGTCCATGTTTGTAATACACATAAGAAGCATCCTGCTCCCAGGTAATGCTGTCGCGACTGGTCAGCACATTGGTCAGCCGGTTCTCCGCGTCGTACTGATACCGGTAATAGAACGCATCGGAATTCCCCGGCTGATAGTCCACCCCGTTCACCTTGCCGCTCACCAGGTCGTAGTCATAGCAGATCCGTTTATAGGGAGTCGTGCTCATAGGACTTACTCCCAGATAGTCCTGGATCAGGGTATCGACATTGCCATGCACATCATAAGTATAGTAGGTTGCCGTATAGAAGGTCGGATCGGTCGAATGGTTCATCGTATACGTATAGCTCACCCGGTTCCGCAGGTTATTCTGCGTCATTAGCGGCGACATCGTCCAGGCCGGCTGATCATAGGCTGTATAGGTGATTTGATTCCGATTGCTGGTCGTAGCACCCATCCAGTTCGCCAACCCGGTACTATCCTGGCTCGTGGCCTGCGTCATCGCTGTCCCCTGCGGCGTCTGGCCCACCTCGATGATCCGGCTCAACGGGTCATATACCGTATAGCTATAGTTCCCGTCGTGGTTCTGCTGGGCATTCTGGCTCACCACCAGCCTTCCCAATCTATCATACCAGAACTGCGACACCCCGGCATCCGGCGTCCGCTGCGCGATCACCGAGTTGAGGCTGTTGTAACAATAACGGGTCGAGAACAGGTGTTGAGGCGTGTCCACCGCTCCAATGGCTCGCGAGGAATCCACCGATTTGATAAAGGCCGCACTGAAGTTTGGCCTCGCGCCCTTGGGCGGCACCGTCTTCACCAGGTTACCCGCCATATCGTAATAATACAGGGTATAGTGGAACTCGCTGGTCGTGTAGCCCACGCTAAACTTCTCCAGCGAGCTGGCCGAAAGACACTTCGCGGAATACGCCGAATCGAAGCTAAACAACGCCTGCTGCTGCCGGGCCCGGAACAGCGATTGCCCGATAGCCGTCGCCTGGAGATAGGCTTTGGCACAGGGACTATCGACCTCGAGGATGCCACTCGTGTCGGTGAGGGGTAGGGTGCTGGCACAGACTACTATAACCGTGTCGCTGCCATTGCTCGCATAGTTAGCAAGGTTACAGCCCGTCGTATTCGCCGCAGCCGCATAGTCCGTCCAGTTGAGCTGTAATCCCGTTTGGTAATTGACGTAGTTCGCAAACGTCACATTGTAACTGATCTGCGCCGGCGTCAGGTTAGCGGAAAGCACCGGCGCAGAATCACAGGCCTGGTTTTGGAAATACGCCTTGTAGCTGGTCACCAGCGCGCTCAGCCGGGCACACGTCAAACATCCCGGCGTATTGTTGTACCCGCACTCCAGAAAGGCCGGCTTGCGCTGCGGCGTAGCCAGGGGGATCAGGTAGGAGGTGTCGCAGGTCCCGAACTGGCAGTAGACCCAACTGGAATCCGGGTTTCGATCGTTGTCTACCCCACCCACAATGCGATAAAGATCGGTACCGCCGGTGCAAGGCTCGATTGGCGGGGTCTGAGTCACCACCTCTTTCACGACCGTATCATAATTACAATACACCAGCGGCAGCGAACTACACTGCTGCAACCCGTTAAAGAAAGCCTGCGTCAGCGTATCATGATAGGTCAGGTTCAGATAGGTATTGAGCGAGCTCAAACTAGTAGGATCATAACCCGCCGTGGTAGCCGCACTCTTGATGGAAGAAAACTGCTTACACGCACAGCTGTCCACCCCTACCGCCAGCGGCGCCGGCGTGATCACCGGATTCTCGCCATAGGGTTTGGGGAAATTGATCACAAAAGGATTGCAAGTCTGCAAATGCTGCGTCGTATCGATGCCATGCGCGTGGAAGACACTATCGATCACCGCCTGGAAGCTTCGGGAACTGCCGTCATTGGGATAAGTCGGCGCATCGGAAGATGAGCCGTAAGGGTTCGCCTCGTCCTGGCCATTCCGGCACACCTCCTCCATACCTGCAATGATCTGGGCGAGGATCGCTGCGCTATCGGACCTGCTAGTCAATATTGAACATTGCGACAACTCATCCACCCAGGTCGAGATATAGCTGGCACAACGCAGCGTGTCCATCTCCGTCACACTGTCCGCAAAATTCACATTCGGGGCCGCGCCCGGCGTAGTCGGGAAGCCCGTCCACTTATATTGCTGCACCTCCTGGGCCAGCGTCGCCGGAAACCTGAGGATAAAACCCTGGGCCACCAGCGCGCTATCGTCACCATGCGCCACATTGGCGAGTAAATAGGCGGTCATCATCGAGTCGCGTAAGTTGAGATACAGTCCCTGGTAGATCTGCCAGATGCTATCCTGTGCCCCCGTCGTAAGCCCCGTGAACGGCGGATGCAGCGGTGCGCTCTGGGCATCGGCGATCAACGTCTGTTGGTTGGTGACGGTGCGGTACATGACGCTCGAATAGGCCATTTGCCAAAGGCTAAGGCCGTTGTAGTAGCTGCCCGTCGTCTCATAGGTGTTCATGACACTCTTGGGAGTGCCGGGCAGCGTGAAGAACGTATCTACCTTCTCGGTGAGGCCGGAGTCCGTGGTATAGCCCTGTGCTACCGCCAGCGACCAGCTGTTCACGTTGCCAAAGTTCTCGATCCAGCCATAGGAGTTCGCCAGATGCTGCTGTGCCCACACCAGCTGCGGATATTCCGGGTGACGCGGCAGCAGGGCGCTCGCCCAGGAGGGGCTGAACATGTTCGTGAAGCTCGAGTCGCTGAGCGGCGATAGCAGGACACCGCCAGGCTGCACGCTTTGATCCCTGTTGCCCATGGCATCGAGGTAAAATCCGGGTTGCCCGCCGCTGTTCTCCGGATGCAAAAAGTAGGGCTGACCGGCAAAACCACCGATGGTAAAGATGTTGTACTTATAGAACATCGACTGCTTGGAGGCAACATTATTCGAATCCTGCGCATACTGCCCCGTCCACGGCATCATATCCCCCAGCATCTGCGCCTCGATCGCATCCAGCAGATGCGGGCCGCCCGAACACATATCGCTGCATTTGAGGGAGTCCGCCGTATAAAGGACATGAATAGCCGAGTCGCTGGGATAATCGCAGTTCGCCGCATTGCTGAGATAGCCCGCCCGGAAGGTCGCAAAGCTGCCCAGCGCGTTCAGGCAACTCGTACAGGGCGCAGCCGTCACCGGCACCGCGCAGCCCGACGCCGCCTTCAAAACCTGGTAAACGGAGTCGATCAGCTGCTGCTGCGTCTCACAGGTGTCGCAGGCAAGGAACGACGAATCGAAGCTCTGCCGCGCAGGTTGACTCATCGCCAAAGTCTTGCGCACAGCGTACGAGCCCGGAAGCAGCGTCGTCGAAAAGGTGATCGTATTGCCGGTAATAGTCGAAGCCGGACCCGTAGTACTGTCGTTCTGGTAACCCGGCGCCACACTGCAGCTGTTCGCACTCCCCAGGCTCACATTGTCAAAACTGCGGATCACCGGCGGATAGGTCCCCGATTCATCGGTGATCGCGATCTGGAGATTGTACAGACAGTCGTAGCAGATCGTGGTATTCTTACAGCTGGCAATAGAATCGATGGGCGGGGTCAGTGCATAACTGAAATTATACGCCGTCGTCACCGGCACCAGCAGCGTCGTAAAGGCTTCGATACTACTCCCCCGGATCGCATTGGCATTGCCGTTGAGCAGGTTGCGGGTGATAGGCGTCCCGGCCTGGCCGGGATATTGACCGTCGGTGAGATTGATCGCCGCGATCCCCGGCGGTGCATTCCCGGCAAGCGCGGTGGCGATCGTCCGCCCATGCATGTCCACATAGCTTACGCTCATCTGCCCATTGGCATCCTGCACCATATTCTTGAAATAATGCGAGAAATCGCCCGCTTCCGTCCCAAAAAGCCCGTCGAGCTCCTCCTGTGCCGCCGATCCATAATAATATTTCGTTTCGTGGCCACCCCCCATCGACAACACAGGCCCTACCCCGCTCTGGGTCATCACCCGCCCTGTGGCATCCGGCGTATACTGCGTCGCGGTATAAGGATAGCCGGCCGCATCGGGAATGTTCTGATTGGCGCCCTCACCGAGCTCCGGATTATTCGGACTATAGTAGAGCGATGCGCCACTGCTGCCCGCCATCGCCGGAACCGCGTTGCTCAGCGAGTTGATCGGCTGTAGATCGAAGAAGGTACCGGGCGTCGAGTCATAGGCCTGGCCGTTAAAAAGATTCAGATTCTGCGTGTAGGCTACTATCGAATCGATCCCCGGAGCCGGCAACACCTGGATAGCTGGACGACCCTGCCCA
>Ga0134128_10000830_pt1 | contig 41980 bp, 39 predicted proteins | sample KB31754_FD_96462 | JGI IMG/M metagenome (GOLD analysis project Ga0134128, IMG submission 96462) | Terrestrial soil microbial communities with excess Nitrogen fertilizer from Kellogg Biological Station, Michigan, USA - KB3-175-4 | ecosystem: Environmental > Terrestrial > Soil > Unclassified ...
ACCTTGGCGAGGTGCTGGAAGTCGAGGTGCGTGTAGACCTGGGTGGAGGCGATGCTCGCGTGGCCGAGCATCTCCTGCACCGCGCGCAGGTCGCCCGAGGACTGCAGCACGTGCGAGGCGAACGAATGGCGCAGCATGTGCGGATGCACGTCGACCTCGATTCCGGCGAGCGCCGCCCAGCGCTTGATGCGCCGCTGCACCTCGCGCGGCGCGACGCGTCTTCCCGTGCGGCCCACGAACATCGCGTTCTCGCCGGCCTTCGCGATCGTGGCGCGCACGCGGAGCCACGCCGCGATCGCCTGGAGCGCCGCGCGGCCCACCGGCACGATGCGCGTCTTGGAGCCCTTGCCCGTCACGCGCACCTCGCCCGCCTTCGCGTCGAGCGCGTCCACGTCGATGCCGGTGAGCTCCGAGACGCGCAGCCCCGAGGAGTAGGCGAGCTCGAAGAGCGCCCGGTCGCGTACGCCGAGCTCGCTTTCGTCCTCGATCGAGACCAGCCGCACCGCCTGGTCGGGCGAGAGCGCTTCGGGAAGCCGCCGCTCCGCCTTCGGCGCGCGCACGCCGGCGCACGGGTTGGAAGCCGCCTCGCGATGGCGCACGAGCCATTCGTAGAATCCGCGCCACGCCGAGAGCACGCGCGCGAGCGAGCGCGGCGCGAGCCCGCGGCCATGCAGCGCGGCGAGGAAGCGCCGGATGTCGTGGCCGGTGAGCGCGGCCGGATCGCGTTCGCCGGCGAGGGAGGCGAGCAGGCGCGCGTCGCGCCGGTAGGCGGCGAGCGTGTGGGTGGCGAGGCGGCGCCCGGTGCGCAACGTTTCGAGGTAGCGCGCGAGCGCGCCAGGCCTGCCCTCGGGTGCCTTAGCCGCGGGCGGGCTCACGAAGGGGCGTCACGAACCGCCACAGCGCGTGGCTCACGATGTCGCCGATGCGCGCGAGGTAGAGCGTGCCCATCTCCGGATAGAAGCGCTTCGGGTCCTCCGAGGCGAGCCCGATCGCGCCGAACGTCGCGCCTTCGTGGCGCAGCGGCACCATCGCGTAGGACTTGAGGTGCGCCGCCGCCTCGCCGAACCACGACTGGCTGTCGTACACCGGATGGTTGCCGCAATACGGCGCCGCGAGCTTCTCGACGAACTCGCGGATCTCCGCGGCGACCGGCGCGAACTCGCGCGTGTCCGCGTCGCCCTCCGCGACGTTCCACAGGCGCACCGCGACGTGCGGCACGGCGAAGTGGTCGAGGAGGTCGAGGTAGAGCGTGTCGAGCGCGGCGTCGAGGCCGTTCGACCCCATGAGGCGGCACGCGAGGCGGTGCACCTTCTCGCCCGCCGCGTCGTTCTCCTCGCCGAACTGGATCAGCTCGTGGAGCTTGTCCTCGAGGAGCTTCGCCTTCTCGCGCAGCGCGAGGAGCTGGCGCTCGCCGATGGAGACCGCGCGGCCGCCATGCGGGTGCGGGATCTGCAGGTTCATCAGCACGTCCACGTGGTTCTCGAAGAACCCCGGGTTCTGCCTCAGGAATTCCGCCACCTGTTCGGCCGTGAGCGTGGGCAATCCGGTTTCCTCTTGTCGTCTCATCGTCCCTGGAGCGCGATCTCGCCGTCGAAGACGCGCACCGCGTCGCCCGTCATCATAACGTTGGCGTCGTCGCGCGGCCAGCGGACGCGAAGCTCGCCGCCGCGCGCCTCGACCCGCACCTCGCGGTCGAGGAGCCCGCGGCGGATGCCCGCCACCAACGCCGCGCAGGCGCCGGTGCCGCAGGCGAGCGTCTCGCCCGCGCCGCGCTCCCAGACCCGCAGCCGGATGCGGTCGCGCGCGACGACCTGCATGTATCCTGCGTTGACGCGTTGCGGGAATGCCGCGTGGCGCTCGATCCTGGGCCCCTGCGTCGCCACCGGTGCGCGATCGACGTCGTCCACCACCTGCACCGCGTGCGGGTTGCCCATCGAGACGACGCTCACCTCGACCGCGGCGCCGTCCACCTCGATGCGATCGGTCACGTGCGCTTGCGTCGCGCCGGTGAACGGCACCTCGTGCGGCTGGAAGCGCGGCGGCCCCATGTCGACCGTGACCTCGCCCGAGCGCTCGACGCGCGGCGCGATCACGCCGGAGGCGGTCTCCACGCGGATCTCGCGCTTCTCGGTGAGGCCCTCGTCGAGCACGAAGCGCGCGAAGCAGCGTGCGCCGTTGCCGCATTGCTCGACCTCGCCGCCGTCGGCGTTGAAGATGCGGTAGCGGAAGTCGTTGCCCGGAGTGGTGGGCCGCTCGACCACCAGCAACTGGTCGCAGCCCACGCCGAAATGGCGGTCGGCGATGCGCCGCACGTCCTCGGGCGTGAGCGAGACGCGCTGGCGCACGCCGTCCAGCACGACGAAGTCGTTGCCCTGGCCCTGCATCTTGGCGAACTTGAGGCGCACGGCGCTATTTTCGCTTATAGGGCGAGGGTTCGCCCGGCGGCCGCGTCTTGAAGCGCTTGTGCGCCCAGAAGTACTGCTCGGGCATCTCGAGCACGCGCTCCTCGATGAACGCGTTCATGCGGCGCACGTCGGCCTCGAGGTCGCCGCTCGGATAGTCCTTCCATTCGGGATAGAACTGCACGACGTAGCCGTCGCCGACCTGCCGCGTCACCACCGGGATCACCGCGGCGCCGGTGAGCTTCGCGAGGCGCGGCAGCGTCGTGATCGTCGCCGCCTGCACGCCGAAGAACGGCACGAAGATCGAGTCGCGCTTGCCGAAATCCATGTCGGGCAGGAAGTAGAAGGCCTTGCCGCTCTTCACGACGCGGATCACGTTGCGCAGTCCCTCCTGCCGGCTCACCAGCACCGGCGTGCCGAAGCGGGTGCGCGCGCGCCAGAAGATCCTGTCCACCGCCGGATTCTTCTGCCGGCTGTAGACGCTCGCGGAGTCCGGAATCTCCCACGCCACGCGGATGCCGCCCATGTTGAGGCCGATGAAGTGCGGCGCGAGCGCGATCACCGGCCGGCCCTTCGCGGCGGTGAGGTTCTCCAGGCCCTCCACCCGGATCATGCGCTGCAGCTCCCTCTCGCTGCCCCACACCATGAGGCTCAGCTCGAGCGCGTTGCGTCCCAGCATGCGGAAATGCTTGCGGCCGAGCTCCCAGCGCTCGCGCTCGCTCATCCGCGGGAAGCAGAGCGCGAGGTTGATGCGCGTCACGCGGCCGCGGCCGAAGCGGTAGAGGATCGAGCCCAGGCCCGCGCCGAGCGCGGAGATCCAGGGCAGCGGCAGGAAGTGCACCAGCCACAGGACGAAGACGCCGAGCCGCGTGCCGAGCTTGCGAAGGAACGCCATGGAGCGCGATTCTACCGGCGCCGCTCAGGCCGGCCGCGCGATCATGAGCCACACGGCGGCGGCGAGGGCGGCGAACGCGGGCCAGCCCAGCGCGAGCCAGGCGTTCCACAGCCGGCGATACGCGGGCGGCAGCGGCGCCGCGTCGCGCACGCTCGCGCGGGCGAGGTCGCGCAATCGAAGCTGGATGAACACGACCGGGATCCAGCACGCGCCGGCGACGAGGTACAGCGCGAAAGCGGACGATCCATCGCGATCCGAGCGGATAACCGGCCGCCGCCGCGAGCGCGAATCCGGTGATCGGCTGCAGCAATCCGGCGGGCAGCGTGAAGGCGTAGTCGGCGACCACGGTGGAGTGCGCCGCCGCGGCGATGAGGCGCGCATCTGCCGTGCGATGGGCGAACCACAGGTGGAACGCGGTGCCCAGCCCGGTCCCGAACAGCACCATCGCGCCCAGCACGTGCAGCCACTTGAGGGCTACGTAGAGATCCACTTCAGCGCTCCTCCCCGATCGCGGCGAGGGCGGCGATCGCGGCGAGGATCGGGAGGTTCTTGAGCAACGGGCCGAGCGGGTCCGCCCACAACCCGGGCCACCCGAGCGTCCCCGCGATCGTATAGCCGATCACCACAGCGGCCTGCACGGCGCCCATGGCCCGCGCGCGCCATCCGGCGAGCACCAGCGCCGCGATGAGCAGGTCGGCGCACGAGGCGACGGCGAGAAGCGCACGGCCGATGCCGGCTCCAGCGCCGAGCGCCGCGCCGATGCGCGCGCCCCAGACATCGAGCGACGCGAGCCCGAGGAAGCCCGACGCGATCCACAGGGCGGCGAGCGTCGCGCGGAGCAGGGGACGCACGAAATAGAGCCGCGCGTGCCACCGGTCCTGCACGTGGCAGGGATGACGCGCGAGCGCGTCGCGCCAGCCGATCGCGCGGATTCCCGTCGCATCCACGAAGCGGTAGTAGTCGCCGGTGTTGCCGTGCTCGAGCTGCGCGAGCGAGGTCGAGTTGAGCGGGCCGCCGATCGCGTCGCCCAAGCGTGCGGCGATCGCGACGAGCGGACGCGGGATCGGCACGATGCGCGCCGGCGCGAAGCCCAGCCAGCGCCGGTAGTCGGCGAGGAGGTCGCGCAGCGCCACCCGGTCGGGCCCGACCGGATCGATCGTCCGGCGCACCAGCCGCTCGCCCTCGACCGCGAGCGCCACCACTTCGCACAGGTCGCGCACGTGGATCGGCTGGAAGGCCTGGTTTCCCGTGCCGGGCACCGGAACGATGCCGGGCAGCGCGGCGAGCGCACGGAAGAAGGCGGTGCCGCCGTAGGCGCCGCTCGCATGCACGAGGGAGGGCCGCAACACCACCCAGTCGAGCGCCGTCGCGCGCAACGCTTGTTCTCCGGCGAGCTTGGAAGCCGCGTACTCGGTGCCCGCACGCGGGTCCGCGCTGATCGCCGAGATCAGCACCACGCGCTTCACGCCGCATCGCTCGCAGGCGGCGAAGAGCGCGGCGGGGGCGAGCGCGTGGATCGCCCGGCTCGATTCGCCGCGGCGCGCCTGCAGGATGCCCGCGCAATTCACCACCGCGTCGATGTCGGCGAGGCGCGGCGCCCAGGCGTCGGGATCGAGGTCGCGCTCGAGGTCGCATTCGATCGCGGGCCCGGTCGCGAAAGGCGGCGGCCGCGATCCGCGCCGGACGGCCGCGACCACGCGGTGCCCGCGCGCTTCGAGGGCGGTGAAGAGCTCCCGGCCGATGAATCCCGTCGCGCCGAGGAGCAGGATGCGCATGGCCCTAGCGGGAAGCGCTCTGCGTTTCGCCCGACACCGGCGCCGGCGGCGCGCCCGCCGGGCGCTTGTAGCGGTTGTACGCCCACAGGTATTGCGCGGGACATTGGCGCACCAGCCGCTCGACCATCGCGTTCACGGTACGCGCCGCGAGGTGGCGGTTCGCCGGCAGCGGCTCCTCGAGCGGCGCGAGGTGCAGGCGATAACCGGCGCCGCCGGCGAGGCGCTCGGCATAGCAGAACACCACCGCCGCGCCGGTCGCTTCCTGCAGCCGCGCGACGAGCGTCATGGTGTACGCGGGCCGGCCGAAGAAATCGGCCCACTCGCCATCGCCCTGGCCGGGCACCTGGTCCGGGAGGACTATGCTGCAGCCGCCGCGCTTGAGGTGCTTGAGCACCATGCGCACCCCGGCCATCGTGGCGGGCGCGACGTTGGTGCCGTCGGGCGCGGCGCCGCGGTTGCGTCCCTCGCGCAGCAGCTGGTCGATCCAGAAGATCTTGTGCGGGCGGTACATCGCGAGGATCGGCAGGTGCGCCCACAGGTAGCGGCCGGCGATGTCGTAGGCGCCGAGGTGCGGCGTCACGAAGAGGATCGCGCGGTTCTCGGCGCGCAGGCGCTCGACGCACTCCCAGCCGACGCGCTCGCGCACCTCGGCGACGATCTCGCCCGGCCGGAACAACGCCCACGCGATCTCGGTCGCGCCCTTGCCGATCTCGGCCGCGTTGCCGCGCGCGATGCGGCGCACCTCGGAGGCCTCGCGCGCCACGCCGCTCGCGGTGAGGTTGTCCAGCAGGCGCCAGCGATAGCGCGGCGACACGAGGAACACCAGGCGCCCCAGGAACGCGCCCAGCGCATGGTTCGCGCGGAGGGGCAACCGGGCGAGCAGGCGGAAAAGCAGGTTCAAAGGTGGCGGACCGGCGATGCGGTCTTTGCTAAAATGTCCGGCTACTGCGACCGAGGGGCGATCCCGATGACCAAGGAATTCCTGTTCACGTCCGAGTCCGTTTCCGAAGGCCATCCCGACAAGGTGGCCGACCAGATCTCGGACTCCGTGCTCGACGCCATTCTAGCCCAGGACCCCACCGGCCGAGTCGCCGCGGAGACGCTCTGCAGCACCGGCCTCGTGGTGCTCGCGGGCGAGATCACGACGAGCGCGGACGTGAACTACAACCAGGTCGCGCGCGACACCATCAAGCGCATCGGCTACGACAACACCGAATACGGCATCGACTACCGCGGCTGCGCGGTGCTGGTCGCCTACGGCAAGCAGAGCCCGGACATCAAGCAGGGCGTGGACCATGCGCAGGACGACCCGCTCAACCAGGGCGCGGGCGACCAGGGCCTCATGTTCGGCTACGCCTGCGACGAGACGCCGGTGCTGATGCCCGCGCCGATCTACTACTCGCACCGCCTGGTCGAGCGCCAGGCGATGCTGCGCAAGGACGGCCGGCTGCCGTGGCTGCGTCCCGACGCGAAGAGCCAGGTGACCTTCAAGTACGTGGACGGCAAGCCCGCCGAGGTCGACACGGTGGTGCTCTCCACGCAGCACGCTCCGGAGATGTCCGACGGCGCGAAGATGAAGAAGGAAGCCATCGAGGCCGTGATCGAGATGATCATCAAGCCGGTGATCCCGAAGGAGTGGCTGCGCAACACCAAGTACCTCGTGAACCCGACCGGGCGCTTCGTGGTCGGCGGACCGATGGGCGACTGCGGCCTCACGGGCCGCAAGATCATCGTGGACACCTACGGCGGCGCGTGCCCGCACGGCGGCGGCGCGTTCTCCGGCAAGGACCCGTCCAAGGTCGACCGCTCCGCCGCCTACGCGGCGCGCTACGTGGCGAAGAACATCGTCGCCGCGGGCATCGCGCGCCAGTGCCAGATCCAGGTGAGCTACGCGATCGGCGTCGCGCGCCCGATCAACGTCACGGTGTACACCGAGGGCACCGGCGTCATCCCCGACGAGAAGATCGCGCAACTCGTGCAGGAGCACTTCGACCTGCGCCCGCGCGGCATCGTGCAGATGCTCGACCTCCTGCGCCCGATCTACGCGAAGACCGCGGCCTACGGCCACTTCGGGCGCGAGGAGCCGGAGTTCTCCTGGGAGGCGACGGACAAGGCGACGCTGCTGCGAGACGCTGCGGGCCTCAAGGGCGCGGCCAAGCCGCGCGCGACGGCCGCTGCCGACTGAGCGCTAGCCGAAGTTGCGCGCCACCACCGGGGCCACGGCGTCCAGCGCCGCGGCCCTTGTCGCGATGGCCGCGAGCTTCGGCGTGCGCTTGGCGAACCACAGCACGCCGGGACGCCAGCGCGTCATCGCGGCGAGGTAGAGGTCGAGCGCGCTGCGGCGCGCGCCGAGGAACCACGGCTCGCCCGCGGCCGATTCGAGCTGCAGCCAGCACGCCTCGCGTTGCCGGTCGGTGCTCGCGCGCAATTGCTTCGCGCCCTCCTCGTTCGCGACCCATTTTCCTGGATCGTCGCCGTAGGTGAACGTGGGATAGATCGCCGCGACGAGGAACACGCTCCAGCGGTAGAACGCCGCGCGCGTGGCATCGCCCGGCGGCGGAACGAGGCGCGCGCCCGGCTCGAGGTCGTCGAGGTAATGCAGGATCGCGAGGCTCTCGGTGAGCACGCGGCCGTCGGGAAGGAGCAGCACCGGCACCTGGCCGAGCGGGTTCACGGAGAGCAGGCGCTCGCGCGTGGGGCTTCCTTCCGAGTAGTCGACCTCCTCGGTATCGAGCGGCACGCCGGCGAGCGCGAAGGCCGCTTCCACGATCGCGTTGCCGCAGCCCTTGCAGCCCAGTAGCAGGGGATTCTTCATGTCATGTCCATCGGTCACAAGGACCGCAACCGTAGCACGCGATGCGGACACGAGCCGTCCTAATTGCAGGCGTCGCGGGCTCGGCGAGCGAATCCCTGCCAGTGGGGAACGTGTGCGCTCATGAGCGCCTTGAACAGGCGACCATGATTTCGTACCCGGAGATGCAGCAGTTCATGAACGACAACATAGTCCTGGAAGCGCGCGTCCTCCCGCGTCAGGTCCCACGAAAGCGTGATGGTGCCTCGCACCGAACAAGAGCCCCACTTGCGGCGCATTTCCCGCACGTGCACGACCCTGGGATTGACCCGTAGTTTCACCGCCCATCGCAGGGCGCGTCGGCGCAGCTCTTGCGCCGGCGTGAGGTGCGATTTCACGTCTGTGTCGGGGCGACGAGAAGCGTCACGAGAAGCTCGACGACTTCTGCGCGTTGTTCGCCCGGAGGGCGAGCAGCGGCTTGTACAGTGCCGAACGCAATCGCCGTTGCTCGTCCATGTTGGCCCCGGCCATGGGAAACCGACCGGCCAATTCCTGGGCCTCGCGAGCTAGGCGCAGTGGCTCAATGCCAGCGGCCTTGAGGTCGGCGTTGTTCCTTGAGAATGCGCTCCGCCCGCTCCTTGAGCGGCTGCAGCACCGGCGCACCGGCCGGATCGTCGTCGATCTCCTTCTGCAGACCGCGCACGAGGTTGAAGACCTTGCCTGCATCGGATCCGTCGTCCTTCTTGAGCGAGTCAAGAGTCTTCACATCGAAGGTCACGCTCTTGGTGAGGTGGTCGAGGCCCGATTGCTGCGCGCTTTCCTCAATAAGCCGGCGTGTCTTGTGTGCGAGGTCCGCCACGAAGCCGACTTTCGTCGCGTATGCATTGCGGACTGCCGCGTAGAGGATCGCGAGATCCTTATATGCCTCGATGTAGTCGCGAAGCTCGGGCGAGGGCGAAAGGATCTCCCATAGCGCTTCGATGCCCTTGTATGTCTCGAAGAAAGTCTTGCGTGCATCCGGATCGAGGAACCGGCCGAACACCAGGCGCTCGAGCTTCTCGTCCGGCTGGCCTTCGCCCGCGGCGGCGAGGTAGTCCTTTTCAGCGTCGGCGATCTTGACGAAGAAGTCCTTGAGGAGGACGTCGAGATCCTCGATTGCTCCGCTCACGTCGGACGAGTCGAACTGGAGCGCCTTCTTCAGCTCGCGCAGCACGCCTACGAAATCGACCACCAGGCCGACGCCTTTCTGGATGCCCTCGGAATCCACGTAGGGACGGTTCACGCGTGCGATCGCCTGCAGCAGGACGTGGTCGCGCATTGGCTTGTCCAGATACATGCAGTACAGCAGCGGGGCGTCGTAGCCGGTGAGCAGCTTGTCCGTGACGATGAGGAGTTTGGGATTCTCGGTAGGCTTCTTGAAAAGGAGCCGGACCTGCTCCTCGCGCTCGGCGGAAAGTTGGAGTTTCTCCACCAGCGGACGGTCGATCGCATCGGCGGCATTCGCCGTGTAGATTGCCTCCGTCCATTCCGGCGGCAGGAGCTTGTCCAGCGCCTGCTTGTACTTGGCGCAAGCCTCGCGATTCACGGCAACGAGGAAAGCCTTGTAGCCCAGCGGCAGCACGTTCTCCTTCATGCCGCGCCACGAACGCCGCCACCCTCCTGACGCGGTCGTCAGCTGCCAGGAACGTACGCAGTCCGACGGCTCGATCGAGCACGCGGTTCAGCTCCTCGACATCGGTCATGCCTTCACTACCTGCAAGCTCGAAAAATGAGGCGTACTTCGCTTCGATACGGCTCATTTCTTGACGCGTATTACACCGGGATGTACAATACGGCTCAGCGTGTGATCCGTATTTAGACCCTACATGGCTCAAACGTACATCTGGCAACTCCAGGACTGGCCTCAATTCCGGTATGACGCCGAGGCTTGGGCTCGCCCATTGGCGGCCGCCCGGCTCGAGCAAGGCAAGGCGTTAGGCCACTTGCAACAAATCGGCCTGGCGGAAACCGTCGGTGTCGAAAGGCAAATATGGACCGAGGAGGCCATTGCGACGGCTGCTATCGAAGGAGAGAAGCTCGACCTAGAAACGGTCCGGAGCTCGGTGATGCGCAGACTGGGAGAGGAAGGCGCAGGGCAACGCGCCAACCGAAATGTCGACGGTCTGCTCGACGCGATGCAGGACGCTCTTCGGTCTTACAAGGAGGATCTCGACGACGATCGCCTGCATCGTTGGCAATCCGCGCTGTTTCCGGGCGGCACGTCCGGCATTACGAGGATCGCCGTTGGGCGCTACCGCGAGCACGACCAGCCGATGCAAATCGTGAGCGGCGCAGTCGGCCGGGAAAAGGTTCACTACGAAGCGCCGGCATCCACAGCGGTTCCGAAGGAAATGGAGCGCTTCCTGGCTCGATGGAATGAATCACGCTCGAAGCTCAAGGGCGGCGTCGACGGAATCATTCGTGCATCGATCGCGCACCTCTGGTTCGAAACAATCCACCCTTTTGAAGATGGAAACGGGCGGATTGGACGAGCGCTCATCGATATGGCGCTCGCTCAGGACGCTGATACGTCCCAACGCTACTGCAGCATGTCTCGACAGCTGCTCGCCAATCGCGATGCGTATTACGACGCCCTGAACGCGGCACAACGCGGTTCCATGGATGTGACGTCCTGGGTTCTATTCTTCATCGAGCAATTCAAGAGCGCGTGCATCGCTTCTCAGGATATCGTCCAGGCGGCATCGGAGAAGACGCGGTTCTGGTCGCGATTCAGCAACATCGAGTTGAACGAGCGACAGCGCAAGGCACTTCAACGCATGCTTGAGGCTGGCAAGGAAGGCTTCGAGGGCGGCATGAGCGCGGACAAGTACAGCCATCTGACAAGCGCGTCGAAGGCGACAGCGACTCGAGATTTGACCGAAATGGCAAGCGCGGGACTGCTAGTCCGCACCGGACAGCTGAAATCCACCCGCTACTGGATGAACATTCCCGGTTGGGCAGCCGGGCGCTAGCAGTACGGCGCTTGTTCTTCAAGATGAATCTGGCCGCGATTCGGGTAAAATGCGCGTTCCCCGAGGAGCGTTGCAACGGATCGCGAATCCGCCAGGCTCGGGGCATCTTCGCAACGGCGCTCGTTGATCCGTGATCCGCTCACGGGGGACGAGCCGCCGTCATTCCCCGCCGTGCCGGTCGCCCTTCGACGAACGAAGAAAGGGAAAGGCCATGAACGCCCGCACCAAACCCGAGAACTTCACCGACTACAAGGTCGCCGACCTCGCGCTCGCCGCATGGGGCCGCAAGGAGATCGCGATCGCCGAGACCGAGATGCCCGGCCTCATGGCGATCCGCGAGGAATACGCGAAGAGCCAGCCGCTCAAGGGCGCGCGCATCAGCGGCTCGCTGCACATGACGATCCAGACCGCGGTGCTGATCGAGACGCTCGAAGCGCTCGGGGCCGAGATCCGCTGGGCCTCGTGCAACATCTTCTCGACCCAGGACCATGCGGCCGCGGCCATCGCCGCGACCGGCGTCCCGGTGTTCGCGTACAAGGGCGAATCGCTCGAGGAATACTGGGAGTTCACGCACCGCATCTTCGAGTGGGGCGGCGACAAGCACACCAACATGATCCTCGACGACGGCGGCGACGCGACGCTGCTGCTGCACCTGGGCGCCCGCGCCGAGCTGGACGAGGGCTGCATCTCGAGCCATTCGAGCGAGGAGGAGAAGGCGCTCTACGCCTCGATCCGCGCGCACCTCAAGCTCGATCCGAAGTGGTACTCGAAGCGCCTCGCCCAGCTGAAGGGCATCACCGAGGAGACCACCACCGGCGTGAAGCGCCTGTACCAGATGGCGAAGGAGGGCACGCTCAAGGTGCCCGCCATCAACGTGAACGACTCGGTCACCAAGAGCAAGTTCGACAACCTCTACGGCTGCCGCGAGTCGCTGGTGGACGGCATCAAGCGCGCGACCGACGTGATGGTCGCCGGCAAGGTCGCCGTCGTCTGCGGCTATGGCGACGTCGGCAAGGGCAGCGCCCAGGCGCTGCGCGCGCTCTCCGCGCAGGTGTGGGTGACCGAGATCGATCCCATCTGCGCGCTGCAGGCCTCCATGGAGGGCTACCGCGTGGTGACCATGGACTACGCCTGCGACAAGGCGGACATCTTCGTCACCGCCACGGGCAATTTCCACGTCATCACGCACGAGCACATGAAGCGCATGAAGGATCAGGCGATCGTGTGCAACATCGGCCACTTCGACAACGAGATCGAGGTCGCCGCGCTCAAGCAACACCAGTGGGAGAACATCAAGCCGCAGGTCGACCACGTGATCTTCCCCGACGGCAAGCGCATCATCCTGCTCGCCGAAGGCCGCCTCGTGAACCTGGGATGCGGCACCGGCCACCCGTCGTACGTGATGAGCTCGTCCTTCGCGAACCAGACGCTCGCCCAGATCGAGCTCTTCACGAATCCGGGCAAGTACCCGGTCGGCGTGTACGTGCTGCCCAAGCACCTCGACGAGAAGGTCGCGCGGCTGCAGCTCAGGAAGCTCGGCGCGATGCTCACGGAGCTGCGCGACGACCAGGCGCGCTACATCGGCGTCGACAAGCACGGGCCGTTCAAGTCGGATACGTATCGCTACTGATGAAAGCGGGAACGGTGTTGGAGCGGACGCTTCGCGCCGCTCGACACGCATGAGCATGGCCGAAACGCCGAAGCGCGAGTTCAGCTTCGAGCTCTTCCCGCCGAAGACGCCCGAAGGCATGGAGAAGCTGCGCGCGACGAGGAAGCAGCTCGCGCAGCTCGCGCCCACGTTCTTCTCCGTCACGTACGGCGCGGGCGGCTCCACGCGCGAGGGCACGCTCGCCACGGCGCTCGAGATCATCTCCGAGGGCCAGCACGCCGCGCCGCACATCTCCTGCGTCGCCTCCAGTCGCGAGGGCCTGCGCGAGGTGATCCGGGAATACCGCGCGCGCGGCATCCGCCACATCGTCGCGCTGCGCGGCGACCTTCCCTCCGGCCTCGCGGTGGCGGGCGAGCTGCGCTACGCCTCGGACCTCGTGCGCTTCATCCGCGAGGAGACGGGCGACTGGTTCCACGTCGAGGTCGCGGCGTATCCCGAGTACCATCCGCAGGCGCGCAAGCCCGAGCACGACCTCGCCGCTTTCCGGACCAAGGTCGAGGCGGGCGCGAACGGCGCGATCACCCAGTACTTCTACAACCCCGACGCGTACTTCCACTTCGTCGAGCACGCGCAGGCGGCGGGCATCGACATTCCGATCGTTCCCGGCGTCATGCCGATCAACAACTTCTCGCAGCTCGCGCGCTTCTCCGACGCGTGCGGCGCGGAGATCCCGCGCTGGATGCGGTTGAAGCTCGAGGGCTACGGCGACGACACCGCCTCCATCAAGGCCTTCGGGCTGGACGTGGTGACCGACCTGTGCGACCGCCTGCTCTCGGGCGGCGCGCCGGGTTTGCACTTCTACACGCTCAACCAGGCGGGCCCCACCTCGACCATCTGGCAGCGGCTGGGACTCTAGCGGATCCGCGCGCACTTGCCGCCGCCGCGGGCACGGGCAACAATCGCTGCGAGATCCACCCGTGACGGAGCCCGCGCCTTGAACACCACGGTCGAGCGACAACCGAGCGAGTCCTCCCCCGAGCGCGCCGCGCTCGCCGAGCGCATCCGGGCGCTTCCGCCGCGCGAAGCCGCGGCGCTCGTGGAGCGCGCCCTTCCCGAGGATGCGGTGCATGCGCTGCTGCAGGTGAATCCGGCGATCGTGCAGGGTATCCTCCGCGAGCTCGACTCGGGACCGCGGCGCTTCCTCGCCGCTTCCGCGCCGCCCGACGTCGCCGAGCAATGGAAGCGCAACATGCGCTATCCCGAAGGCAGCATCGGCCGGCTGATGGAGCCGCCCGTCGCCGTGTTCCATCCGTCGATGAGCGTGGGCGATGCGATCGAGGCGCTGCGCCCGGTCGTGCGCGAGGTACTGGTGACGTACGTCTACGTCGTGGACGATGCCGATCGACTGGTGGGTTTGGTCACCATGCGCGACCTCCTCTTCGGCGACCGCGCGGCACCGCTCTCCGGCGTGATGCTGCGCGAGCCGTTCGCGCTCGCGCCCGCGCTTACCATCGCCGAGGCGATGAAGCGCACGGTGAACCGGCACTTCCCGCAGTATCCGGTGGTCGACGCGGCGGGCGTCCTCATCGGGCTCGTGCGCGGGGCGGCGCTCTTCGAGCTCGAGGCCTTCGAGATCACGGCGCAGCCCGGCGCGATGGTGGGCGTGGAGAAGGAGGAGCGCATCGCCACGCCGCTCGTGCAGAGCTTCAAGTTCCGCAACCCCTGGCTCCTCATCAACCTCGTCACCGCGTTCGCGGCGGGCGGCGTGGTCGCGATCTTCCAGGGCACCGTCGACCGCCTCGTGATCCTCGCCACCTTCCTGCCCGTGGTCGCCGGGCAATCGGGCAACACCGGCTGCCAGGCGCTCGCGGTGATGGTGCGCGGCATCACGCTCGGCGACGTGAAGAAGGGCGGCGCGCGCTCGATCGTCTCCAAGGAAGCGCTGCTCGGCGTCGCCAACGGCGCGGTCACCGGGCTCCTGTGCGCGGCGGCGATGACGCTGCTCGCCTGGTTCGAGCATTCGACCCACGCGGTGATGCTCGGCGTCGTGGTGTTCATGGCGATGATGGGAAGCTGCGCGGTGAGCGGCGTCTCCGGCGCGCTGGTGCCGCTGGTGCTGCGCCGCCTGGGCGCCGATCCGGCCACCGCCTCGAGCATCATCGTGACCACCGCGACGGACGTCTCGAGCATGGGGCTGCTCCTCGCGCTCGCCACGGCGCTGGTGCGCTGAGCCGACGCCGCGCGTATCATTGCGCGCCATGCGCTACCGCGCCCTCGCCATCCTGCTCCTCGCCGCGCTCGCCTGGGTCGCCCGGGCCGACGAGCAGGCCTTCACGAATCGCGCGACCGACCTCAAGGAGCGCGCCGCGCCCGATTCGGCGACGCTCGCCTCGCTGCCCGACAACACCTCGGTGAAGGTGATCGCGCGGGGCGGCGGATGGACGCACGTCGAGGCGGCCGGGAAATCCGGGTGGGTGAACGTGTTCCACCTGCGCTTCCCCGCCACGGTGGAAGGCTCCTCCTCGTCGGGCTCGGGTCTCGCGAGCCTGGGCTCCGCCCTCGGCTTCGGCGCGCGCACCGACCAGGCGCGCCTCGCCACCACGGGCATCCGCGGCCTCTCGACCGAAGACGTGAAGAACGCGAACCCGGATCCCGAGGCGCTCGCGCGCATGCAGTCGTATCGCGCCGACAAGCCCGCCGCGCAGCGCTTCGCGCGGGAGGCGAAGCTCGCCGAGGCGCACGTCGACGATCCCACGAAGGCAGGCGCGAAATGAAGAAGCTCCTTCTCGCGGGCCTCCTCGCGCTCGCGGTCCCCGGCGCGCAGGCGATCGACTTCGGCTCGATCCTCAACAAGGCGATCGACACCGGCCGCCAGCTGCAGGACGCGAACCACGAGTTCACGCAGGACGAGGAGATCGCGCTCGGCGACGGGCTCGCGGCGGGCTTCCTCGGCGCGGCGCCTTTGCGCAAGGACGCGGAGCTGCAGCGCTACGTGAACCGCGTCGGCAAGTGGCTCGCCCTGCACTCCGGGCGCGCGGACCTGCCGTGGACCTTCGGCGTGGTGGATACCGAGACGGTGAACGCGTTCGCGATGCCCGGCGGGACCGTGCTCATCACGTACGGCCTCGTGCGGCGGCTCAACAGCGAATCGGAGCTCGCCGGCGCGCTCGCCCACGAGATCGCGCACGTCGTGAAGAAGCACCAGCTGCAGGCGATCCAGAGCGACAAGAACTCCCAGGCCTGGGCGGAGCTCGGCAAGGGACTCGCGAGCGATGCGATCGCGCGCCGCGGCAACGATCCGGTCGGCCTCAAGAACTGGGGCGCGAACGCGGGCGTGGAGCTCCTCAAGAACGGCGTCTTCCTGCGCCCGCTCGATCGCTCGATGGAGTACGAGGCCGACAAGCTGGGCGTGGTGATCGCCGCGCGCAGCGGCTACGACCCGTACGGCCTCGTCGCGGTGCTCGAGATGCTCGCGCAGACGAAGAGCGACGGCTCGGGGCTCTCGGTGCTCGACACGCACCCCGCGCCCGCCGATCGCCTCGCGGAGCTGGAGCCGTTCATGCCGGCGGTCGAGCGCGAGGTCTCGCACCCGCAGCAGGTGGAGGCGCGCTTCCGCAAGATCGTCGGCGCGCCTTAGCTCGCATTGTCGTCATTCCTGCGTCGGCGGGAATCCCGCGTGCGGGATCCCCGACCACTCGGGGATGACGATCAGGCCGCGGCGATCTTCTTCGCGCGCTGCGCCTCCTGCGCGTGCAGCGTGGCGTACGCCTGGTGCGCCGCCGCCTCGGCCTCGCCCACCTTGATCGGCACGCCCATGTCCATCAGGATGGAGCCCAGCGCCGAGAGGCACAGCATGACGTTGTCGGCGCGGCACGAGTAGCCCATGAGGCCGATGCGCCACACCTTGCCCTTGAGGGGGCCGAGGCCCGCGCCGATCTCCACGTTGAACTCGTGCAGCAGCGATTTCCTCACCGCCTCCTCGTCCACGCCCGCCGGGCAGAGCACCGCGTTCATCTGCGGAAGCTGGTACTTCTCCTCGACGAGTAAGCGCAGCCCCATCGCCTGCAGTCCCGCCTTGAGCGCGATGTGGTGCCGCCGGTGGCGCGCCCAGCAGTTCTCCAGGCCTTCTTCCTTGATGAGGAGCAGCGCCTCGTGCAGGCCGAAGAGCGAGTTGGTCGGCGCGGTGTGGTGGTAGGTGCGCGTCGTGTTGCCCCAGTAGCCGAGCAGCAGGTTCATGTCCATGAACCAGCTCTTGATCTTGTCCTTGCGCTTCTGCACGTGCTCCACGACGCGCGGCGAGAAGGAGACGGGCGAGAGGCCCGGCGTGCACGACAGGCACTTCTGGCTCGCCGAGTAGATCGCGTCGATCTTCCATTCGTCCACCAGCACCGCGGAGCCGCCGAGCGAGGTCACCGCATCGACGATCACGAGCGCGTCGTGCTTATGCGCGGTCTGCGTGAGCGCCTTCACGTCCGACTCGCAGCCCGTGGAGGTCTCGGCCTGCACGAAGGCGAGCAGGCGCGCTTCGGGATGCTTGCGGAACGCGTCCTCGACCTTCTGCGGGTCGACGGGCTTGCCCCACTCGTCGTCCACGGCGATGGCGTTGCCGCCGCAACGCTCCACGTTCTCGATCATGCGGCCGCCGAAGACGCCGTTGCGCGCGACGATGACCGTGTCGCCGGGCGCGACCATGTTCACGAAGCAGTACTCCATGCCGACGGAGCCGGGGCCCGAGGCCGGGAAGGTGAGCGCGTTGTCGGTCTGGTAGACGTAGCGCAGCAGCGCCTTCAGCTCCTCCATCATCTCGACGAAGACCGGGTCGAGGTAGCCGATCGCCGGCTGGCTCATCGTCGTGAGCACGCGCGGGTGGATCTCCGTGGGCCCGGGGCCCATGAGCGTGCGCTGCGGCGGGTGGAAGGAGTGGATCTTCTTCGTGGCGGGAAATTGCTTGATGGCCATGGGATGTCCTGGGGCGGTGCGCCTACCGCGATGCGCCGGCGGAGCCCGGGGCGCGGGAGGCGAAATGGATCGGCTGGGGCTTGGATTCGTCCGCGGCCTCGATGTTTGCGAAGTCGAAGAGCGAGCGGTCGAGCAGGTGCGACGGCGCGACGTTGGTGAGCGCGCCGAAAATGGATTCGAGCCTTCCGGGATGGCGCCGTTCCCACTCGCGCAGCATCGCCTTCACCTGCTTGCGCTGGAGCAGGTCCTGCGAGCCGCACAGGTCGCACGGGATGATGGGAAAGGCGCGCAGCTGCGCGTAGGCCTCGAGGTCGCTCTCCTCCGCGTAGGCGAGCGGGCGGATCACGACGTGCTTCCCGTCGTCCGACACGAGCTTCGGCGGCATCGCCTTCAACGTCCCGCCGTGGAAGAGGTTGAGGAAGAAGGTCTCGAGGATGTCGCCGCGGTGGTGGCCGAGGGCGATCCGCGTCGCGCCGATCTCGTCCGCCACGCGGTAGAGCACGCCGCGTCGCAGCCTCGAGCACAGGCCGCACAGGGTCTTGCCTTCCGGGATCACGCGCTTCACCACGCTGTAGGTGTCCTGCACCTCGATGTGGAACGGCACTCCGCGCGTGCGCAGGTACTCGGGCAGCACGTGCTCGGGGAATCCGGGATGGCGCTGGTCGAGGTTCACCGCGACGACCTCGAACGGCACCGGCGACTTCTCGCGCAGGCGCAGCAGGATGTCGAGCAGCGCATGGCTGTCCTTGCCGCCCGACAGGCACACCATCACCTTGTCGCCCGAGCCGATCATGTCGTAGTCGGCGATCGCCTGGCCCACCAGCCGGCGCAGGCGCTTCGCGAGCTTCGCCGATTCGAAATCGGCCTTGCGCGGATCGCGGGCGATCGGGGACGGGCACTCGCTCACGGTTTTGCCTGGTTCAGGGTCTGTCCCCGGTGTTGGTGGACCATGATCGCGATCACAAGTGGAGGCCGCGCCCGCCATCCACGGCGAGGATCTGGCCGGTCACGAAGGGGGCGTCGAAGAGGAAGTATTTTACCGCGCCGGCGATGTCCTCCGGATTCCCGGTGTGCGCGAGGGGCGTCTGGCTGGTGATGCGCTCGCGCTCCGCGGCGTCGAAATGACGGCCGTCGTCGGGCCACAGGATCGCGCCGGGCGAGACGCCGTTCACGCGTACCCGCGGCGCGAGCTCGACCGCGAGCGCGCGCGTGAGCCCGGCGAGGCCGGCCTTCGCGACCGAATACACGGCGAAATCGCGCAGCGGACGCTCGGCATGGATGTCGACGACGTTCACGATGGCGCCGTGCGACTCGCGCAGCCTCTCCGCCGCGGCCTGGGCGAGGAAGAGCGGGGCGGCGAGGTTGGTGCCGATGAGGTCGGCCCACTCGCGCTCGCCGATCGCGCCGAAGGGCGTCGCGTAGAACGACGAGGCGTTGTTCACGAGGCCGTCGAGGCGGCCGAAGGCGTCGGCGGCGCCCTCGACGAGGCGCGCGAGACCGGGAATGTCGAGGAGGTCCCCCTGCACGGCCGCGCACGAGCCGGCGCGCGCGGCGTTGAGCTCGGCGCAAAGCGCCTCGGCCTCCGCGCGCGAGCGGTGATAGTGCAGGACGACGCGCGCGCCGGCTTCGTGCAGGCGGCGCGCGACGACCGCGCCGATGCGGCGGGCTGCGCCGGTCACGAGGACCGCTCGATCCTGCATGCTATATTCGGACCGCGATACGAGAAGAACGAAAGCGAAGTGTAGCCCAAGGCTCCACGATGACGCTCACCGCCGATCCGGTCCTGCCCGCGCCCACCACCGAAGCCGCCGCGCACTCGCGGCTCGTCGGCGAGTACATCGCGAGCGAGATCCTCGACGCCGGCGGCTGGATCCCGTTCACGCGCTACATGGAGCTCGCGCTCTACGCGCCCGGGCTCGGCTATTACGCCGCGGGGTCGCGCAAGTTCGGTGCGGAAGGCGATTTCGTCACCGCGCCCGAAATCTCGCCCATGTTCGCGCGCTGCCTCTCGCTGCAGGCGCGCCAGGTGCTCCAGGCGGTGGGCGGCGACATCCTGGAGATCGGACCCGGATCCGGCGTACTCGCCGCCGACCTCTTCCAGGAGCTCAAGGCCCTCGGCGCGGCGCCGAAGAACTACTTCCTGCTCGAGGTGAGCCCGGACCTGCGCGAGCGCCAGCACGCGCTCCTCGGCGAGCGCCACCCGCAGGACCTCGGTCGCTTCACCTGGCTCGATTCGCTCCCGATGCAGTTTCGCGGCCTCATCGTCGCGAACGAGGTGCTCGACGTGGTGCCGTTCGCGCTCGTGCGCCGTGACCAGGGCGAGCTCTTCGAGCGCGGCGTGATCCTCGCCGATGCGGGCTTCGCCTGGGAGGACCAGCGGCTCGGCGAGGGCGAGCTGCGCCGCCGCGCCGCCGCGGTGTTCCCGCCCGGCGACTACGACTACCTCTCCGAATTCGGCCTCGCCGCGGAGGGCCTGGTGCGCACGGTGGGCAAGCTCCTCGAGGCGGGCGTCGCGCTCTTCGTCGACTACGGCTTCCCGCAGCGCGAGTACTACCATCCGCAGCGCTCGACGGGGACGCTGCGCTGCCATTATCGGCATCGCTTCCACGGCGACCCGTTCTTCCTTCCCGGGCTGCAGGACATCACCGCGCACGTCGACTTCACCGCGATGGCGCGCGCGGGCGAGCAGGGCGGCGCCGACGTGGACGGATTCACCACGCAGGCGCATTTCCTCATTTCGTGCGGGCTCGCCGTGCTGGTCGCGGAGGGCGATCCGGAGGCCACGCTCTCGCGGCTCAAGAAGACCAGCGCCATCCACCGGCTCATCGATCCCTCCGAGATGGGCGAGCTCTTCAAGGTGCTCGCGCTCGCGAAGGGCGTGAACGCGCCGCTGCTCGGGTTCCAGTCCGCTCGGCCGCTGCAGCTCTGACCCTCTGCTTCCTATCGGGAGCCAAGGCGTTTATCGGCGGATTCAAAGCCTTTTTGTGCGACTTCAATCTCGATGCCTATGCCTCGCGCTTCGGGATCGCGAGCCCGCGTTGAACCGCCGGGCGCTGCACGAACGCGTCCAACGCACGCTTCACGTTCGTGAACCGGTCGAACTCCACCAGCTCGCCCGCGCCGTAGAAGCCGACGAGGTTGCGCACCCACGGAAAGGTCGCGATGTCGGCGATGGTGTACTCGCCGCCCATGATCCAGGCGCGGCCTTCGAGGCGTTTCTCGAGCACCGCCAGCAGCCGCTTCGCCTCCGCGACGTAGCGATCGCGCGGACGCTTGTCCTCGTACTCCTTGCCCGCGAACTTCACGAAGAAGCCGACCTGTGGAATCTTGTTGTTCGGATTGAGCGAGAGGAACTCCGGCGACATCTGCTCGTCCAGGTCCTTGAGCGGCGAGGCTCGCCAAAGGCGCCCGATTTCATCGTCGCCTCATGCCTTCAGCGCCGCGAGCACTTCCTCGAGCATCTTCTTCGCGTCGCCGAAGAGCATGCGGTTGTTCTCCTTGTAGAAGAGCGGGTTGTCCACGCCCGCGTAGCCCGAGGCCATGCTGCGCTTCATGACGATGGAATTCTTCGCCTTCCACACCTCGAGCACCGGCATGCCGGCGATGGGGCTCGAGGGATCCTCCTGCGCGCTCGGGTTCACGATGTCGTTCGCGCCGATCACCATCGCGACGTCGGTGTCGGGGAAGTCCTCGTTGATCTCGTCCATCTCGAGCACGATGTCGTAGGGCACCTTCGCCTCGGCGAGCAGCACGTTCATGTGGCCGGGCATGCGTCCGGCGACCGGGTGGATCGCGAAGCGCACGGTCTTGCCCATCTCGCGCAGCTTCTTCGTGATCTCGTAGACCGTGTGCTGCGCCTGCGCGACCGCCATGCCGTAGCCGGGGACGATGACGACGCTCTTCGCTTCCTTGAGCAGCTCCGCCGTCTCCTGCGCGCTGATCGGATGCACCTCGCCCGCGGGCGGCGCCGCCGCGCCCGCGGCGGGCGCGGACTTCTCGCCGCCGAAGCCGCCCGCGATGACCGCGAGGAACTTGCGGTTCATCGCGCGGCACATGATGTACGAGAGGATCGCGCCGCTCGAGCCCACCAGCGCGCCGGTGACGATCAGCAGGTCGTTCGAGAGCATGAAGCCGGTCGCCGCCGCCGCCCAGCCCGAATAGCTGTTGAGCATCGAGACCACGACCGGCATGTCGGCGCCGCCGATCGCCATCACCATGTGCACGCCGAAGAGCAGCGCGATCACGGTCATCACCACGAGCGGCAGCATGCCTTCGTCGATCGAGCGCGCGTGCAGGAACGCGTAGCCGAACCCGATCACCACCAGCAGGCCGGCGAGGTTGAGCCAGTGGCGCCCGGGCAGCAGCACGGGCTTTCCGGTGATGCGCGCGGAGAGCTTGCCGAAGGCGATCACGGAGCCGGAGAGCGTCACCGCGCCGATGAGGACGCCTACGTAGATCTCGATCTCGTGCACCTTGGCCTCCGCCGGCGACATGCCCGCCGAAGCGCTCGGGTCGATGAAGCTCGCGAAGCCGACCAGCACGGCGACCAGGCCCACGAGGCTGTGCATGAACGCCACCAGCTCGGGCATCTGCGTCATCTTCACCGTGCGCGCGAGGTAGAGGCCGATCGAGCCGCCGATGAGGAGCGCCACGATGATCCACGGCACGCCGCCCGCGGTGACGCGCGGGCCGAGGATGGTCGCGAGGACCGCGATCGCCATCCCGATCATTCCGTACAGGTTGCCGCGGCGCGAAGTCTCGGGATTGGACAAGCCGCCGAGGCTCAGGATGAAGAGGATCACCGCGCCGAGGTAGGCGACGACCGTGACGCTGGAGCTGGAGGACATGGTCGCCGTCTCCTACTTGCGGAACATCGCGAGCATTCGCTGCGTCACCGCGAAGCCGCCGAACATGTTGATCGCGGTGAGCGCGACGCCCACGGCGGCGATCCAGCGGATCGCTTCCTCGGGACGCACTGCCCCGCCGCTCGCGGCCGCCACGATCGGCGGCGCGATCTCGACCAGCGCGCCGATGATGATGATGCTGCTGATCGCGTTCGTGACGCTCATGAGCGGCGTGTGCAGCGCCGGCGTCACGTTCCACACCACCATGTAGCCCACGAAGCAGGCGAGCACGAACACGGTGAAGTGCGGCAGGAATGCGGGCGGCGCATAGAGCCCGATGAGCGCGAGGAGGATCGCGCCGGCGACGAAGATCGCAGCGACGCTGCCCGCGGCGAGCGTGCCGCCGGCGCGGCCGTGGCCCTTCTTCTCCGCGGGAGCGGGAGGCGCCGCCCTGGCGGCGGGCTTCGCGGGCGCCGCGGAGAGCTTGGGCGGGGGCGGGGGCCACGTCACCTTGCCGTCCAGGATCACGGTCGCGCCGCGGATCACCTCGTCGTCCATGTCCACGCGGAAGACGCCGTCCTTCGCCTTGCAGACCTCCTCGGAAAGTCGGAACAGGTTGTTCGCGTAGAGCGTGGAGGACTGCGTCGCGAGGCGGCTGGGGAGGTCGGTGTAGCCGATGATCGCGACGCCGTGCCTCAAGACGACCTGGCCCGGCTCGGTGAGCTCGCAGTTGCCGCCCTGCTCCGCGGCGAGGTCGACGATCACGCTGCCGGGCTTCATCGACCTCACCATGTCCGCGGTGATGAGCTTCGGCGCGGGCTTGCCGGGGATGAGCGCGGTGGTGACGATGATGTCGACTTCCTTCGCCTGCTGCGCGAACACCGCGCGCTGCGCCTTCTGGTAGCCCTCGCTCATCACCCTGGCGTAGCCGCCGACGCCGCTTGCTTCCTCCTGATACTCGACCGGCACGAACTCGCCGCCGAGCGACTGGATCTGGTCCGCGACCTCGGGGCGCGTGTCGTTCGCGCGCACGATCGCGCCCAGGCCCGCCGCGGCACCGATCGCGGCGAGCCCCGCCACGCCGGCGCCGATCACGAACACCTTGGCGGGCGGCACCTTGCCCGCCGCCGTCACCTGCCCGGTGAAGAAGCGCCCGAAATGGTGCGCCGCCTCGATCACCGCACGGTAGCCCGCGATGTTCGCCATCGAGGAGAGCGCGTCGAGCTTCTGCGCGCGCGACATGCGCGGGACGCTGTCCATCGCGAGCACGGTCGCCTGCTTCGCCGCGAGCCGCTGCATGAGCTCGGGGTTCTGCGCCGGCCAGATGAACGACACGAGCGTCTGCCGCTCGCGCATGCGCGCCACTTCGTCGTCGTCCGGCGCGCGAACCTTGAAGACGATGTCCGCGACGGACCACACGGACGCCGCGTCGGGCACGATCCGGGCACCCGCGGCGGCGTAGGCCTCGTCGGCGAGGCTCGCCGCATCGCCCGCGCCCGACTGCACGATCACGGAGAACCCGAGCTTCGCGAGCTTCGGGACCACGTCGGGCACCGTCGCCACGCGCTTCTCGCCCGGAAAGGTCTCCTTCGGGATACCGATCACCTGGGCCATGGGCGAATCCTTTGCGGCGACCGGCGCGCGGCCGGGCAGGCGACGACGTTCATGGGCTTTCCTCGGGGGTGCATGGAGACGGGTGCGGGGCGGCAGCGCGGATTCTAGTTCACCCCGGGCACTTTAGAGCGGACCGGCCGCGCGCGCCGTTGAGCGCTATCAAGGAAGCGCGCCGCCGGGCGCGTGCAAGTCCTTGGTTCGGCTCGCTTTCGGGGCTGAAGAGATTTCTTGCTGCAGCGCAATAATTTTCTTGCATTAGCCCTTGACTTCGCTCGAACTCGGCCTAAAATGGGTATGGTGCACCGCAGCATAAAGCCGCCGGCGACAGCCGCCGACAGATCCCAGCCGCCCCGACGAACGAGAGAGGAAAACGCCATGTTCAAGACCGACGCCTTCACGGCGGCCAACGAGGCCGCCATCGACCAGTTCACCCAGATCGCCAAGCTTTCGCTCGAGAACGCGGAGCGCTTCGCCGAGCTCGGCCTCGAGGCCGCGCGCGAGACGCTCGAGCAGGCCGCCGCGCACGCCCAGTCGCTCGCCGGCGCCCGCGACGTGCACGAGGTGATCGCGCTCAATTCCGCCGCGCTCGAGCCGGTGATGAAGCGCGCGTACGCGTACTCGCGCACCGCGTACGAGGCGGCTTCCGAGACCAACGCGGAGGTGAAGAAGGCGCTCGAGAAGCAGAGCGCCGATTTCAACCGTGCCGCCGCCGCCGCGCTCGAGGAGGCGTTCAAGTACGCGCCCGCCGGCTCCGAAGCGGTGATGGACAACGTGAAGTCGGCCTTCGCCGCGGCGCAGGCCGCCTACGGCAACATCGCCGCGCTCAACCAGCGCATCTACGACACCGTCGAGAAGACGGTCGAGGAGAGCGCGGAGGTCGCCAAGAGCGGTGCCAAGGCGCGCTCGCGCAAGCGCTGAACCGTCTCGAAGGCCCCGAAATAGGGGTCAGATCCCTTTTCCGATGGAGCACGGCCGGAGACGGCGCGGGAAAAAGGGATCTGGCCCCTTTTCGCTTCAGTGCCCGGTCGGCGGCTGCAGGCCCGCGATCGCCGCGAGCCGCGCGCGGCGCAGCGCCCCCGGGATGTCGTCCGGAAATTCGCGCGCGATCGCGGCCGCATCGACGTTGCGCGCCGCCTCCAGGGCGCGGGCGAGAGCGCGGCGCGGCCGAAACGAATCGGCATCGGGCGCGAGCGCGTCGCATTCGGCCACCTCGAGGAGCCGCGCGAGCCGCTCGGGCCGGCGAAACGCGTCGGCCCGCTCGAGCAGCGTGAGCGCGGTTTCCGCGTCGAACACGCGTTCCTCGGCGAGGTCGCGCTCGCCGATCGCGAGCGCCGCGAGGCTGCGGCACTCGTTCGGTGCGCCCAGGCGCGCGGCAAGCACGTGCGCCTCGCGCGCGGGAAGGTCGAGCACGAGCAGCGCGAAGCGCACCGCGAGGCCGTAAGCGCGCTCGGCCGCATGCTCGAGCCGCGCCGCGAGACGCTCGGGCACATCCGGCCGCGAGAACGAGCGGTCGAGCTCGGGCAGCACGCGCGCGAGCGCGCCGCATTCGCGCAGCACCGCGAGGAGCCGCGAGGGGCTCTTCTCCATCAGCCCGCGCGCGATCTCCTGCCAGGTGCGCTCCGGGACCAGCGCATCCGCCTCGCCCGCCTGCACCATCCGGTGCATGAGCTGCATCGTCTCGGGCGCGACGGCGAAGCCGAAGCGCGCGGCGAAGCGCGCGACGCGCAGGATCCGCACCGGGTCCTCCGCGAAGGCGGGGCTCACGTGGCGCAGGATCGCGGCGCGCAGGTCCGCTTCGCCGCCGTGCGGATCCACGAGGTTGCCGCGCTCGTCGCGCGCCATGGCGTTGATCGTGAGGTCGCGGCGCGCGAGGTCCTGCTCGAGCGTCACGTCGGGCGCGGCGTGGAACGCGAAGCCCTTGTAGCCCGGCGCGGTCTTCCTCTCGGTGCGCGCGAGCGCGTATTCCTCGTGCGTCTCGGGATGGAGGAACACGGGAAAGTCGGCCCCGACCGGGCGGTAGCCCAGGCGCGCCATCTCGCCGGGATCGGCGCCCACCACGACCCAGTCGCGATCCTGCACCGGCAGCCCGAGCAGCTCGTCGCGCACCGAGCCGCCGACCTGGTAGACCTTCATCTCTCCGAGCGGTAGCGCGCGTAGCGCGCGCCGATCGATTGCGCGCCCATGTACGCCGGAACGATCGCCTCGATGGACGAAGGCTCGAGCGCGCAGAACGCCGGCGGACGGCCGGAGCAGACGCTCGCAACGCTCATCGAGCGCAGGTTGTCGCGCGTCATGAGCTTGCCGGGCAGGTGCTCGAGGACGAAGGCCTGCAGCTCCCCGAGCGGCGCCGGGAGCGACACGATGGCACGGTTCAGGCCGAGCGTCGCCGCGACGAAGCGCACCAGCTCCTCGAGCGTATAGACGCGCGGACCGCAGAGGTCGAAGCCCGCGTCGTACGCGGCCGGGTTGCCGAGAGCCTCGATGCAGCAGCGCGCGACGTCCTCGACCCAGATCGGCTGGAAACGCGCGCGCGAGGCGGCGAGCGGGACGATGGGGAAGAGCTTCACGAGGTCGGCGAACAGGTTGAGGAAGCGATCGTCCTCGCCGAAGATCACCGACGGCCGCAGCACCGTCCACGGCACCTCGGCGCTCGCGAGGCGCAGCGCCGCCTCGCCGGCGGCCTTCGAGCGCAGGTAGCGGCTGGGCGCCTTGTCCGAGGCGCCGAGCGCGCTCACGTGCACGACGTGCTGCACGCCGCCCGCCCGGGACGCCTGCGCCACCTTGCGCGGCAGCTCGGCGTGCACTTCGGTGAAGCGCTGGCCGCGCCCCTCATGCAGGATGCCGACCAGGTTCACCACCGCGTCCATGCCCTCGAACGCGGCCTCGAGCGTCCTCTCGTCGTGCGGGTTGCCCGTCATCAGCTCGACGGTGGGAAGCACGGTGAGCTTTCGCGCGCGCGGCAGGCTCCGCGTGAGCACGCGCACGCGGATGCCGCGCGCGGTCGCGCGGTCGGCGATCGCGCGGCCCACGAAGCCGGTGCCGCCCAGCAGGCAGACGCTCGAGATGTCCATGGCTCAGGGAATGTTCGCGGCGAAGGAGTCGGCGGCGTCGCGCGCGGGCACGGTGCCGAGGAGCTGGTGCAGCGTGGGCGCGTCGCCGCCGAGGCGGTGCCGGTAGTACCAGGCGTTGGTGAAGACCTTCTTCACGTAGTCGCGCGTCTCGCCGAACGGAATCGTCTCGGCGTAGATCGCGCCCTCGAGGGGCTTCGCATCGCGCCAGCGGCGCGCGCGCGTGGGACCCGCATTGTAGGCGGTGGCGGCGAGGATCGGATCGCCGAGCGCCTCCATCACGCGGTGCAGGTAATACGTTCCCATGTTGAGGTTCACCTCGGGTCGCACCAGCATGTCGGTGCGGAACGGCCGCACCGGGATCTGGCGCGCGATCCAGCGCGCGGTTCCCGGCATGAGCTGCATGAGGCCGATCGCGCCCACCGGCGAACGCGCGCTCGCGAGGAAACGGCTCTCCTGGCGGATGATGCCGTAGACGAACGCCTCGTCGAGGTCCCACTGGCGGGTGGCCGCGTCGAGCGCCTCGCGATGCGGGATCGGATAGCGTTGCGAGAAATCGTGCAGCTGCAGCGTGCGATCGGCGGTGAAGATGGCGCGATCGGGCACGTCGGCTTCGGCCGCGATCTGCGCCGCGGCGAGGAGGCCGCGATCGTCGAGGTCGCGCACCGCCCAGGCCCATTCGCGCAGCGCGTCGTTGTCGAGCCCGCCGCGGTAGAGCAGCAGCGCGCGCTGGATGCCGGGCATGGCGCGCACCCGCTGCAGGTCGGCGGCCGCGGGACGATAGCCTTTCCAGTCGGGCACGGACTGGACGCCGAGATCCTCCGCGGCGAGGATGCCGTAGAAGCTCGTGAGCCCGGAGATCGAGCGCAGGATCGCCTGCGCGTGCGCGATGTCGCCCTGCTCGCGCAATGCCCGCGCCTTCCAGTAACGCCACGCCGGCTCGTGGCGCACCGCGCTCGAGAGCTCGCCGATCGCCGCGAGGACCTGCTTCCAGTCGCCGGCGCGAAGCGCGGCGCGCGCCTTCCACGCGACCTGGCTGTCGGTGAGCGGCTCTCCGGCGGCCCTGGCGTACCACTCGAGCGCGCGCGGATCGAGGTCCAGGGCCGCCTGCCATGCGAGTTGCCCCCAGGCATATTTCGCGTCATCGACACCGAGCCGCGGTGCGAGCTCTTCGAGGCGATCGGCCGCCTCGTCCGGGCGGCTCCGAGCGAGCCGCGCGACCGCGAAGATCGCGAGCTCGCGGCCGGCGCGGTCCAGCGCGCGCGCGCCGAGATGGGCGAGATGGCGCGCCGGATCGGCGGCGACGCGCTCGAGCGAACGCTCCGCGATACGCGACTTCGCCGGAAGGAGCGCGTCGGTGCTCTTCGCGGCTTTCAGGTGGCCTCCGGCGAGGAGCTTGCGCAGGCGGCTCCATGTCTCGTCTTCGGAAACGCGGCCCTGGGCGGCCAGCGCGTCGAACACCGGATCGCAGGCGTCCGGCTCCTCGCGCCCCTCGACGTAGAGCGCGTGCGCCTCGCGCGGCGCGCTTGCGTCGTTCCGCGCGAGCCGCTCCTGCAGCGAGTAGCAGTCGATCTCGGCATCGTCGGCGATGAGGCGCGGGCGCTCGGCGCGGAAGGCATCCCAGTCGGCGGCGGCGCCGAGCGCCTTCAGCCAATCGCGTCGCAAGGTCTCCGCAAGCGGACCGGTGGGATTGCGCAAGAGGAAATCGCGCACCTCGTTCGCGTCGGCGTGCTGGATGTCGCCATCGAGGAGCCAGAAGGCGGGATACGCCGCGAGGATCGTGCCGGCGAACCGGGGGCGCAGCTGCTCGATCGCCTGCCAGCGGCCCTTGCGCAGCGCTTCGCGCGCCGCCGCGAGGTCGGCGTCCGTCGGCGATGCCGCCGCGGCGGCCCACGGCGCCGCGAGCGCAGCCGCCGCGCATACGGCCGCGGAAATCCACTTGATCGAGGTCAAGGCCATGGTTGCCGGCGCTGTCTTACCTTTCGCAGACTAAAATTATAGACTCAGCGTTTCGCGGAAATCGCGCCGCCGGCTCATGTTGCTTGCAGATCCTTTCTTCCCGACCGCCCTGCTGAAGACCCTCGGCTCGAACATCGTGTTGTCCGGCGACAATGCGGTGCGCTTCGCGCGCGATCACGTCGCCGCAGCCGCGTGGACGGACACGCGGCCGGAGAAACTCTCGCACATCGTGGCCGTCACAGGCGCGGTCACCGCAAATGGATCGGGGCCATGGCCGGCGCGCCGCGCCGGCGGTCGCCTCGCCGCAACCCCGCATCGCGAGGCCCGTTAGGGACAGACGGGCCCCGGGGAACACTCGCGCCCCCAGGCAAACGTCCCGTTGGATTGTCAACCGTCGGCATCCTAGGAGGATTCACATGAAGTCGAAATTGTTGTCACGCGGCCGCTTGGCCGTGCTCGTCGGCGCGGCACTCACCGCGTGCCTTCCGGCCCTCGCGTGGGAGCCGAACAAAACGGTCGAGTTCATCGTTCCCGCAGGCACGGGCGGGGGCGCGGACCAGATGGCGCGCTTCATCCAGTCGGTGGTCGCCAAGCACAACCTGATGAACAAGCCCATGGTGGTGGAGAACATGGGCGGCGGCGCCGGAGCCGAGGGCTTCCTCGCCGTGAAGGGCTCGAAGGGAGATGGCGAGAAGCTCATCATCACGCTCTCGAACCTCTTCACGACGCCGCTCGCGACCGGCGTTCCCTTCAGCTACAAGGACCTCACGCCGGTCGAGATGATGGCGCTCGACGAGTTCGTGCTGTGGGTGAACGCGAAGACGCCGTACAAGACCGCGCAGGACTACATCAGCGCGATCAAGGCGGCGCCTCCGGGCAAGTTCAAGATGGGCGGCACGGGGTCCAAGCAGGAGGACCAGATCGTCACGACCCTCATCGAGAAGCAGACGGGCGTGAAGTTCACTTACATCCCGTACAAGGGGGGCGGCGCGGTGGCGACGCAGCTCGTGGGCGGCCACGTCGATTCCACGGTGAACAACCCGATCGAGGCGGTGGCGCAATGGCGCGCCGGAAACCTGCGCCCGCTCTGCGTGTTCGACTCGCAGCGCATGCCCTACAACCAGAAGATCGCGGAAGGCAAGTCGTGGCACGACATCCCGACCTGCAAGGAGTCCGGCCTCAACGTCGAGTACCTGATGCTGCGCGGCATCTTCATGCCGGGCGGCGTGACGCAGGACATGGTCAACTACTACGTGAACGTGCTCAACAAGGTGCGCGAGACGTCGGACTGGAAGTCGTTCATGGACCAGGGCGCCTTCAACCAGAGCCACATGACCGGCAAGGAGTACGCCGACTGGGTGGCGAACGCCGAGAAGGAGCACGAGGACCTGATGCGGGAGGCGGGATTCCTGCACAAGTAACAACGTCTTGAGCGAGGGCCCCGCAACGGGGCCCTCGTTGCATCCACGGAAAGGATCGGCATGCAGCAGCAAAGCAATGAGCGCAGCATGGGCTCGGTGCGCTTGTGGGAAATGGTGGTCGCGCTCCTGTTCCTCGTCTTCGGCGCGGGCGTGATGTGGGACAGCTGGCGCATCGGCGCGCGCTGGGGCGACGACGGTCCCCAGGCCGGGTATTTCCCGTTCTACGTCGGGTTGCTGATCGTGATCTCCGCGGTCTTCATCCTGTACGCGGCGGCGAGGATGAAATCGGAGGAGGCGGACGAGCCCTTCGTGCGCTGGGGCCAGCTCAAGATGGTCCTCATCGTGTTCATTCCGACCATCATCTTCGTCTTCCTCATCGACAACCCCTGGTACGGCTTCGGCATCTACGAGCCGTCGGTCGTCTTCATCGCCGTGTTCATGCGCTACCTCGGCAAGTACCGCTGGCCGATGATCGCCGCGGTGAGCATCGGCATCATCTTCGTGTTCTTCCTGATGTTCGAGATCTGGTTCCAGGTCCCGCTGCCCAAGGGGCCGATCGAAGCGGCCCTCGGATACTCCTGAGGCCATCGCGATGGAACAGATCCAGCATCTGATCGGCGGCTTCGAGGTCGCCCTTTCCTGGTTCAACCTGCTGCTGATGCTCGCCGGCATCACGCTCGGCGTGATCATCGGCGTGCTGCCGGGATTGGGCGGCGCGAACGGAGTCGCGATCCTGCTGCCGCTCACCTTCTCGATGGCGCAGCAGCCGGGCGGGCAGACCTCGGCGATCATCCTGCTTTCGTGCATCTACTGGGGCGCCCTCTTCGGAGGCGCCATCACGTCGATCCTCTTCAACATCCCCGGGGAGCCTTGGTCGGTCGCCACCACCTTCGACGGCTACCCGCTCGCGCAGAAGGGCCGCGCCGGAGCCGCGCTCACCGCGTCGTTCACCTCGTCGTTCTTCGGGGCGCTCGTGGGCGTGCTGCTGATCACGTTCCTCTCGCCCATCGTCGCGAGGTTCGCGCTGCGCTTCGGGCCGCCGGAGTTCTTCGCGGTCTACCTGCTCACCTTCTGCGCCTTCGTCGGCATGAGCAAAGGATCGCCCTTCAAGACCATCGCCGCGATGATGCTCGGCTTCGCGCTCGCGGCGGTCGGCATCGACACGGTGACCGGGCAGCTGCGCCTCACGTTCGGCTTCGTCGACCTGCTCAAGGGCTTCGACTTCCTGATCGCGGTGATCGGGCTCTTCGGCATCGGCGAGATCCTGCTCACGATCGAGGAGGGCCTCGAGTTCAAGGGCGCGAAGGCGAAGCTCAACATGAAGGTCGTGATCGAGACCTGGAAGGAGCTTCCGCGTTATTGGAAGACCTCGATCCGCGCCGCGATCGTCGGCTGCCTCATGGGGATCGTGCCGGGGGGCGCCACGCCCGCCTCGTTCATGAGCTACGGGCTCGCGAAGAAGATGTCGCGCGACGGCGAGAAGTTCGGCACCGGCATCGTGGAGGGCGTGGTCGCGCCGGAGACCGCCGCGCACGCCGCGGGGACCTCCGCGCTCCTGCCGATGATCACGCTCGGGGTTCCGGGATCGCCGACCGCCGCGGTGCTCCTCGGCGGCCTGCTCATCTGGGGCCTGCAGCCGGGGCCGCTCCTCTTCACCGAGAAGGCGGACTTCGTGTGGGGCCTCATCGCCTCGATGTACCTCGGCAACATCGCCGGCCTCATCGTGGTGCTCACGTGCGTGCCGCTCTTCGCCGCGATCCTGCGCGTGCCCTTCGCCATCATCGCGCCGCTGATCCTCGTGATCTGCGCGATCGGCGCCTATACCGTCCACAACGCCATGTTCGACATGTGGATGATGGTGGTGTTCGGGGCGATGGGCTACGTCTTCAAGAAGCTCGACTACCCGATGGCGCCGCTGGTGCTGGCACTCGTGCTGGGCGACAACGCGGAGAACGGCTTCCGGCAGGCGATGCTGCTCTCCGCGGGCGACATGAGGATCTTCTACTCCAACGGCCTGGTGGGCGGCATGACGACGCTCGCGCTGATCCTGCTCTTCTGGCCGCTCATCTCGAGGCTCATCGGCCTCGCCCGCGGTCGCAAGGGCGGAGCGTCCGCGACCTGACGCACTGCGGGTAACCGTGCGCCGGCGGCCCTCGCGCCGCCGGCGCCGCTCCTTCGGAAGGAGGATTCCATGCCGGTAATCGCGATGACCCAGGAAATGGCGACGCTCGGCAAGGACGTCGCGCTCGGCGTGTGCGACGCGCTCGGGTTGCAGCAGGTGCGCCACGAGGTGGGCGACGTGGTGGCGGGCCGCATGCACGTGAAGAAGAGCCTCATCCGCCGCATCCGCGAGGGCAGGGCGAGCCGCATCGAGAAGTGGGCCGCCGACGAGAAGACCATCTCCATCTTCACCGCCGAGGAGGTCTACGACCTCGCGGTGAAGGGCAACGTGCTCATCCGCGGCTGGGGCGGGACGCTGCTGCTTCGCGACGTGGCGCACATCGCGCGCATCCGCGTGTGCGCGCCCATGGAGGTGCGCATCCGCCGCCTCATGGAGCGCCTCGAGACGGACGACGAGGAGCTCGCGCGGCGCGAGGTCGAGGCGGACGACGCGGCGCGCGCCTCGCGCATGGAGCAGCATTTCAACGTGCGCTGGGGCGATCCGACGCTCTACGACCTGAGCCTCAACACCGAGCGCGTGCCGGTCGCGCAGTGCGTCGAGCAGGTGCTCGCGCTCGTGAAGAGCGCCGCGTTCCAGGAGACGCCGGAGTCGCGCCGGCACCTCGCGGAGCTCGCGCTGCGCGCTCGTGTGCGCGCGGCGCTTCGCTCCGACGATCGCTCGGACCAGATCGACGTGGACGTCGAGGTGGACGGCGGCGAGGTCATCCTGCGCGGCATCGTCGTGGACGATGGCGAGAAGCGCGTCGTGCAGGAAGTGGTGCGCGCGGTGCCGGGCGTGAAGTCCGTGCGCGAGGAGCTGCAGACCATGGCGGGCGGACTCTACCGCTTCCCGCAGCAGCCGTCGCGCGGCGCGAGGCCCGAGTGAGGCGGGCGAGCCGCCGTCAGATCTTCCCGGCGTGCTTGAGGCGCGAGAGCGTCTCGGCGGAGAGGTTGAGGTAGGAGGCGAGCTCCTTCTTCGGCACGCGCTCGGAAAGCTCCGGGTGCTTCCTCATGAAGCGATGCACGCGCCCGGGCGCGTCGAGCAGGTGCAGCGTGATCGTGTGCGCCATCACCTCGCCCATGAGGAACATCACCTCGTACTCGAAGTCGTCCTTGAGGTCGGGGTGCGCGTCGAGGAAGCTCGCCCATTGCGGCAGCGGCATCTTCGCCACGCGCGCCTTGGTGACGCAGCGGATCGAGTAGGGCGCGGGCGTGCGCAGCTTCCACGCCGCATAGCTCGTGTCCATGTCGTCCTCCTTGGCGAAGCGCAGGATCATCTCCTTGCCCTCGGGGCTCGCCACCACGCGCTTGAGGATGCCGTCGATCACGAAGTACTGCTCCATCTCGTGCGCGCCTTGCGAGAGCAGCATGTCGCCCTTGCGGTAGTCCATGATGTGCAGGACCGACTCGAGCTCGCTGAAGGCGCGCGGCTTGAGCCTGCGAAGCACGATGTTCTGGCGCAGCCGCTCCCGGATCTCCTGAAGCTGCGGATGGTTCACGAGGAGGGTCATTCGCGGGGGACGATGCGGAAATTGACCGCCGTCAAGCGGGGCCGGGGCGCCGAAATTGACCGCCATCAAGGCCGCACGTTCGGAGCGTTTCTTAACATTGTAGCCTGATTCCCGCGGCAGCTTCCCGCCGCCGCCGCTCCCAACCCGATTTGAGACCCCGCGAGCGCCCTGCCGGCCCGCGGGCACGCCCCCTCGGAGGAAAAAACACATGGCAACCGTGACCGAATCCCCCGCGACCGCCAAGGCCCAGTCGGCCCAGGCCGCCGCGGATGCGCAACCCGCCGGCGAGACCGACGGCTTCCAGCTGGTCATCGAAGCCCTCAAGCTGAACGGCATCGACACCGTCTTCGGCCTGCCGGGCATCCCGATCACCGACCTCACGCGCAAGGCCCAGGCCGGGGGCCTGCGCGTCATCTCGTTCCGCCACGAGCAGAACGCGGGCTACGCCGCCTCGATCGCCGGCTTCATGACGCAGAAGCCCGGCGTGTGCCTCACCGTCTCCGCCCCCGGCTTCCTGAACGGCCTCACCGCGCTCGCCAACGCGACGACGAACTGCTTCCCGATGATCCTCGTCTCCGGCTCCTCCGAGCGCGAGGTCGTGGACCTGCAGCAGGGCGACTACGAGGAGATGGACCAGCTCGCGATCGCGAAGCCGCTGTGCAAGGCCGCCTTCCGCGTGCTGCACGCCGAGGACATCGGCGTGGGCGTCGCGCGCGCGATCCGCGCCGCGGTGTCCGGCCGCCCGGGCGGCGTGTACCTGGACCTTCCCGCGAAGCTCTTTCCGCAGGCGATCGACGCGGAGCTCGGCCGGAAGTCCCTCATCAAGGTGGTCGATCCGGCACCGCGCCAGATTCCCGCGCCGGACGCGGTGAAGCGCGCGCTCGACCTGCTCAAGGGCGCGAAGAAGCCGCTCATCCTCCTCGGCAAGGGTGCCGCGTACGCCCAGGCCGATGCGGACATCAAGGCGCTCGTCGAGAAGACCGGCATTCCGTACCTGCCGATGTCGATGGCGAAGGGCATCCTTCCGGACACCCATCCGCAATGCGCCTCGGCCGCGCGCTCGTTCGTGCTGCCGGAAGCCGACGTGGTGCTCCTCGTCGGCGCGCGCCTCAACTGGCTGCTCTCGCACGGCAAGGGCAAGACCTGGGGCGCGAAGAGCTCCAAGGACTGGGGCGGACAGAAGTACATCCAGGTGGACATCTCGCCCACCGAGGCCGACAGCAACGTGAGGATCGAGGCGCCCGTGGTGGGTGACGTCGGCTCCTGCGTGGCCAAGCTCCTCGAGGGCATCGACGGCATCAGGGCCCCCGCGGAGTGGGTCGCCGCGGTGAACGACAAGAAGGCGAAGAACGTCGCGAAGATGGGCGAGAAGCTCGCCGAGAATCCGTCGCCGATGAGCTTCCACAGCGCGCTCAACGTGGTGCGCGACATCGTGAAGGCGAACCCGGACGCCTACCTCGTGAACGAGGGCGCCAACGCGCTCGACTTCACGCGCTCGATCGTCGACATGTACAAGCCGCGCAGGCGCCTCGACGTCGGCACCTGGGGGGTGATGGGCATCGGCATGGGCTTCGCGGTGGCGGCCGCGGTCGTGGGCAAGCAGCAGGTGCTCGCGATCGAGGGCGACAGCGCGTTCGGCTTCTCCGGCATGGAGGTGGAGACGATCTGCCGCTACAACCTGCCGGTGTGCGTGGTGATCCTGAACAACAACGGCGTCTACCGCGGCGACGAGAAGGGCTACGGCGGCTCGCAGGATCCCTCGCCCCTGGTATTCGTGAAGGACGCGCGCTACGAGAAGCTGATGGAAGCGTTCGGGGGCGTGGGCAAGCACGTGACGACCCCGCAGGAGCTGCGCGCCGCGATCGAGGAGGCGTTCCGCACGAAGCGCCCGACGCTGGTGAACGCCATGATCGCCGAGGGCGCCGGCACCGAGAGCGGCCGCATCACGGCGCTCAACCCGACCGCAGCGAAAAAGTAGACAGGATCGCGGTTGCACTCGCCGGGGCGATCGTTGGAGCGGACAACACGGGTTGCCGCTCGACTCCTCGAGCAGCCGATTAAACGGAGACAGCAATGAATGCACTGAAAGGCGTACGAATCCTCGACATGACCCACGTGCAGGCGGGTCCCACCTGCTCGCAGCTGCTCGCCTGGATGGGCGCGGACGTGATCAAGCTCGAGCCGCCGCAGGGCGACGCGACGCGCGGCCAGCTGCGCGACATCCCCAACGCGGACTCGCTCTACTTCACGATGCTCAACTGCAACAAGCGCTCGATCACCGTCAACATGAAGACGGCCGAGGGCAAGCAGGTCTTCACGGACCTGCTGAAGAAGAGCGACGTCATGATGGAGAACTTCGGCCCCGGCGTGCTCGAGCGCCTCGGCTTCACCTGGGAGAAGATGCACGAGATCAACCCGAAGCTCGTGGTCGGCTCCATCAAGGGCTTCGGCTCGACCGGCCCGTACGCCGACTTCAAGGCCTACGAGAACGTCGCGCAGGCGATGGGCGGCGCGATGAGCACGACCGGAATCCCCGATGGCCCGCCCTACGTGACCGGCGCGCAGATCGGCGACACCGGCACCGGCTTGCATCTCGCGATCGGCATTCTCGGCGCGCTGCACCAGGCGACCGTCACCGGCCAGGGCCAGTACGTGGAGGTCGCGATGATGGACGGCGTGATGAACCTGTGCCGCGTGAAGTTCCGCGACCACCAGCGCCTCACGCGCGGACCTTTGCCCGAGTACTCGTTCCCGACCTACCAGGGACAGGGCGACGTGCCGCGCGCCGGCAACGACTCCGGCGGCGGCCAGCTCGGCAACGCCATCCATTGCAGGCCCCACGGCTCCAACGATTGGCTCTACATCGTCGTGCAGGAAGCGGTGTACGAGAAGCTCGCCAAGCGCATCGGGCCCGATGTGGGCGTGCCGGACATGGCGAGCGACGCGCGCCTGGCGACCATCGGCGAGCGGCGCAAGAACCAGAACCTCATGTGGACGCTCATCAACAAGTTCGCCGAGAAGTACACCAAGCGCGAGCTGATGGCGATCCTGAACGACCTGGACGTTCCGTGCGGCCCGATCATGTCCACCACCGACCTCGCAACCGACGAGCACGTGCGCGGCCGGCAGATGTGGGTCGAGCTCGACCACCCGCAGCGCGGCAAGTGGCACAACGTCGGCATGCCGATCAAGCTCTCGGCCTCGCCCGCGGTGATCAAGAGGAGCCCGCTCCTCGGCGAGCACACCGAGGAGGTGCTCAAGGAAGTGCTGGGCTACGAGGAATCGAAGATCCAGTCGATGAAATCCGCCGGCGCCTTCTCCGCCCCGCCCAAGAAAGTCGCCGCCTAAATGAAGATCGCGATCATCGGTCAGCAGGATTTCGGCAAGGCCGTCCTCGAGGCATTCCTCGCGCGAGGCGACGCGGTGGGCGCCGTGTTCTGCGCCCCGGAGAAGGAAGGCGCGAAGCCCGATCCGCTGCGCGTGGCGGCGCAGGAAAAGGGCCTCAACGTGCTGCAGCTGCCCAACCTCAAGGGGCCCGAGGCGCTCAAGGCGATGAAGGACTGCAACGCCGACATCGGCATCATGGCGTACGTGCTGCAGTTCGCGCCGCAAGAATTCGTCAACATCCCCCGGCACGGCACCATCCAGTACCACCCGTCGCTGCTGCCGAAGTACCGCGGCCCGTCGTCGATCAACTGGCCGATCTCGCTCGGCGAGAAGAAGACCGGGCTCACCATCTTCCGCCCGACCGACGGCCTCGACGAGGGGCCGGTGGTGCTGCAGAAGGAGACCGAGATCGCGGAGAACGACACCATCGGCACGGTGTATTTCGACCGCCTGTTCCCGATGGGCGTGAAGGCGATGCTCGAAGCCGCCGACCTGGTCGTCGCCGGCAAGCACAAGGAGGTCGTGCAGGACGAGGCGAAGGCGACCTACGAAGGCTGGTTCCGCGCCAACGAGTCGAAGCTGAGCTTCCACCATCACGTCGCGCGCGTGCACGATCTCATCCGCGCCGCCGATCCCGCGCCGGGCGCGTGGACCACGTTGAGCGGCAAGAAGGTGCAGCTCTTCGGCTCGAAGAAGCACCCGGTGCGCAAGTTCGGCGACGTGAAGGGCAAGGTGGGCGAGATCACCGAGATCACCGACACGTCGATGCGCATCACCTGCCAGGGCGGCCAGGTCGAGGTCGCGAAGGTGAAGGGCGAGGAGACCAAGAAGATCTCTCCCGCGGAGTGGGCGAAGGGCGCGGGCGTCGCGCCGGGTACAATCCTCGGCTCGTGATTCCACTTCCCGGCGTCCCACCCCGGATCGTCAGTTGCCCGGGGCCGCCGGGTCTCCCGTCGCAACGTGAATCCCGGCGCGCGCCGGGATTCGCACTTTTGTCGAGGTGATCGGAATGGCCAAAGCGCACGCGGTGAGGTTCCACAAGACCGGCGGTCCCGAAGTCCTGCAGTGGGAGGAAGTCGACGTCCCCGCGCCCGGACCGGGAGAGCTACAGATCCGCCACAAGGCGGTGGGGCTCAACTACATCGACACCTATCACCGCACCGGGCTCTATCCGATGGCGCTGCCCTCGGGCATCGGCCTGGAGGCCGCGGGCGTGGTCGAAGCGGTGGGATCCGGCGTGACGGAGTTCAAGCCCGGCGAGCGGGTGGCCTACTGCAACGGGCCGATCGGCGCGTACTCCGAGCTCAAGAACCATCCCGCCGAGCGTTGCGTGAAGCTGCCCGAGGGCATCGGCTTCGAGCAGGCCGCGTGCATGATGCTGCAGGGCCTCACCGTGCAATACCTGCTGCGTCGCCTGCACGTGGTGCCCAAGGCCGGCGACACCGTGCTCTTCCACGCCGCGGCGGGCGGGGTGGGCCTCATCGCGTGCCAATGGGCGAAAGCGCTCGGCGTCCACGTCATCGGCACCGTGAGCTCCGAGGAGAAGGCGAAGCTCGCGCGCGACAACGGCTGCACGCACACCGTCATCTACACCCGGGAGGATTTCGTCGCGCGCGTGAACGAGATCACCGGCGGGAAGAAGGTGCCGATCGTCTACGACGGCGTGGGCAAGGACACCTTCCTGAAGTCGCTCGACTGCCTGCAGGGCCGCGGCCTGATGGTGAGCTTCGGCAACGCGTCGGGTCCCGTCGGGCCGACCGACCTCTCGATCCTCTCCGCCAAGGGCTCGCTCTACGTGACGCGCCCGACGCTCATGGGATACGTCGCGAAGCGCGAAGAGCTCGTCGCCGCGTCGAAGGAGCTGTTCGACCTGGTGCTCGCGGGCAAGATCCGGATCGAGCCGCGCCAGACCTACGCGCTCAAGGACGCCACCCGGGCGCATCGCGATCTCGAAGGGCGCAAGACCACCGGATCCACGGTCCTGCTGCCGTAGTCCTTGGGGCCCAGCAAGGCCCCCTTGATTCCGTCTTGCGGCGGGCATAGCCTGATCCAGTCAGGCGATGCCCCGAGCCGCTTGCGACTCCCGACACCGCTCCTTTCGATCCGGGTTGGAAAGGAGGGTCCCATGAGACGAATGTACGTCACGCTCCCCGACGTGGCCAGCGCGCGCAGCGTCGCGAACGACCTGCTCCTCGCGCGCATCGAAGATCGCCACATGCGCTTCCTCGCCCGCCGCGGCACCGACCTGGGCGAGCTCAACGAGGCGTCCTATTTCCACAAGACCGACGCGATCCACGGCGCCTTCGTGGGCCTCGTGATCGGAGGCGTCCTCGGCGCGCTGGTCGGCGCCGTGCTCGTGAACTACCCGCCGCATGGCGTCTCGCTCGAGATGGTGGCGGTGCTCATCGCCGCGATCGTCGGGGCGATGCTCGGCGTGTGGGTGGCGACCATGGTCGGCCTGCAGGTGCCCAACTCGCGCCTGCGCCATTTCGAGCAGGAGCTGCAGGACGGACGCGTGCTGCTCATGCTGGACGTGCCGGCGCGCCGCTACGAGGAAGTGCACGACATCATCGTGCGCAAGCATCCGGAGGCGATCGATCGCGGCAACGAGCCGACGGTGCCGGCATTCCCGTAGCCCGCCGCTGTAGGAAGCGTCGGACGCGAAAAGCAGCCGGCGGCGACGCAACCGCTGAAATCCGCAACGGGTGCGCGGTGTCTCACGATCTCCATCCCAGACCAATGGAGACAACGATGAGATCCATCGCGCTTCCCCTCGCGGCGATCGCCATCGCCGCACTCGCCGGATGCGACCGGTCGGTTCCCAGCTCGTCCACCACCGTCGTGAAGCAGCCGCCCGCGAGCGAAGCTCCGCCCGCGAGCTCGTCCACCACGGTGGTCCAGCCGGCGCCCAGCACGCCGAGCCCCTCGACCACGGTGGTGCAGCCTTCGCAACCCTCCGAGTCCTCGACCAGCGTGAACATCGACGCGAACAAGCCGGCAACGACCACGGAAAAATCGCGTACGAAGTCGACGACGCAGATCGATACGCCGGCCGGCTCGGCCACCAAGACGCAGACGGATACGACGCGCACGAACCAGTAGCGCGGCACGTAGCGCAACCAGGCCCCTCCCCGCGGCGCGGGCAGGGGCTTTTTCGTGGGCGATCGGTCGAGACGCGGCGGAACCGGCCGGTTTGCTAAGATTCGAAGCCTTCCTCCCCGCTTCGAATCCCTCCATGGCTCTTCTCCTGCGCGAAGCCGACGTCGAGCGGCTGCTGACGATGGATGCCACCCTCGAGCTCGTCGAGCGCGTGCATCGCGAATACTCCACCGGACAGGCGATCGACGTGCCGCGCGAGCGCACGCGGCTGCCGAAGGCGGCGCTGCACATCCTGCAGGGCGCGGTCCCGTCGATGGGGATGTTCGGATACAAGGCCTACACGTCGAGCCGCGAGGGCGTGCGCTTCCTGGTGTACGCGTTCAACGCCGAGCGCGGCAACCTCGAGGCGATCGTGGAGGCGAACCTCCTCGGCATGATGCGCACCGGGGCCGCCGGGGGCGTCGCGGCGAAGTGGCTCGCGCGTGAGGACGCCCGCGTGGTCGGCCTCTTCGGCTCGGGCTGGCAGGCGCAGGGCCAGCTCGAGGCGCTCGCGAAGGTGCGCAAGGTCGAGCGCGTGAAGGTCTTCTCGCGCAACGCCGGGAAGCTCGCGAAGTTCTGCGCGAAGATGCGCGAGCGGCTCTCGCTCGACGTGGTGCCCGCGGCATCGCCCGAGGATGCGGTGAAGGCGAGCGACATCGTCGTCACCATCACGACGTCGGCGACCCCGGTGTTCGATGGCGAATGGCTCGGCGCCGGAACGCACGTGAACGCGGCCGGCTCGAACTCGCTGCTGCGCCAGGAGATCGACGAGACGACCGTGCGGCGCGCGCAGCCGGTCGTGGTCGATTCGCGCCCTTCGGCGCTCAAGGAGGCGGGCGACCTGCTGCCCGCGCTCGAGAAGGGTCGGCTGCATGCGGGTTCGCTCACGGAGATCGGCGAGGTGATCGCCGGCCTCCGGCCGGGGCGCACGTCCGCGGAGCAGGTCACCCTGTTCGAGTCGCAGGGCATGGCGATCCAGGACCTCGTCATCGCCGCCCACCTGGTGCGCCTCGCGCGCGAGCGGGGCGCCGGATCGGAGGTCGACGTCGCCCGCTGAACGGCGCGCGGCCTGGAGGGGGCCCATGTAAGATGGGCGCATCGCAACACATCCACGGGCCGAGCCCCCCCACGAGAAGGCCCGGGACCAGGGAGAAGCGATGAAGACCGCGTTCTGGAAGGCGGACTGGTTTCTCGGCCTCGTCATCGCCGTCGTGCTCTTCGGCTTCGCACGCACCGCCGGGTTCATCCCCGCGGTCGAGCGCTGGGCCTACGACCTGGGCGTGCGCATGACCTCCAAGCCTCCGAGCGAGCGTATCGCGGTCATCGCCATCGACGAGCAGTCCATCGCCAACATCGGCCGCTGGCCGTGGTCGCGCGACGTGATCGCGAAGCTGATCGACCAGCTCGCCGCGGCGCACGCGAAGGTGATCGGCGAC
>Ga0134128_10000831_pt1 | contig 41962 bp, 25 predicted proteins | sample KB31754_FD_96462 | JGI IMG/M metagenome (GOLD analysis project Ga0134128, IMG submission 96462) | Terrestrial soil microbial communities with excess Nitrogen fertilizer from Kellogg Biological Station, Michigan, USA - KB3-175-4 | ecosystem: Environmental > Terrestrial > Soil > Unclassified ...
CAACGGCGACACCGGTGGCGCAGGCGGAGCCGGCGGCTCCGGAGGACAATCGAGCACCGGGGCCGGTGCAGCGGGAGGCGCCGGGGGCAACGCCGGCGCGGGCGGCCACGGAGGTAGCGTGAAGCTGACCGCCGGCCAAACGATTGATTTGGTGCTCGGCGTTTCTGCAACCGGATCTTCGGGCGGTGACAACGAGTTTGGCGGCGTCGGAGGCGACGGTGCCACTAAAGGCGGTGCCGGCGCCAATGCCGGAAATGCCGGCAACGGCGGAAATGGCGGCAGCATCTCTCTCTCGGCGCTTGACACGATTAAGTTTTCGGACCTGGAGACAACAGGCGGATCGGGAGGCGGAGCGATCAACCACGGCGGTGTGGGTGGTTCGACTGAAGTCGGCGGCATCAGTACCACAGCCGGCAACGGAGGTAACGCGGGCAACGGAGGCAAGGCTGGACGCGGCGGCAATGGCGGGCACATCTCAGTGTCCAGCAAGACCGCCGATATTCAGGATCACACTATCTTCCTCAAGATTGAAGCCGACGGAGGTCCAGGTGGAGACATCGGGACGGCCCTGGGGGCAACCGGCGGAGCAGGCGGCACATCAACCGGTGCCGGCGGCCGTGGAGGCAACGGCAGCATTGGAGCAGTCGGCGGAAATGGTGGCATCATTAAGCTCACTGCCGCCAACAATATAAGCAGCAGTGTGATCGGACTCTTTAGCGCCTCAGGCGATCACGGCAGCATCGCTTTCGCCAGCAGTTCGGTCGGCGGCGATGGCGGGAACGGCGGCACAACCGGCGGACAAGGCGGTGACGCAGGTATACAAGGCAATGCCGGCAACGGCGGGTCCATCACTGTAACTGCACATGTAATTCAGAACTTGCCAGACCTCGATGCCATCGGCGGCATTGAAGTATTGGGAGTATATGTCGGCGGCCGTGGCGGCACCGGCGGCACTGGTGGCGCAGGTGGTACTGTCCCTGTCGGCGGCAATGGTGGCTCCGGTGGAAAGGTTGAATTGAAGGCCGCAAACGGTGGCATTGTGGTTACAAACGAAATCAACGTGGACGGAGGCACCGGCGCCTTTTTCTTCGCCGGCACCAAAGGGGGAGACGGCGGAGCAAGCAACTCCGGTGCCGGATCCAACGGCGGTAATGTGGGCGTCACCGGCAAGGGTGGCAAAGGCGGATCTATTACGCTGCTCACCTCGGGAACGATCAATAACACATCATTATTCGAAGCATCCGGCGCCGGCGGCGGATTTGAGCAAAGCACAGCCGGGGCGGGGCAGTCAGGTCAACCCGGTAAAGCCGGAGGCAATGGCGGCAATATCGATGGCACCGGTACTGGTGGCGCGGGCGGCACTATCAACCTCAACGCCGGACTGGGCGTGGTTGGCTCGGGATCCCTGCGATCCGATGGTGGCGCCGGCGGTTTTGACGGAGGCAGCCTCTCCGGCAATGGCGGTAGCGGATCTCCCGAAGGCAAGGCTGGCTCCATCGGAATAATAGCGAGTGGCGGCAAAGGTGGAACGATTGACGTCATCAGCAATGGCACGAGCACAACTCAGATCGCTTCTGTCGAAGCTGTTGGTGGCGATGCCGGCGACTCTACAGCCGCCAGTGGTGTGAATGGCGATGGAACCCAAGCAGGCAGGATTGCCCCAGCAAGCGCGGGTGCTTCCGGCGGCACGATCAAAATCTCCAGCTCGGCAAGCGTCAACATTTCAGATCGGGTTTCCGCTCACGGCGGCACGGGCGGTACTCCATCCAATCCGAGTCTAACCACAGCAACGGTTCATGTTGGAATCGGCGGCTCGACAGGGGGTGCCGGCGGAGTAGGCGGACAAGTTTTCATTAACAGCAAACACGACATAACGGTAGATCTTTCCGCATTTGTCCAAGTTGTTGGCGGTCTCGGAGGCACAGGCAGCAATGCCGTTGCTGGAGATTTCTTTACGCCACAAACCGGCGGGACGGGCGGCGTAGGCGGTGTCGGCAGCAACCTAAAACTCAGCGCACCAACCGGCACTCTCACCGTCAATGGCATCGTATCAGCCAATGGTGGCAGCGGCGGATCGGGTGGTACTGGGACTGTGGGAGAACCGAACTTCGCCGGCACCGGAGGCGGCACCGGCGGTACGGGCGGCGACGGCAACAAAGGCGGAACGGCTCAGCTGGCGGCCAAAATCGTGTCTATATCCGCGAGCGGAATCGCAAGCGCGAATGGTGGTACGGGAGGCATCGGCGGCACAGGCGGACGCGGAGGTGACGACGCGTTCGGCACCGGCGGAAATGGAGGCGTCGGTGGCACGGGCGGCAACGGGGGCGTCGGTGGAACTCTTTCGCTTTCCGGATCCCAATCGATAACAAATTCAGGTACTGCCACTGCTCATGGTGGCACAGGCGGACAAGGCGGCACGGGCGGCAGCGGCGGAGATAGCACCGCCCCAGGACCACCGATCACGCCGTCGTTTCCGGGTGGGAAGGGCGGCAATGGCGGAGATGGCGGCGGCGGCGGCGATGGCGGGACAATTATCCTCAAGTCACCATTTATAACACCACCTGCCACCACGGCAATTCCAGGTCTATGGGCTGACGGTGTTGCCGGTGGCTCGGGCGGTGCCGGCGGCGGCGGCGGCGCAGGCGGCGGCAGTTTAAGTGGCGGTGGCTCACTCGGCTCCGGCTCGGGCGGTGGCTCCCCTGCGCCAAATCCACACAATGGCAAAGTCTTGGTTTCTGTGGGTTTCCTGACCGATGACGGTGCGGATTCAGCCGCTGACGAAATCGTCGTAGACAGCGCCAATGACGATGCCGATTAACGGCACAACTTTTCGAAGGCATCAGGTTCAAACACCGTCCAGTACCTTTCCTTTATTTCAGGCGTCGGCGCCGGTGCACCGGTGTTCGTATCAATAGGCGGGACGAACTCGATGTCGAATTGCTTTTGCATAACCACCACCAGAGAGCCGTCGATGAGTTTGCGCGAGCGCAAACGCTCATGCGATACGGTGGAGTTAAAGCCTTGCAGGTAGTCCACGATGTCGCCTGGTATCGAGTATGGAACATCGTTGAGCTGGTAGTTCATAAAGACGATTTTGTATCCATTGCTGCGTCCCAGCATCCAGAAGAATTTCGGATTATATGTGATCAACCCATGGTCCAACATTCCATAGCCCGGGACATTGTGAATCATGAGTCCATTGTGGCAACAGAAATCATGAATCATCTTGAATGCGTTGATCTGATTCGCGACGTGCTCGGTCGTACCAAAGTTGGTCACGACCTCAAACTGTCCTCTGGCACCCTGAGGAACGCTGTCAAAATTAAGATCTAGGGGAAGGCTGTCCTCGCTGCCATCAATGTCGAGCGCCGCATATCGAAATCGCAACCAATTCCAGAAGCATCTGGACAATGGCGACTCCGGCACCACGTTCTCCACGCTTCGGCTTGACCACGAATCCTTTGGCGGCTGCAGAAAAGGGAAAGGATCACTCACCTCGAACAGTCCAGCGATTTCCTCTATGCCTTCGCGGTCAGTCATGAATGAATTCGTCAACTGCTGCGCACCAATTTCTATCACTGAAGACCTCGTGCGGATAAGCCCGAGTTTCTTCAGCTCTATGAGCAAACGTAGATCAGCTTGTGCGATCCCCATAAAATCTCCCGTTTGTCCTAAAAGAATGCCACGCCCATTGAGCCTCGAAAGTTATAAGCGGGAACAGCGTACTCGTCAGCCAAATCCCAAAGCGAAGAATTCCAAGCTATGTCATCAGAGACGATGATCCCGCCTTTGCTCAGCCTGCGCAAAGCTTCCCTGAACTCGAACATCATGTGAAGATAACTATGATCGGAATCATGGTAGAAAAAATCAATTGAATCGACAGAACTCACCAGATCCGGAAGAAGAGCTTTAGCGTCACCGCACCACACTTCGACGCGATCGCGGTACATTTCTGGCACCATCCAACCGCTTGTTTTTTCTTCGGGAACCACAGCGCCGTAGGTATGTCCTTCTATCGTCCACTGCGCCTGAGCCGGGTCGAAGACTTGAGGATAATCAATCGCATAGATCCGTCCGTGAGAGCGGTTCTTCACCAAAGCCAGCGTCATCACCGAAAGTGACAGCCCATTGGCCACGCCGGTTTGAACAATTGTTTTCGGATTCATACGACGCACAAGCCAGTAGAGAAAGAGTGCATCCTCGATGTTTACCCAACCCGGCTCGTACCGGGCCTTATGTTTCTTTCGAGCACCGCGGAAGTATTTTTCTATGTAGCGTTGACGTTTGAATATCTCCGCAGCATATGGATCTCTGCGTAATTCCTTCATGGCGTCACGCAAGATTTTTTTCCAGACAGGGAATGGCACGCAGCCATTCTTGGACATAGTCAGCAGCTCGCCGAACAACTCATTCCGACAAGACATATGCGAATTGATTATGGAATTCGGAAAATTCCTGGCTGCATTTGCATCATAGTCCTTATGGGTAGTGTCGTAGGTATACGGCGCACGCAATAGTGAGTTGCGCGGCCAGACACTGGACACAAAACTGCCTTCCGGCACCGGCGTGTCAAAGTGACGCACCATATTGTCCGGCGGAAAAATCGGCTGCTCCCGCTTGAAGAGTTTCGACAAAACATTCGTCGTCAAAACATTCATGGCACGTCGTTTCTCTTGTTGGCACAGACGGCGAGCAAATAATGTGCCATCGGATAGTATCCAGTGTGCACCACTTCGTCGTTCATCGAAAATACGAACACTGAATGGAAGTATTTGGACAGCAGTGACTTAAGCTGAGATGCCGTCTTACAATTGACATGACCGGCTTTGCTCTGCGGCGAAGCATGCACCTGTGATTCCAATGACGGCGTGCCGATGATGACCACACCCGCCTCGGACAGAGATCCGCACAGGTGCTCCATGAAGCGTTGCTCGTCCATGCAGTTAATATGCTCGATGACATCAAGACTATAAATGGCATCATGCTTCCTGGGAAGCGGCGCGGTCATTATATCGTGAACAACCGCAGCGTGACGCCACTTCTCAGTTTGACGGCTTTCAATATCGTGGATAAACAGTGGATCGAAATCGTAGGCTGTGAGCTCTTCGACTTCCTGTTGAACAATCCGACTGCCGAATGCATCGCCACAACCGACCTCGCCGACGCTGCGAAACCCGGCGAGCATTTTTGCCACAAATTTGTATCTTGCCAGCACAATGCCGACCCGCCGCGGATCATCGTGCCAGACTTGATTCGTCATCAGTCCGAGCCTGGTCTGTCCGACTGCGTCTTGCAATTCGAGACAGCGAGCATATTGCGGTTCGCGCGTGAGAGACTCGGACAACTCTGCGCACTCGGTTCTACTATCGTCCGCTGCCTCATCACCATTGACGCGGAGTTTCATCACGACACTCGAGGCCGCTTTGTTGCCGCTGCGAATTCCAATTGCGGAAATAATATTACCGAGGAGCGTCATGCACGTTAGGGGCAGAAACAAGAGCAGAAGCAAAGGTACGCCCAAAAACGGGTGTTTGTGCGCAATGTCACCCAGCCGCGCCGAAATTCTCATCGCCAGCGCACGCACACGGCTCGTCGGCACGAAAATACTTTCCACCGGCCACGCCGACAACACCAGTCCATCGGCATGACGCGCAACGGATTCACGCAACGTATCGCTCAACGGTGACCGCGCGTTCACGAGGAGGCAAATTTCACCGTTAGCTCGAACCAATGGGCCGACTTTCTTCAACAGCTTCTTCGCAATCGGCAGCTCGGCTTCCGATAGCTCTATCAAACACGTATCAAAATTACGAGACCAAGCCTGCCACCGGTTGGCAGTGGCTTTCAGAAACATGCTGGTTTCAACACGCACGACACGCTCGCCCATCGATGCGAGCTGCACCGTAAACGGTGTGTGCGACTCGGACACATTCAGTAATGTGAGGTTTGTTGCACCGAGAATCGGTTTTACTGTTTCCACAACCATCCGGTAGTCCGGCCAGCGCGCGTGCCATGGATAGACGAATGGCGGCTTTCCAAAAACGAGAGTGCGAGCACGTGCGATCAGCCGGTGCGGCGCGCTCGTCATTTCGTGCAGCCAGAAATAATCCTCAGAACTCAGCTTTTCGCCGCGCGCCTCGCGAAAGGCTGCAATGGCACCCAACCAGTAGTGGTGGCCGTTGAATGGCTTTGCCTTTTTGCTGAGATACCGTTGCGTTTCTTCAACGAATTTGTCAGCCTGTGAGATGTAATTGGGCAGCGTCTTGGGCAGTCCATCCGAGTGATAGACAATGGAGTGATGTGCATTGCGCCGATGCTGCTCGGTAGCCCATTCGTTGAGGCTGCGGGCCAGTTGTCGCGGAAGCAGTGGACCAGCACGCAGGAATCCGGACTCGTGCCCTTCCGGTTGCATTTCGATGACGAGGTAATCATCGGAATCCGTGATTACGGAAATATTTGCCGAGGGACACATCTCCGGCACGAACGAATAATCACACGACGCTCCGATTTGGAAGTCGGCAACTTCGGGACGAATTGCAATCATGTGCATCAGGTAGAAGCGCCCCAACAGGGTGTTGGGATCGACGCGCCAAAAAAGCCTATTAGCGTGATTATTGTGTGACAGTGGGTTGTTGACTATATTAGCGACTGTCGCGGGATGCAAATGCTTGAGAGCCCATGTCATCAACTGTCGAGAGCCTAATTCCAGACGACCGCCCTGTCGTTCTCGTTGTTGAGTTAGCCAGGGCATCGCCTCTTCGGCGCGGACCTGGAAGTTGCCGACGAGAACGGCATTTGATCCGGATCTGACGGCGTTGAGCACATTCATGAGCGATCCGTTGGCCATGATGTAATCCGACACCAGGAAGAAAAAGCAGGTATCGACCATCGAAGCGCCAAGGTCCCGAATCGCCTCAGCGTATGCGAGCGTGATTGTTGTTGAATAGTTTCGTGCGGTGATTAAATGATCGATCAATCGAATTGAGGTCTGGCATGTCTCAGCAAGCTTTCGATACGCCGGATGTTGCTTGATGAACGACTCATTCTCCAGGCTTGTGAGAATTTCGAATTCACAAGGCAAAGTCTCGGCCAGTGCCGGCAAGTTCCCTGGAGCCAACAGAGTCGGCAATCCAAACTCCAGGAATTGACGAACGTATCGCTCGCCCCACACCGGCATACACAGCTTGACTCTCTGCAGCTCGCCGCTTGCAGCGGTTTCTGCAGTGGTACTAGTCTCGGCTCGCGCGTGGTTAATCAACTAGACACCTGCTGCGTAGTTGATTACCAACGGACGTTTGGCATCTAGCAATAAGTGCGCGTTTGAGTCGTTGCCGACGAAACTCAACTCGAGCTGATACCAAATATTTACACCCGGCTCACTAGCATCGATGGATAATGGCTGTTCGAATTCAACGAGCACATTTTTCTGTCCGTCGACCACGGTCAGGGTGGCCGTCGAATGTGCATGAGACATCCCCTCTCCGGTACGATGGTAGTCCCAGGGCACGCAGTAATAGGTCATTTCGGCTTGCAGCGTGCCACCAGTTTTCGTCGGACTCGTACGAAGAGTAATACCGCTGATAGGCGCCCCCGACGCCTCTCCAAGCTTGTGAAATTTGACGCCGGTGCGTCCGACTTGCACACCCTCCGGAGCGATAAGAACAGACCACAAGACATCGCCGGACAATTTATCCCGATGATCGCCGGACAGAACGCTTCCGTCGTAATACATTTGCCATGCCGGATTCCATTCCAAAAATTGCAACGCCGCAGCCCGCGGACCGTACTGCTCCATGTTATCGATGACGATTGCACCACCGGGGCGCAAGTGATCGGCGGCGCGAATGACGTCGTAGAGAGCATATTCGAAATTGTGATGCCCATCGACAAAGACGAGTCCGAGTGGTGACTCCGCGCCTTTAGGGATGCGCGCGATTTCTATCTCGAGGAAATACTGCATCGAGTTATAAGGCTTGAATTCGGTTACCGCTCTCAATTGCGGCGGCCAACTTTCAAGAATTTCAGGAACGCGGTGCTCACCGAAAGGATCAATGGTGACGACTTTACCTTCAATCCCGGCATTGACGACGGCTTCCGCCATGTAATAGGCCGAATGACCGAAGAATGTTCCTATTTCCAGACTCAGGCGAGGACGCAGGTGTTGAATGAGACCGTACAGCACCGCCAACTCTCCGGAGCTTGTGAGCGCCTTCTTGGTTCGCTCTATGTGACACACCAACTCGGCATACTCAGCGCCTCGGCAGAAAGCCGGCAGCCAATTTGCGAGCTGCGTCGTCTCGGCAATCACAGAACTAGAAGGTGAGGTAAGATTCATCCGCCAATTGTTCGTTGCAAACGTCGGACATTTTACAACAGACTGTATCATCAGCTGGATGCAAGCAGATAAGCCGACCATACGATCTTTGACCGGGCTGCGATTTGTCGCCGCCTTCTTTGTTCTAGTGGCTCATCTTGCGCCCAAGGCAATGCCTTTTCCTAATCCGCCGATGTGGTACACGCAGTTCACGTCTCTGGCTGCCGAAGGGATGACAATGTTCTTCGTCCTCAGCGGCTTTGTTATGTACTACAACTATTCAGAATCAATCGGACGGGACGGACTCAAAGCCGCATACAACTTTTGGGTCGCTCGCTTTGCCAGAATTTATCCAATGTACGCCATCATTCTGGCGTATCAATTCATAGTCGATTACGCGTACGCAGCGCTTTCCAGTGCCTATTCGCAGGCGCTGCCGTATTATCTACTTCTAATTCAGACGTGGTTTTACGTGCCGCTTGGCAGATACGGACTTATCTATGACGTTGGGATGCTGCCACCGATCACCTGGTCTGTCAGCACGGAATGTTTCTTCTACCTCGTCTTTCCCCTGCTGTGCCTCGTCGTGCTGCGCATGGCGTCCGTTCGGTCGAGAGTGACATTGGCTGCTGTTTGCGCGGTGATTATCTGTACGGCTGTAACGTTTCTTTCACTGCATCAAACCGCTCTGAATCAATGGGCAATGGAGCACCTCGGCAAGGTTGGCGATCCATCGACGCAATCGCAATATTCCTTTTTCCGCTGGCTGGTGTATTTCTCGCCTTACTCGCGTGTGTTCGAATTCATTCTCGGCTGCATAACCGCATCACTATATTTGAACATTGCCAGAAAACCGGTGTCAGATGGAGAGCGCCGAACGGGGCATGCAATCTTGACAGCCACTCTGGTTAGCTGTGCATTGCTTCATTTTGTGATGTTCTCGAACCCCAACGCTGCGGGACTGTTGCGAGTAATAACGGACTTTCACATGTCCTTTGGTTTTGGACCGATGATGGCTGTGCTTATTTTTTTCTTTGCGCGATATGAAAGTTTCATCAAGCGCTTCCTTGAGTGCTGGCCGATGGTACTCGCGGGCGAAGCGACATACTCAATGTACCTGTGGCACATGTTCGTAGCCATGGCGGTGCGCTGGGAGGCTGCGCCTGTAACCTCATTCATGATTGGCGTCGCGGATCTGTTGCGTCTGGCGGTGGCAATTACGATGTGCGTGGGATTCGGACTTATCAGTTGGCAGTTTATTGAAGTTCCGACTCGGCGCTGGCTGCGCAGCAAGCTTTCAATCAAGATGCAGCCGGCTCCTGCTCTAGCTCTTGCGAGTAAAGCCGCCAGTGCGGAAGATCGTCCGCTTGCCATCAATAAAAGGTAGATCATGTAGCTGGTCTGTCCCCTTTGCTATATTCGCCTTCCCAAACGTACTGCCGCAGTGCGTTCTGAGCATTGATCCTTTCAACAGGAATCGGTAAGTGTCCAACGAATCGAAGCGTTGTCTTGTCACGGGCGGAGCAGGGTTCATCGGCAGCCATCTGGTCGACAGACTGTTGCAGGATGATCACTCGGTAATCGTCCTCGACAATTTTTCGACGGGACACAGGAAAAACCTAGCGCATCTGTCCGGAGATCAGCGCCTCAGCGTTCACGATGTTGATATTGCAGATCGCCAGACAATCGATCAATTCTTCGAGGGAGTCGACTGGGTTTTTCACCTGGCTGCACTGGCCGACATCGTTCCATCAATTGAACGGCCTCTCGACTATCATCGTGCGAATGTGGATGGAACAGTCGCTGTTTTAGAATCATCGCGGTTGCATGGAGTGAAGCGATTTATTAACACCGCCTCGTCCTCCTGCTACGGATTGGCAACAGAATTCCCCACACCTGAAACTGCGCCCATCCGCGTCGAATATCCGTATGCGCTGACCAAGTATCTTGCTGAGTGCTACGTCATGCACTGGAACCATGTGTATCATCTGCCGTGCATTTCATTGCGGTTGATCAACGTCTATGGTCCGCGCGCTCGCACGACGGGAGCGTACGGTGCCGTGTTTGGTGTTTTCCTTGCGCAGAAGCTAGCCGGCAAGCCCTTCACGGTGGTTGGTGATGGGACGCAAACTCGGGACTTCACCTTCGTCAGTGATGTTGTCGATGCGTTTGTGGTGGCGGCCGAATCGCACATTACAGGCGAAGCTTTTAACGTCGGATCCGGAGGCACCTATAGCATCAATCAGCTCATCAACCTGCTCGGCGGAGAAGTAATCCATATTCCTAAACGACCGGGCGAGCCCGATTGTACATTTGCTGACATTGCCAAAATACAAGGGCGCCTGCGTTGGCAGCCAAAAGTAAAATTTGAAGACGGCGTCACAACCATGCTCGAACACCTCGACGATTGGCGCGATGCCCCGGTTTGGGACAAAGCGTCGATAAACAAGGCGACAGAACAGTGGTTCGCTTATCTCGGCTCGGCGGAGGCAGTTGGAACGCGATGAGTCCGGCCAGCGAAACAACAGCGGCAATTACTGCGCACGCGGGAGCGCCCTCCACTCGCAGCAAAATAAAAACACTGGCGGATCTGGCTGCGATTCTCACCGGACATCGCGCAAATGGGTCGCGCGTAGTGCTCTGCCACGGGGTATTCGACCTCCTTCACGTGGGGCACATCCGGCATTTTGAAAGCGCAAAGCAGCACGGCGATATTCTGGTTGTGACGCTTACGCCTGATCGGTTCGTCAACAAAGGCCCGCATCGTCCGGCCTTTTCAGAAGCCTTGCGCGCCGAATCCCTCGCCGCTCTCAGCTGCATCGATTATGTGGCGATTAATGATCAGCCAATGTCTATCGAACTCATCGGTCTGCTAAAACCTCACTTTTACGTCAAAGGCGCCGACTATAAAGATGCCGATAAGGATGTCACCGGTGGCATCACGCTAGAGCAAAAAGCCGTCGAATCAGTTGGCGGAAAGATTGTGTTCACCGACGACATTGTGTTCAGCTCGTCTACACTGATCAACAAGCACGTCCCGGTGTTTTCTTCTGAGGTGACCAGCTATCTTGACGGCTTCACGCGCCGCTATTCTTCGGATGACGTACTGCGCTATCTCGAGCTGATGAGACCGCTGAAGGTTCTCGCTGTCGGTGAAGCGATTATCGATGAGTATACCTACTGTCAGGCCATCGGCAAATCATCCAAAGAGCCGATAATCGCCGTGAAGGAAACATCCTCCGAGCGATTTGCCGGGGGCATTTTGGCTGTGGCGAATAACGTATCCGCCTTCTCGGACAACGTGGGACTCGTTTCTCTCGTCGGTGACCGCGACACGCACGATGACTTTGTGAAATCGAGCCTGCGTGACACGATTTACTCGCACTTGCTTGTCCGCAGCAACTCCCCGACAATCGCCAAGAAACGCTTCATAGAAGACTATTTCTTTACGAAGATGTTTGAGGTGTACACGATCAACGATGCACCGCTCGATCGTTCCGACAACATGAAGCTGTGCGCTCTCTTGGAAGAAGTCGTGCCCCAATATGATGTTGTGGTGGTCGTCGATTTTGGACACAGCATGATGACCACGGAAGCAGCTCGCGTGGTTGCAGAAAAGGCGAAATTCCTCGCCGTGAACACGCAGTCCAACGCAGGCAATTTGGGCTATCAAACAATATTCAAATATCCAAAAGCGGACTACGTGTGCATCACGCAAGACGAGGCTCGGCTTGAGATGAGGGACCGCAGCAGCGATCTAAATGAGATTGTTGCTAAACTCTCGGACGACTTGTCTTGCTCGAAAGTTGTGGTGACCAGAGGCAAATCAGGTAGCATCGCATACCGAGCTGGTCAGGGCTTTGTTGAGACACCGGCACTGGCCGGACACGTAGTAGACAGAATGGGTGCCGGTGATGCCTTCTTGTCGGTAACAAGCATGCTCGCTGCTCTTGATGCGCCGATGGAAATTCTCTCCTTCATCGGAAACGCTGTCGGTGCGCAAGCAGTTGCTACAATCGGTCACAGAGAATCCATTAGCCGCGCAGGGCTATGGAAGTTCCTAACGTCGCTCTTAAAATAGGAGATTGCATGGCTATCGCTGAGACAATCTTTGGAACATACGCACAAGCCACTGCCCCGTCCGTATCGGGAGGTCTGGCTGCTGCGTATTTTGCCAAACTCCACGAGTTGCTCATCTCTACAACTGCCACCACCGCTTCTAAAACGCGACTGTCGCTGGACGTGGCGATGCACGAAGCGATGGCTTCGATGTGGGATGTGCAAGCGACCGGCAAGAAGGTTATGCTCATCGGTAACGGTGGCAGCGCTGCGATCGCCAGTCACCAGGCACTCGATCTGTGGAAGGCGGCTGGAATTCGTGCAATTTCATTTAACGACGCTGCTCAACTGACGTGCCTCGGCAATGATTTTGGGTACGATAAGGTCTTCTCCAAAGCGATCGAGATGTTCGCGGAACCAGGCGATATTCTCATTGCCATCAGCAGCTCGGGACGATCACCAAACATCATTGATGCCGTGCGGGCAGCAAAGCAAACGGGCTGCCATGTCATAACATTCGCTGGTTTTGATCCGCACGCTCCGCTTGTAGCTGAAGGTGATCTGAACTTCTACGTCAACTGCGATCAATACGGACTCGTAGAAGTCGCACACATGACACTAATTCATTATCTCAGCGATAGCCTGCGCGACAAAGGGAGGTCAGAGGCGTGAAGGAGCAGAGGACAGTTTTTGTGACCGGCGGAGCAGGTTATGTCGGCTGCGCCCTGGTGCCACGCTTACTCGAAGAAGGCTATCGAGTAAGAATCCTCGATTTGTATTTGTTTGGCGACCATGTGCTCGACCACGTGAAGGGACATCCGAATCTCGAGCAAATCAAGGGCGACATCCGTGATGCAAAACTGCTGGCGAAAAGCGTTCGCGGTTGCGATAGCGTTATTCATCTGGCGTGCATATCGAATGACCCCTGCTTCGAGCTAAATCCGGAGCTCAGCAAGTCAATCAATTACGAATGCTTCCGACCGCTCGTTTCCATATGCAAAGAAAACGGTGTGCGCCGATTCATTTATGCATCAACATCGAGCGTCTACGGACTGAGCGAAGCGGATAGCGTTACAGAGGATCATCCGCTCGTCCCTGTGACCGACTACAACAAGTACAAGGGATTGTGTGAGCCGATTTTGTTTGAGTTTCAATCGCCCGAGTTCACTACCGTTGCGATTCGTCCCGCAACCGTCTGCGGTTACTCATCAAGACAACGACTTGATCTTACGGTCAATATCCTCACTAATCATGCGGTGAACGACGGGAAGATCACCGTCTACGGCGGCGGCCAAATGCGTCCGAACATCCATATCCAGGATATGGTCGATCTTTACGTTCAATTGCTCGTGGCGGAAGAATCGCTCATTGCCGGCAAGTCTTTCAATGCGGGATATCAAAATCATACCGTGCGCGAATTGGCCGAGATTGTAGCTCAGGTGGTTAGGACCAGATTGCCGGATCGTAAGTCGCTGGAATTTGAAGTTGTACCGTCGGCCGACATTCGGTCCTATCGCATCTGTTCGGACAAGATAAGAGAAGAGCTCGGCTTCGTTCCCAAACGCACCATCGAGCAAGCAGTGCATGACCTTGTCGACGCATTCGAGCAAAACAGATTGCCGAACTCAATGAGCGATCCGCGTTATTCTAATATCAAGGCGATGCAACAGATGGAAAAACTGTTGCCGGCTTGTGCCGGAGCCGTGCAGTAATGTCCGTGGGCGTATCCAACGAACCGGCACGAATCCTCGACGAATTCGAGAAAAACCACGGACGTGTGTTTTGGGGCGACAGAATGATGACCCTGGACAAAAGCGCCGGTTTTCTGCAGGATGAACGGTTTCGAGAGGCTTATGACTCCATACGCGGTTCTCACATCTACGATCAATACGATTCGCCGCACACCATCGCCTGGCGATTGCATACTCTGGTCTGGGCCGCGCAGAACGCCTTGAAACTTGATGGTGATTTTGTCGAATGCGGTGTCTTCAAGGGTGACATGTCGTGGGTGGTTACTCAACTTATAAACTTCGCTGAGCTTGAGCGAACGTTCTATCTATACGATACTTTTGCCGGATTCTCTGCGGATTATTCTTCGGCGGATGATTTTCCGGACAATCCGGGCTTCCTCGATTTCGCGCAGAACGTATACAGCGATGAAAGCATCTATCCATCAGTTGTAAAACGTTTCGAGAACATGTCGAATGTGCGCGTCATTCGAGGCGTGATACCTGACGCATTGTTTGAGACGGCACCAAGTCGAATTGCATATCTGCACGTAGACCTCAACTCGCCACGCGCCGAGCTGGGATGCTTGGAGATGCTTTTTGACAGGCTGGTCAGCGGTGCGGCGCTAGTCCTTGATGATTATGGCTGGCATCAGTTCCGACGGCAAAAAGAAGCGGAAGACCAATTCTTCGCCGACCGCGGATATTCAGTTCTCGAACTTCCGACCGGGCAGGGACTCGTGGTCAAAAGATAGCCGCTCGCCGAGACGCCGGTTCCGGAAGCATACTATCAAGGGTGGTCCAGACGTCGGGTGCCTCCAGTCCAAACCATTCTTTCAGGGCGCGCACGTCAAGCGTGGTGTATTTGGGTATGTTCGCCATTGCTTCGTGCGGTGCGACGGATGGCACAACCAATGTTTCATCTATTCCCATTCGTTGGGCGAGATGCTTTATCGCGGCTGCATAACTTATGTCTTCATTGCCGGACAGTTGAATGATGCCACCACCTTTGTACTCGACTACACGTGCCAGCAATTCAACTACGAAGCTAAGCGGAATCGGCGCCAACACAACATTTGAAAAGGGACGAATCTCTTGTGCCTTTGCCAGCGCTCGCATCCAATCAACGAGTAATCCCTTATCCGGGCTGAGCACCTTTGTCATTCTGACAATTGTTGCACCGAGTTCAAGCAGCGCCCGTTCGGTCTCCGCCTTTTGTCGTCCGTACTCTGTAGTCGGACAGGTCATGTCTTCAGATTTGCGATGAGGAACGCTACCGTCAAATACGAGATTGCTCGAAATAAATACAATCTTGCTGCCGGCTTGGACCAGTTGCCTTGTCAGAGCGATGGTGCGCGTGACATTTATATTGTGCGTCTCTGCACGGTTAGCCTCGCAGTTTTGCAGCGAAGTCTCCCCGGCCAGCATAAATGCAACCGACACGTCATCCGGGATGCGCCAGGTGTCCGAAGACAGATCGAGGCTGATCGAACCTGGAGTCTCTCGCCGGGTCGTTGCGACGACTGTGTGCCCGGCGCGCTCAACGCAGGGTATCAGCGCGTCACCGATTGTGCTGTCACCACCGACGATGAGAACAGTTGGTTTCATCGCGTCTACTCAAAGAAAATAAACGAATAGTCGCCCGTGTACCCACAATGCTCGAACCACCAGCGCCATTCCTCAGGCGTGCAGAACATCTCGCAGGTGAGCTGCCAATAAAGGAGGTTTGCTTTCTCTTCCTCGTTTCTATAAGACTCTACACAGATGTATTTGTTTTTCCTGCCGACTCTCTCGATCTCTTTAAGCGCCTTGTAGAGGTCGAAGCAATACAGATTATGCAGCGTCGTGTTGGAGAACACCAGATCAAACGACTTGTCTGGATAAGGCAGAGCGGTGGCGTTGCCGACTTTCAGAAAAGGACGCACCTCTTCCTTCGAGTTTTCGATCGCATAACTTGAAATGTCTATACCGGCGACGACGATACCGGGCACTACTTGCGTCAATTCGTACAGCAAAAAACCCTTTCCGCAACCGACATCCAACACGCTGCTTCCAGAGGTGAGTCCGTAGTGCGCTGCCACAGATTCCGCTACGGAACGCCACCGACCGTCGTATTTGTAGCCACCATAGCCGGTATGGCGGCTGCCATCCCAGTAGTCCAGATCGAACTTCTTCGCTAATGTCGCGGCCTGAGCCTTCGGGTAGTCGTTGACCCTGGCCAGATAGTCGCGTTTGGTGCTGGTATGAACCTTGGTGAGAAAATCGACGTGTGTCATGATCACTCCTCAATATGTGACTGCTTCGGTCAGGTATCCGATCTTGTGAAAAGCTGCTCTTGCTAGAGCGAGCTGATGGGCCTTGCGCTCTGACTCGCCGTCCTCTGCAAGGGAAAATTTCCTTCGAGCGTTGCCCAGCGGTAAAAAATCATTGAGCATGATGCAGCACCATTTCATCTGATGAACAGGCAAGAGGATCTTGACGCGATTCATTTGATAGGTGTTATCGTCGCTTCCGCCGAGGAGCTTGTCTGCAACTTTTTGAAAATACTGCTCAGGCATTGGAAAGACCGGTTGCAGAAAAAAATCGCAAACGGTTTTGGCGATGTCGTCCCAGCCGGCATACTCAAAGTCAAGGAAGCAGAGTCGTCCGTCGGTCATCTTGATTGTATTGTGAAACCCGAAGTCGGAAGGAGAAATTCGTCTTTTTGCGCTATTAATTTCCTCGGCTAAAGGAACTTGCAACGTTTCGCATTGCCATTCCACATCAATGCGAAGCGAATTCCAAAGGGGCACCATCTTCGACTGGACAAAGCTGCGCACCTCCGCATTCATTTCTTGACTGCAGGCCGCAACAAGCGCCTGCACTCGTCGCTCAGTACAAGCGAGATGCGAAGCGATGCTGAAACACGCCTCAGAGGCATTACCTAAATTGGGACGAGAAATGCCCGCCGAGTTGTTGATCGCGTGAAAAAATTCCGCCGCCTCATCGATTCGATCCATGGTAATGTCGCCGGCGTGCAGGCGTCGTCCTGCGACAAAGGCATATATTGCCAGGCCATTCTCGAGATCGCACGCCAGCGGTTCGGGCACACAATTTGTTCCCGAATTCCAAGCGAACCGAAGAAAATCAAACTCAGCTTTGCAGCGATCACGCAAGTCTGCAGGGTGCCTGAAATACTCTTTCAGAATTACGGCTTTGTCGCCTTCGCCCTCAATAATCTTAAGTACGCGGTTGTTCCTGCCGCCCGGCAGGTGCTCAACAGTGAAGTCGGAGCCGACTCCAATTTTTTCCAGCAAGATGCGGGATGCTTTTTCTCTAGCGGGGTCCAACATGGGTATCAATTCAATGACATGTCGATAATTGGTCTGACTACGCTACCGCTTTCCAAGTCGTTCAGCGACTCGTTGATTTGTTGCAGCGAGTAGGTGCGTGCCAGAAGCGGATCCAGCTTGAGCTTGCCGGAGGCATAAAGACCGAAGTAACGTGGGAAATCCTGATCAGGCTTGTTGTCACCACCCCACGAACCGCGCAACTGCTTGCCATGATTGAGCTCGCGAGGATCGATCATCAGCCTGTCGCCAAAACGTGCGTTGCCGAGCACCACGGCTACTCCGCCGCGATCCCGCACGGCTGCAAGCGCTTGCGCCATAGGTTCGGTCTGCCCGCTTGCCTCAATAGCTATGTCGAATCCGCCCTCAGAAATGCTCCTCAAATCAGCCAGTAGATCATTTCCGTTCGATTCGACGCAGTGAGTTGCTCCCATAGTTCTCGCGACCGCCAACTTGCTAGCCTTGATGTCGACGGCGACGACCTTGCTGCAGCCGGCGATGACCGCACCGGCGATGGCGCACAGACCGATGCCTCCCGCTCCAAAGATCACTGCCGATTGTCCCGCCCTCGCTTGCGCGGTATTAATCACAGCGCCCATGCCGGTCGGAACAGCGCACCCAAAAATTGTCGCCTCGCGCGCGGTGATACCTTCCGGAAGAGGCGATAGCCTGTTTTCGCTGATAACCGAATATTTGCTGAAAGTCGTTATAGAACCGGAATTGATTGAGCCTCTCGAGGATTTGTAAATTGCGCCCGGTGCATCGGCGCCAGAGCCTTTCATCCAGGAAAGCAAAACGCGATCGCCGGATTTTACCTTGGTTACTTCCGGACCGGTTTCCACCACGACTCCGCTGCCTTCGTGGCCGAGGCAATGCGGCAGATATTTGTCGGCACCGCGCTTTCCGCGCACTTCACCCAGTTGAGTATGGCAGACGCCGCTAAAGGTGATCTCGACGAGAACCTGCCCCTTCATCAGCGCGGGGATCTCAATCTCTTCCAAGACGAGCGGTTTTCCGGTTTCTACCAAAACGGCAGCCAATGTCTTCATGAACGTTCTCCCGATTGCGTGCTCAAAGTCGATAGTACCCGCGCCACCACCTGCGGAGCGGTCAGTCCAAATTGCCGGCGAGCATGTTCTTGATCGCCGGTTTCATGCATAAACTCATCTGCAATGCCAAATGATAAGAGTCCGGCGCCTGAGTCGCTATGGCGCTTGCTCCACTCAGCGACGGCTGCACCGAACCCGCCTATAATCGAGTGCTCTTCAAGCGTGCACACCAATGGCAATTCGGCGAATAGCTGGGAGAGCAGATGTTCGTCCAGAGGCTTCACTGTTGGACAGCTAATTACGCCGGCAGACACCCCATGAGCCTGCAATTGCTCAGCACACTCGACTGCAACGGCGAGCATATTGCCGGTGCTAAGGAAACAAACGTCCTTTCCTTTTCGCAAAACGATGCCCCGTCCGATTGCCAGCTCGGGATCGCAGGCGTGAACATCAGGCTCGCCTTTCTTTCCGATACGTATATAAACTGGTCCATCATGAGCGAGTGCCTGCCGGAGGGCAAGTCTCACTTCGCGGCGGTCGGCAGGACACATTACGGTCATCTCGGGAAGCACCCGCATGATGGCTATGTCTTCAAATGAATGATGAGTCGACCCAAGCGAGGCATAGCTGAGCCCGGCACCTGTTCCTACGATAATGACAGGCGCGCGATGGTAGCAGACGTCCACCTTTATCTGCTCGAAACATCTCGAGGTAATAAATGGGGCAATCGTGTAGGCAATCGGACGTAGTCCGCAAAACGATAATCCGGCAGCGACGCTGATCATATTGGCTTCAGCCACGCCGCAGTTAATAAATCGGTCGGGAGCAACTTCCTTATATTGATCGAACAGTCGGTTGCCGATGTCGCCCGACAAGAGCACAACCTGTTTATCGCGCTGCGCCATTTCGGTAACTTCGGCTGCAAATGCATTTCTCATAGCAGTCCAAGCTCCTTCCTGCCGGCGCGTAACTCCTCATCATTGGGAATTCGGTAGTGCCAGTTGTTGTCGTCCTCCATGAAGGAAATTCCTTTGCCCTTGATGGTGTGCGCGATGATTGCGGTTGGTTTGTCCGAATCGATTGAGCCCCGCAAAACCGTCAATAGCGCCTCGACACTATGTCCGTTCACGTCGAAAGAATTCCAGCCGAAAGCGGTAAATTTGTCCTTCAGCGACGAGAGTGCCAAGATCTCCTCACTACGGCCCGTTGCTTGCCACTTATTAAAATCAACTATGGCAACGAGATTGCCGAGTCGATGGGCCGGTGCCATCATGGCGGCCTCCCACACGGAGCCCTCATTACACTCTCCATCACTCATTACGACGTACACACGATAGTGTTGCCGATTTATCTTCGCGGCCAATGCCATTCCGACGCCGATGGAAAGTCCGTGTCCGAGCGAACCGGTGGCCACTTCTACTCCGGGCTGGCACCAGGGGCTTGGCTGTTCGGGCAATTTGCCGCCATGCTTTCCGAATTCGGACAAAGAGGAGGCAGGAAAGAAGTCGAACAATGCCAATGTCGCGTAGAGAGCGCTGATGGCATGCCCCTTGCTGAAGATCATGCGATCACGAGTTGCTGCTGTGGGGTGAGACGGATCGATAGTCAGCATGCCGCCATATAGAGCCGCCAGAATCTCCACGCAGGAGAGCGACGATCCCAGATGCGCGGTTTTGGCGCGCCCGGACATCTCCAGTACACAGCCACGAATCTCTCGGCACAGTTTCGGATAATCGTCGCTCGCCACCCGTCGTATTTGATAGGCAGCGGTTGCGGCAGTCGGCGCTATCTCTATCTTCATGCCAGGCTTCCTGCACCATGTTCGGCCGCACCCCGCCGTCCGGCGACAGGAACGATCGAATTGGCGTAAAAGTCCACCATCTCCTGTGGATTACCGGCATTCACAATCTCACCGCGATCAACAACTATTACCTTGTTGCACAGCTCAACGACCTGCGTAAGACTGTGAGAGACGAGAATGATTATCTGCGAGTCTTGGAACATTTGCCGCATGCGATTGAACGATTTTTCTATAAAGTAAGCATCGCCGGTGGCAAAGATTTCGTCGGCAATGAGAATCTGCGGCTTGATCACCGCCGCAATCGAAAATGCCAGACGCCCGAACATGCCTGTCGAATAATATTTCACCGGCAGATCGATCTTTTCTTCCAACTCCGAAAACTCGATAACTTCCTTCTCGAGCCGCCTCATTTGCCTGTAACTCTGCCCGAGAAGCGTTCCGTTCAAATGAATATTTTCGCGCCCGCTGAGCTCGAGATCAAACCCTGTCCCCATTTCGATCAAGGATGTGACTTTGCCTTCAACCGCCACTGTGCCATTCGTCGGCGGATAGATGCCGATGATCATTTTAAGAAGAGACGACTTGCCGGCGCCGTTCAATCCGATGATTCCAAGTCGGTCGCCGGCCTTTACGCTAAGATTGATGTTTTTAAGAGCGAAAAACTCTTCGGCACCATGCGCATGCTTATTGCGCTTCAGTCCACCTAACACAAACTCTTTCAGTGACGGCGAAGGATTGTTGTAACAACGAAACTTCAACCAAGCACTGCTAACTTGAATCGAAGCTGACATAGCGGTGGAATCCTTCTTCTTGCCCAGATTACAAACGATAGATGATGTCTTTTTCTTTCCACTTCAACAAAGCTAGCGAAGCCACCATGGTGATGCCTGCGATGGAAGAGGCAATCGCCCACTGTCTCAACGACGGCTGTCGCGATTCATAGATGATGGTTTTAAAAAGCAGCAGGAAGTGATAGAACGGATCCGACAAATAGATCCACGAATATTGCGCCGGAATCTGTTCAATTGGATATACGACTGGCATTGTATAGAACAGAGCGCCTAATGTTACGGATGCGATGTGAGTAAGATCGCGCAGGTACAGCGTAGCGATCGCAAACAAGAGAGCCAAACCGCAATTGAAGATGAAGAGAATGATGGTGGCAACCGGAACCAGCAGAAGCGAACTGCTCACCGGCATGCCGACGGCCAAACCCAGCAACCCCAAGCTGACTAGACTGAAGCCGAAGTTTGCTGCGGCTATGCATACAACGACCAGCGGAAAGAATGCCTTCGGCAGGTAAATCTTTTTTAGAAAACTCTCAAATGAAGTCAGCGCAGTGCTCCCGGACATCACGGATTCAAGAATGAAAGTCCAGGGCAGCATCCCGGCAAATAGGTACACCGCAAATTGCTGCGGGTTTCTGTGAAAGATCAAAGAAAACATGAGCGCCATCACCGACATGGTGAGGAGCGGATTCAACAGGCTCCAGGCGAAACCGAGCACTGAGTTGTGATAGCGCCGTCTCAGGGCATTGAACACGAAGGCGCCCAGCGCGAACTTCACCGCATCCAGCTCCTTGACAGTCCGGAGTAAGAACGCGCCAGCTGTCTCGGAGCAAGGGTACGTTCCCGAAGCCATTTGCGTATCGAGGACACAGACGGTTGCTCCGACCTCGGCAAGACTGACGGTCGCCCAAGAATCGCTCTCCTGGGCCCGCTTTGCTTCTTGTAATTCATGCACTATTGGCATCCGGAAACCGCGCTCTCTATGCGGACTTCATGCTACTGGAATGCGGGCGACAGTTCATTTCCAAAATTTCAATATATAATCGCGACTTCTTCGCACAAACAACTATGGCTCGGCCCACACTTTCCGTCCACCTATCCAACTACAACGATGCTTCATCGATCGGCGAAGCAATCGAAGCAATCGTCAGGCAGAGTCATGCGCCTGACGAATTCGTCATCGTCGATGACGGGTCGACGGACGAGAGTATTGAAGTAATCGAGCGATACATGCGCAAGTACCCCATCATTCGACTGGTGCGCAACGACAAAAATTACGGCGTCGTCTACACCATTAACCGCGGTCTTTCGCTGGCAACCGGCGACTACATCTATTTTGCTTCAGCCAACGACCGCGTACTACCTGGTTTTTTTAAGACGTCGATGTCGCTGCTAAAACAATTTCCAACAGCCGCTATGAGCTGCACGGATGCTCGCCTCATCTATGCGGACACAGGTAGAGAGATTACCAACGGCGCCAAGCGATTCGTAGACAAAGCGGGATTTCTCACTGGGCCGCAGCTGGCTGCCAAATTGAACGGCAAAGCTATGCATGGTGCCAGCTACATAACGAGGCGTCAAATTCTCGTCGAAATGGGTGGTTACTTGCCCCAATTGCGGTGGCACTGCGATTATTTTTTGCACCATATGATTGCTTTTCGTTTCGGCACCTGTTATATCCCCGAAGAGCTTGTTCTGTGGAGATATGCGGAGCGGGGCGCGTACAGCTCCGGACGACATAACTTACCGATGCAGCGGCAAGTTTTACGTGAGATGATACGCCTGCTTGCTCAACCGGAATATAGCGGTCTTGTGGATTTGGTAGCACGCGCTCAGCTTCTCGCCATATTTCGTCCCGCGATGAATGGTCGCCAGCTTTTGAACATGGTGCAAGATGCAGCAACCCAACCGCAAGCAACACTCTTGAGATATTTGCTGTGGGAGTCTTCCGTCGGCAAATCGCAATGGCTGGTTGAGCAGTCGGCAGAGATACTGGCGAACAGATGCGAGCAAATTTGGGCAAGATCGTTCCACGAATACGACCGCCTTCGTTCGTTGCTTTCAGCACGGTGACGCAGCAAATCGACTCCGAATGAATCAGCGATCCGTGCCTTGCTGGGACGCTCTGGGAAACAACAGCACGTAATCAAAATCGCTCAGGTTATTGTTGAGTATCGGCAATGTGTATTGATTTCAGCAGTCATGAATGATCTTACGGCCAACAACCTGTGCACCCACATAGACGCCTGTCTGTGGTAAAAAGATAGAGGTGGTCTCAGCATCGGAACGTAATGGATTGGAATAAAGCCAGCCGAGGATATGCCCTGGTAGTTAGTCTGTTTCTTGCCTCCGGCTTGAGCAGCCTCATTTACCAGGTAGTTTGGACGCGCATGCTGGTGCTCGTATTTGGCAGCACGACCTATGCTACTGCAACGGTGCTCGCCATTTTCATGGGTGGGCTCGCCCTCGGAGCTTGGCTTGCCGGACGCGTTGCCGATCGCCTCAAAAACCAGCTTCTGTGGTACGGAGCACTTGAAGCTTTTATTGGCGCGTGGGCTCTGGTGACACCGCTATTGTTTGACGCGGCAACGCATCTCTACCAGCTCATTTATCCCGGCGCGCACAGCGAATTTGCTCTCTTCAGCCTGATCAGATTTGTGGTGGCAGCAATTATTTTATTGCCGCCAACAACTTGCATGGGCGCCTCGCTTCCCCTATTGTCCAAATACGTTGCCACGTCATTGGATGAAGTAGGCAGCCGCACAGGCACTCTCTACTCCATTAACACCTTCGGCGCCATTATCGGCGCAGGACTCGCTGGCTTTGTTCTGCTGCCTGTTTGTGGGCTTCGACAAACTACACTGATCGCCGCAGCTATTAATTTCCTTCTGTTTTTGGCAATCATTCCTTTGGTGGCACGGAATTTTTCGTGGAACTCATCGTCTGGCCTAATGGCCCCCGTTCATGACCAGTCCGAAAGTGACTCACGGCCGCTGACTGGCAAGCTAAAAATAGCTATTGCTTGCTTCGCTGCATCCGGCGGCGTCGCGATGGTTTACGAAGTTTGCTGGACGCGAGCATTGCTCATGATGGTAGGCTCGTCCACTTATGCATTCACGATAATGTTGTGCTCATTTTTGATCGGCATTTTTCTGGGCAGTCTGATCTGCGCAAAACTTGTAGATCGAGTGAAACATCCGCTAGTGCTTTTCTCGTTTCTTCAAGTCGGAGTGGCAGTGCTGGCCGCGGCGGCGATGTATGAATACATGTACTTGCCTTACGCCAATCTCAGCCTCTATCTGGTTGCATTCCAAAATTCTTCCTGGTACCTGGTGGCGAAGACCATTCTCTGTTCCGCACTGTTGGTGCCATTTACCCTTTGTTTGGGAGCAACCTTCCCTGCCATCATTAAGGCGTGCACGCAAGACCTCGCTCATGTTGGACGCACCACGGGCGATATCTATGCAGCCAACACTATTGGTGCCATCATTGGCGCTTTCCTCGCCGGTTTCGTTTTCATCCCCATGGCCGGCGTTGAAAAATCTTTGGTGGGAGCCGTGGCAGCCAGCGCAGTCATCGGCCTAGTCGCCTGGTTAAGTTGCAGCTGGTCGAGCACCGCAGTCAAAGCGACAGCTTGCGCCGCCGTTGCCGCGCTTGTGTGTGTATGGTTGTGCCTGCCGAAACTCTGGGATCCGCTCATAATATCCTTTGCGCAAGCATATACAAGAAGCGTTGAAATCACCCATGCTCCGAAAAGTTACGGCGATTGGTGGGAGTTGATGCATCGCGGCTTGAGCCTCGACTATTACAAGGACGGCGCCTGCTCTTCCGTGGCGGTTGTGAACTGGGGGTCGGCAGGACATCCGATGCGCAGCTTGGTCACTAATAGCCATGTGGATGGCTCCGATAGTCATGATATGACGACGCAATCGCTGGTCGCCGCATTCCCGCTGCTCCTCAAACCAACCGCCGATGATGTGGCTGTTATCGGTTGGGGCGTGGGCATGAGTGTGGGAACAGCCACCCTCTTTCCCGTCAAGTCGATCGAAGCGATTGAGTTAGAACCGTCCGTGGTGCAAGCCTCGACACTGTTTCATCACGTCAACTACGCACCTGAAACTAATGAGAAGGTTCACATTCAATACAACGACGGTCGCAATTATTTGCTCGCCACCGATAGGAAGTTCGACGTAATTATTTCTGAGCCGTCAAACCCCTGGCAATCCGGAGTTTGCAATCTGTTCACGAGCGAATACTTTCAAGCATGCCGGAAACGTTTGAAACCTGGCGGAATATTTTCATTGTGGGTACAGTTGACGGAAGTATCACCGGAAAACGTGCGTGGAATTCTCAAGGCTCTAAAGCAGACGTTTCCGCATACGATGGTAATGGCGCTGAATAGTGGCAATATTGCCGTGTTGGCCAGCGAATCTCCCCTCAGCTTCGATCCGGCGCAATTGCAAAAGGATTTAAATATCGAAGGAGTGAAGGGTGAGCTTGCGCAGTATCACCTCGACTCTGTATTGGCATTGCTCGCACGGATTTTTATCACGGACGACGGAGTTGACAGACTCATCAGTGGCGCCACGGGCAATACTGACGATCGCAATTTCCTCGAGTTTTCCGTGGCCCGTTCATATGAATCGCAAGACTTCATCAAAGAAAATGCCCAAATGATTCTAGACTCCGAGAGTCGTCCATGGCAGCAAGTAAGTCTCGGACAGCTGAGCAAACAAAAACAGGCAGAGGCTGCCTTCCTCATTGCCAACGAGGAGGCGAAGGCGAATTCGTACCTCGCCACCAGGTGGGTGGACTGGTCGTTGCATCTAGATCCACAACCCCAGGCGGTGCTATTTGCTGAAGCGTTCGATCTGCCAAGAGAAACATTCGCTGCTGTAGAGCAAACATGCACTGCTTCATTAGCGCAGCAATCGGACGACATCGACGCGTTAAAGACACGCGGGCTGGCCCGGATGGCTTTAGGAAAAGTTGCAGACGCGCGCTCTGATTTTGAGAGGGCATTGCACAAGCAACCTTCGGACAGCACCCTTAATTATTTCCTCGGACAGACTTACAGTCACGGCAAACCGGGACTCGGCGACTTTGCACCACCAGCGGTGCAAGGCGGAATGTCGACGCGAGAGTCTGGTGTCATGATGATGACGTATTTCGAACCGCTGCTCAAAGACAGCAAGTTTGTCGCTCAGTACCCGGGAGTGCTTTTGTCCGGTGCGGATGCCTTGTACCGGCTTGGCGAATACGAGCGGGCGTTAGCGTTGATGAATCAATATCGAAGGCTGGCGCCCGATACGGCTGCGTCTTTGCGATTGCTCGGCAACCTGTGCTCTAACGTTGGTCTGCGGTTAGAAGGCGCATCGCATTTGCGCAAATCATTCCAAATGGGGCAAGGAGAGGCAGCTGAGAGATTGGCGCGAATTCCGACAAACGCTGACACCGACGAGCGTTTGTACCGATATGCGTCGATCCTACAGCTTGATCCGCACAATGCCCGCATTATCGGCGACCTCCGGCACCTGCAAGATCCGAAAGCCAAGCAATTGCTCAGTAGAATTGATTCAGACTAATGAGAACTATCTTGTGGCGTCCTCGGGGCGAATCGCTTCAATTTTTTCATGAAGTCAGCATCGATCATGCATACCCCATCTACGCAATTGCTGCCTGCGACTTGATTCAACAGCTCACGCTCGTCAGGCATGAGCGGCATGGGCAATAGTCCGGTCGGCAAGATTCGACCCTTCTCGGAGTATGCGGCGCTGGCCATCACGTCCAAAACTTGTCTGGCTATGCGAGGATCCAGCCAGACGGTTCCCAACCTGACGCTGCTAATTGCCATAACCAGATCTTGCGACAGAGGTCCTCGCAACAAGTAGCCGTCTGCACCGGCATCCATCGCCGCGAAAATATCATCCGGAGTGTCGCTTGCCGTAATGATCAACACGCGCACACCCGGATGCATTTCCTTGATTCGTGGTGCCAGTTTCATCGCATCATCATCGTGCCCGGCAAGGTCCACAAGGACGACGTCGATCTTTGATTCGTTGAGTTTAGCCAGGGCCTCTGCTCCGTCGTCGGCTTCGCCGGCCAAGTTAACTCCCGAGCCGGCAGCCAGGAATTGTTTGAGCACGCGTCTGCGCGCCTCATCGCTATCAATCGCTAAAACTTGAATCGAGTCACTGTTCGGCATTTATCTTGGTTCCTTGCACATATCCCCATCTTCGCCGCCAAACGCTTGGCGAACTTCAGCTAATTCCTCTATGAAGGTTACCGTTTCTTTTTTTAGACTTTGGACGAGTTCTGATGCAGAACTTCGTCGAGCCAGGCTGCCCGCCTGTCCGCACCAAAGATTCGTGTTTTCCACGTCGCCGCATTTGTTGGCTGCGTTTCGAACGGTTCGTGTAAGCGTATTGTGAAACGGGAACGGCAACACGTCTGTCTCGCTGTGTTTCTTCATGAACTCGTTGGTAATACCGCGAGCAGCGCCACCGGAGAATACTCGGGTAATCGCCGTCCGGTTGGCGCGATCTGAGACGATCGTATTCTTGAAATTGTCGTGAACCGGACATTCGTTAACCGCAAGGAAAGCGGTGCCCATTTGCACGCCGTCAGCACCTAGCGCGAACGCCGCCGCAATGCCGCGTCCATCTACGATGCCACCGGCCGCGATCACGGGAACATCTACCGCGTCGACAACCAATGGTATCAGTGCCATCAACCCGATCATGGAGTCTTCGTATGAGCCGATGAACGTGCCTCTGTGACCACCGGCTTCGCATCCTTGCACGCAAATTGCATCCACTTTCGCCGCCGCCAGCGCTTGTGCTTCCACGAGATTGGTGGCAGTGCCTATGAGGATCGTTCCCGCCGCTTTGAATCGTTCGATCCATTTGTCCGACGGAACACCGAGAGTAAAGGAAAACGCGGGCACTTTTTCCGCCAGCACTACTTCGAGCTGGTCGTCGGACGGAATTTGATTGATCACGGCATCGTCGGCCGGTGGTTCTACTCCCGCCTGCCTATAATCGAACGCCAATGCCCGCCGCGCGGTTTCAATCTGATCGGATGAAGGTGGAGTCAAGGCCGGGAGGGCGAATAAGTTGACGGCGAATGGTCGTTGCGTCTTTTCTCGAATTTCTTTAATCGTGGCAGCGATTTCATCCGGTTTTTTGTATTGTGCTCCAACTGAACCGAGGATACCGGCATTGCAAGCCGCGGCAGCCAGCCCAGCATTGTCGGAACCGGCCATCGGCGCCTGAATGATCGGATATTTAATACCAAGCAAGTCGCACAGTCGCATCGCTCTATTGTACGACGTGCACTCAGACAGAAGTCCTCAACACGAAAAACCCACAGAGCCAAAAAAAACGCACCATCGCATATATCTATCGCATACTGACGACATCTTTCACCGATTCCATGTCAACTGTGATTAATGGCGCCAGCCCACCGATCTAGTATTCTTTCGCTATGAAAGGCAGCCGTTGGCAACCAGTAATAACTGCAGTCGTCGTTACTGCAGCATTTCTGCCACCATATTTGGTGCCTCAGCAAGCACGACCAGCAAATCTAAGTGCAGCAAAAACGGAACAGCAGTTTGCTCCACCTGTGGTCGCCGAAACTAAGGCTGGATGTCGGGCCATAAAAGACATCGTATATGCTCCGGATCGCGGACTGGCAGGCGACCTCTATGTACCTAATGTGGACGACGGCGGCTTGCATCCAGCCGTTATTGTCATTCACGGCGGAGCTTGGACCAAGGGGCAACGAAACTCCATCGATCAAATTGACATTGCCCACAGGCTTACCGAACACGGTTACGCAGCATTTTTGATCGATTACAGACTAATTCAGGACGGTGGGCTTTATCCGAGTCCGATTAAAGATGTCAACGATGCATTCGGATATCTCGTGACCAACGCCGCGAAATGGGGCGTGGATCCAAACCGCATAGGCATGTTCGGCGGCTCGGTGGGCGGCACGATGGCCTTGCTGTCTGCATACGCGCCGCATACGGGACCGTTTGCTCCGTCAACATACAAAGATGTCACCCAGAAGGTGCGCGCCGTGGTCGCCAATTCACCGCTCACAGACATTAGAGACATCGAGCTTACTTGGGTGATCAAATGGATGAATGATACGCCCTGGCATACTCCGAAAATTTACGCTGATGCTTCGCCGGTAACTTACGTCACATCGGCAGTGCCCACTCTGCTGATTCACGGGACCGCCGATTCAACGGTTGATTTCAATCAGTCCGTCACATTGGCGAAGGCACTGCGAGCAAATGGTGTCACCGCCGAATTGGTGCAACTGCCCGGCGCAAACCATCATCCGTTGTACAACGATCTAGTCGCCGACCGTGAGCGAGCATTCGCGCGAATGTTCCAATTTTTGGATAAAAACCTCAAAGGCGACTCGGCGCCCTAATGGCTTGCTGCAAATCCTCAGGGTTGAGATTAATAGTTAATGGGCGCCGGCGCCACGAAAGACCGCGCCATCCTTCATGACGAAATCAATGTGTTCGAGCTGGCTTACATTGTGCGTGGGATCTCCCTTAACGGCCACCAGATCTGCCTTTTTGCCCGTCGCGACGGACCCTAGAATTGCACGTTGACCAATCAGATCGGCGGCATTTATCGTCGCCGACTGGATTGCCTGCATGGGGGTCATGCCGTAGCGCACCATCCAGGCAAACTGCCTGGCGTTCTGACCATGCGGAAAAACTCCAGCATCAGTGCCAAACGCAATTTTCACGCCTGCTTTTACGGCCTTGGCAAAATTATCGCGCTGGATCTGCGCAACCACCGCCTCGTGTTTAAGGAAGTCGCCGGGCATTCCCTTCAGTTTCGCGTCACCCTGAATGTACTCGTCGTCATAGACATCGGCAACCAAATAAGTACCGTGCTTCTTCATGAGCGCGATGCCTTCATCGTCGAGATCGGTGCCATGCTCGATAGACGCAACGCCGGCGCGCACGGCGTCCTTGATTCCCTGCGCTCCATGCGCGTGTGCCGCGACCTTAAGTCCAAATCTGTTCGCCTCGTCCACTGCGGCTTGCAGCTCTTCAAAGGTGAATTCGGAGCCGGCAGGATTGCTGTTGTGGGCGAGCACTGCTCCGGTAGCGATTACCTTAATGAGATCGACATTGTGATGGGCGAGTTCACGGACTACTTTCCGTGCCTCCCAAGGCGAGTCGGCTTGTCCGAACCTAAGTTCTTTCGGAAGCTCGATACCGGTCGCCAGCCCCGTGACTGAACCGCCACCACCCGTGGTGGTCAGGTAAGCACCACAAACGAACATACGGGGACCAACTACCTCTCCGCGCGCGATGGCGTCTCTCAATGCAACGTCCGTGAAGGCATGAAATGTGCCCACATCGCGCACCGTAGTAAACCCGGCCGCCAATGTGCGTTTGGCGTGCGGAATTGCCTCAAGAGCTTTTTCAGCACCTGACTTTTGAAGTTCGACAATCGGATCCGACTCCGTCTCGTCCAGCAAATGAGTATGGCAGTCGATCAACCCGGGCAGTACCGTTTCGTCAGTCAAATCGATTACTGAAGCGCCTGCGGGAACCGCCATCGATTTGCTGTCGCCGACCTTTGTTATTCGATCATTCTCGATCAATATGGTTTGCCCAACCAAGACTTGCCCCGACTCAGTGTCGACGAGCCGACCCGCTTTGACGGCTAACGTTTCCGCACTGGCGACTGCGGCTGAAGAAAGAAGACCGACGACGGCGACGACAATTGTTGTCCGTTTCAACATAACGTTCCCCCGGGCAAGTTGCGCCCGGGGGAAACGATATCAGCTTGGCAGCGGCATCCGAGTTATTCGGAGTCATCCGCTGTGTCAATGACCATCTCATTTGGATCGATTGGCAGCATCGTAATCTCGGCAACCGGTTTCAATGGTCTGCCGGACTCCGTCGTGAACGTTCCCGGCATCGTAATCGATGCTCCGGTGGTCGGCACCGTCTCGAAGACCATGGCACCGCCGCCGGTGAAATTCAAAGTACCGTTAGCCAGATTTACGCCTGTCGATCCACTCGGATTAAGCATCAAAACACCGCGGAACGTGCCGGCGGAAGTGGGCAGCCCAGAGGGATTTCCCAGCAACGACAAATCGTTTTCCGTAATGCCGCCGTAGAACCCGGCCGCTTTTGTCAAAGCCGTTGTCAACACGGTGGCGGTTGTTCCAGCTCCGACTTCAATGCCCCCCATCATCGTATTCGGTCGGCCGGTCGCCTGGTATTCATTGCCTGTCCCACCGGTGACATTGCCTTTGGTCAAAATCACCAGGTTGCCGCCGACGTCGGAAAACAGGTCGTTGGCCGAATTGGCGGTACCAAATGTGATGCCGCCTGTGATTGGCGTGGCACCGGTTGCAAGCACCGTCAGCTGTGGACCATTGTTGACGAAGCTGCTGTTGTCACCGATCAAAACGCCCGCGGCACTGGCGCTGCTCAAAATCATGTTGGAATTTCTGGTTATGCCTGAGGTGAAACTGACGCCCGTTGCTGCGGGATCCGCCGAGCCGATCGTCAGGACGCCCATTGCCGAAATCGTCAAGTTGTGGTTGCTGGTGAGCGACGTTCCGTCTTGAATCGACATTGGCGATCCGACCGCCGAAGCGCCCGAGCCTACAGCCAGTCCTCGCAGAGTAATCGAATTTGCATTGAGCTCACCGCTGATTACCGGCGTCACAGGTACGATTTCATTATTGGAATTCATCATGGTCATCGCGAAAGAGAGGTTCACCGTGCGCGACAGCGCGGCATTAGCTGCGATGGCAGCTGCGTCGGCCGCATAGAGCAACGGTAATCCAATGCCGCCGAATTGCAAGGGCAACGATGTCGAGTTGAACGTGGCGCCGTTGGCACGGAAATGCATTGTCATGCCGACGTCATCGTTCGGTCCCAAGACGAGGCTGCCGATATTGAGCAATGCACCGGATCCAACGGTAAAGGTCAAGGGCGCTTTCGTTGGTCTGGCGAAAACCAGATTGGCGGCATCGATCTCGCCGTTGTCGTTCCAACTTTTGCGCGTGCCCGCGAGAATCAGCGTGCCACCACTGAGATCTGCCGCGCCACCCTCATTGTTCATCACATTGAGCGGCCCGCCGTTTAAATTGATGAAACCGATTGCGCCGACGGCGTTAGGATCAAGATTGAGATTTCCTGCAAGCGTCAACCCGGACTTAATATTTAGCGTCGGCCGCGCTCCCGTGATATTCACCGTAACTCCGGCAGGAACTTTGAATGTCGTGAAAGTCAATCCGCTAACGCCGGACATGTCACCGTTTGCATTATCGGCACCATCAGCATCAAAACTGACGCTGCCGCCCGTCGCATGACCGCCGACTGTACCTCCAACATTGTTGAGCACGCTCGTCAGTTGCAGCGTCGTCGATGAGCCTCCATCGCGACTCAACTGGTACAGCGCCGCCGCTTCGGCTGGTGTCACCAAGCCGCGCTTTCCAGTGGTGGCATTGCCGATGTTCGGTGTGTAAGAGGAGTTTCCCCCATTCTCAGGTATGGCGAAGGTGCCGCCCACCGTCGTGATGAGAATCTTATTGTCAGCGCTCGCTCCGGCTCCAATCACGAACAATTTCTTTCCTACTGAATCGCCCGTGGCACCGTTAGTTGTGATATCACCCACGACACCGTTCACGGGTTGCCCTCCCAAAACCGAGAACATTCCTCCTACCAATGCGGGGATATTGCGAACGCTGCTGGTCAAGTCGAAATTGGTCGGCATTAGCTGCACGGCAAACGTGGTGATTGCAATCGTTCCGCCATTACCTGTCGTGCCGCCGGCTTTCCCGTGCGTGCCACCACTTGCGATTATGCTCGAGCCGTTAATTTGGCCTCGCACAGCCAGCTTGGCTGCATCAATAGTCACGTCACCGCCGGCGCCTCCATTGCCGTTCCCCAAACTTCTGGAGTTGCCGCCACGAGCATCGATAAATCCATTGATCGTAATCGAACCGGGCGACCATGGCTGCGATTGTCCGGTGACTTGCAGCAAGGGCGAAAAATCGTCGTTGACATTGTCGATCTGGATATCGCCGCCATTGCCGCCGGTGCCATTGATGACGTTGGTAGCGCCGCCCCTGGCGATCAAAGAACCAGTTATTATTTGCAGGCCGTCAAGTTCAATGCTGCCTGCATCTCCGCCCTGGGACGTATTAACCTTCCCAACCAGCGCGCTGGTGTTGACGCCGCCTCTAATAGATACGTTGGCAGTGTCCGACACGACCAAGACATTCCCGCCCGCTTGCGTGCCGACGGTCGGCGAGAATCCGGTTGTCTGGATGTTCCCTGTTACGGAGACTTGTCCATCGGTTTGAATGCTGACATCGCCACCGTTGAGTTTTGTACCGACAGTACTGATACTGCCGTTGACCATTATCCCGGCGCCGTTACTCGGGTCGGGCGTAATGTTGGCGGAGCCTCCTAGTTGTCCGTTGGAGACAATGAGGTGATCCAGGGAAAGCGTGCCACCGCCTATGGTTACGCTGCCGCCGATTCCTCCGGATGCGTTGATCCCCTTCGTTGCCACGCCGCCCTGCGCCAAAAGTACCACGCTGCCGCCCTGCCCGCTTGAGGTAGCCGATGCATTGATCGCGCCGAGAGAAATTGCACCTGCATTGCCATTGCCGGCTGCGGCGAGCATCTGGACACTACCGGCATTGCCGCCCGCGATAGTGGTGCCCACGTTGATGTTGACCTTCGGCAAGTTGACGGAGCCGCCGGTGACGAGTCCGGTGAAGAAATAGTCACCTTGTACGGGAGTGGTGGCACTGGCCGTGGTCCCGGGGTGCAGATAGCCCAATCCTGCGATTATTGTCAGCTCGCCGCCGTTGGGTTGCCCGTTGGTTCCTTGCAAGTTTATCGATGTTACATTCGGGAGTGCCGAAATGTTGCCCTCAGCGATGATCGCCAGGTTATTGTTGGGGACATTTATAAACGTCAGGTTTTGTGCAATCACCAGATCGCCCGTTGATGAGATCGTGCCCACTCCGACACCCGTGAAGCCATCGGCGACCCAGTCGGTGCCATTGATTATGGGCGCCGTCATTTCCAACATTCCCGTCACCGCCAGGGCATGCGGGTTAGGACTGTTCGGGTTGGTCATGATGTTGATCGCTGTGGCGGCGGTAATGTTCAAATCCTTAGTGAAGAACAAACCCGCCGGTATGTTGTTGGTCTGATCTCCAATGTTCACGGCTCCGTTCGTCGAGACGAAATTGGTAGTCGGCGTGTTGAAAACGGCATAACCTGTGATCAACAAAGAATCGAGATTACTGATATCAATTTCGGTGTTGGCGTTGAGATGATTCGGAGCCGCGGGATTATTGCTGAAGTTGATCACCGGCGACTGGAAGTCGATTGTGTTCAGGGTGTTGCTTCCAGGCGGGTTGAGCACGCTTGTGCCCATGTCGCCGATTACAAGAATATTGCCCTCATCATTAGTGTTGATTGTAAGACTGGTGAGCGTATCGGTAGCGGGGTTCAGATTAACGGTAACCGTTCCCGCTGCGATTCCATCGTTGTTGGCATTTACCGTCAAGCTGGAAGCATTCTGCGCGCCTATGGTTATTCCCTCAGCAGCCCAAACAGTGACATCGCCGCCGGTGCTACCCGTGAATGCGGTGGTGATCAGCGCACCAACGGATGTGTTGACGACTGACGTGGATCCGGCTGTTGTTCCGAGGGTCAATGTTCCGCCGTACACAATGTTGGTGCCGTTATTGATGCCCCCATTGGCAGTCAGGGTAATGTTGTTGCCATTCAGATCAGATCCTACAATGAGCGACTGATTCGGCGCCGACACGTATACGGTGTCAGCGCTGCCGACTTGGGAAAATGTCGGAGCAGCAGCGCCGTATGTATCGTTAATCCAGATACTGCCCGCGGGAGCCGATCCGGTGACGTTAGGAGTGAAAACGTCGACCGGATCGGCTGCAGAGCTGCCGACATTGCCGGTATTAGCGGTCAAGTAAACATTGCCGGCGGAAATTAAAGCGGTGCCGTTGCCGGTGGTATCAATGATGCTCCCATCGGCCGTGAGAGAAGCGGTATTGTTTGTCCCGGCAGTGACTGCCGCATCGATGACTATGTTCGCCCCATTAAAGGTGGTCAACGACACATCACCGGTTCCGCTTATCGGCTGCAGGACGTTCATATTTCCGCCGCTCAATAGCGTCACGTTTGCGCCGTTAATCCCGGTGCCTGAAGTGGTCAAGTCGCCGTCGGCGGCAACTGTGATGTCGCTCAGGGCGGTTGCTTGGACTGTAACCGCGTGTGGTGTCACAGGGTCAAACTGATTGGCCAAAATTGCGCCTAAGGGTGCAGCCATAACGAGCGCGGAGCCGGCATCCGTATTCACAGGTACGAATGCTACCGGATCGCCAATGTTGCCCTTATCCGCCGTGAGGTTAACCGTGCCGCCGGACACAAGTCCGTCGCCGACAATGGAGCCATTTGCGTCAAGCGTCGTCGTGGTTGTCGAGCTCGTCCCGACATTGGCGTTCAGTTGAATGTCGCCGGCGGTGGTGGTGAGCGTAATCGCCGAAGCAAGAATGTCATCAGCGACATTCATCGTGCTGTCAGTTTTGACGGATAGTGTCCCGGCAACATTACCGGCGTCTAAAAGAATGCTACCAGTGTTGCCATTTGACTGATTGACGAATGCATTTCCCCCACCCAAAGTCAGTGAGTTGGTGGCGTGCGTATTAACCGGAACCGGCGTGCTGCCGCTGGTATCTCCGATGGTACCGTTCGCCCATAAGATGACGTCCGGCGCACTGATCACTCCGGTGCCGGCGATTGTGCCATTGGCAAAGATGCTGACATTGGTAGTCGCCGACAAGGCGGTAGAGCCGATCGAGACATTGCCGCCATCGCCTTCCAGATCGAATGAGTGCGCGGTGATTGGCGTCGCCGAATTTAAAGAAAGCGAACCGCCCGCCAAAATAATCGTATCCGCATTGTTGTTGGCCGGCAGATTGATGCTTTGATCGCCTGTTCCGATCGTCAAGTTGGATGTCGTATTGGTCGTTTGCAGACCAATGGTGCCTGGAGTTCCGCCATTGGTGCTATTCGCGCTCAAGGTCAAAACAGCGGGAGCTGTGCCGGTCACCACTAAACTATCGGCAGTGATAAATATGCCGCCACCCGCCTGAGCTGTCGAACCGGCTGCATCAGCGGAGAGGGTACCGGCGCCGATCGCGAATTGCCCTGACGTGTTCACGTTGATGCTGCCACCCGCACCGGCTGTCGCGGCTGCAGCCGCCAGTCCGGCTACGGTAATATTGCCGAATGACCCCAGCGTGATGCTGCCACCGGATCCGGTGCCCACTGCCGAAGCGATAAGATTGCCTGCATTAATAGTGGTACCGGCTTCGATATTGATAGAACCGCCGCTTACGGCGATCCCTCCGACCGCGACCGAAGCATTGAGATTCACTACCGTCAGATCTACGAAGAAGCCGTTCACATTACCGACACCTACTGCTGTGGTGCTGCCCACGTCGATGCCCGAACCTATCGGTTCCTGGGAGATAACGATTACGCTCGTGGTGCCGTTGAGCCCTCCCCCGGCGTTGATGTTGCCAATGTTCACCGCTTGCACAGGGATGCCAGGCGCTCCCGCGCCGCCGGCGACAGTGACGCTGCCACCGAGACCGGTGCTTCCGGACGTGTTGATGGTGGTCGACAGATTGACCTGTCCGCCACCACTACCGGCGAAGGCGAGCAAGTTGATTGCGCCCCCGTTTTGTGCACCGGCGGCCGTAAGACTCGAAAGTTGATTGGCGGAAAAATTGATATTGCCGCCCGTGTTTGATGGACCAAAAATAGTGATGAAACCCGGATTGGCGGAAGTATTCCAGACAGCACCGGCGATTAGCGTTATGTCGCCGCCGTTTTTGCCCGCTGCGGCGTTGCTGGCATCAATGCGAAGCGAGGAACTGCCCGCGGTGACGATGTCGCCACTCGATACTGCAAGGATTCCGCCTGAAGAGATTAGCGACCCGCCGCTAGCGCCGCCGAGAGTAATCTGCGATGCAGTAAGCACAATGCCGCCGCTACCTGTGTTGACGTCTTTGCTCACCGTCAGCGTTCCATCGCCCGGCACGGAGAAGTCAAATACGTTGACGGTCAATGTGCCACTTGTGCTCGTTCCACCGGCCAGATTCAGCGCCCCCAGCTGATTGATTGTAATCGGACCAGAAGTGCTCGATGTCGTCAAGGAAGTTACGGCGGTATCGAGATTAGCGGCACCGGATTGCAATTGCACATTCAACGTTCCGGAGGAAACGACAAAGCCTGTTCCCGACGGAGAAGTAATGTTTCCGGCACCACTAGTAGCAAGGGAAACTCCCGCATCATATTCCACACCATTGGTATCGATAGTTATAGATTGACCGCTGCCGACGGTCAAATTGAGTTGACCCCCGAACACGGAATTAGAACCAAGAGTAATGCTGCCTTTTTGATTGTCATTCAGCACAGCTCCGGTTGCCACATCTGCAATCAGCGTCGTACCGGCTGCCGTGTTGACGCTCGACGTGCCGCCACTGACCGCAACCGTGAGATTGGTGCCTGTGAGCGTAGGCATCGTGGCGAGTGAAGTCGTGATGGCATTACCGGAATCGACCGTCAATGTCGTGCCCGATATAGCGGCATCAATCTGTATATTGCTGCCGGTGCCGCTGACTAGTTCGACACTCGTACCGGAAATCGGGGATGAGACTGTTAATTGTCCGTCCGCATCGACGAGGAGAGTTCCCGGCGCGCTGACGGTTCCGCCGATGGTGACGACCCCGCCCATACCCGGCGTCGATGCCACAGTAAGCGAAGCAGAGCCGCCTCCGGTTGCCGCGATCGTGCCGCCACTGAGATTGATCGATTGGGCGATTAAGGTGCCACCGCTGGGATCGGTGAAATTCATGATCCCGGAAATCGTGGCGGACTGATTGAAAGCCAATGAAGTCGCGGTGACTGTATCAGTTACGTTCGCAGGCAGGTTGAGCGCGTTGAAACCGGCGACCGGTACATTGGCATCACTGGTGGTGAAGCTGCCGCCGGTAGCATTAATGCCACCATTCACCGTACCGAGGCTTAACGTCTGAATACCTGGAGTGCCACCACTGTAACTAACCTGCGTGACGGCGACCCACTCGGCCGGAGTCACAGCCGAATTGCCACCGACGACTCCGCGCAGGCCACCGTTCTCGAGAATGAATAGTTCGCCGATCGAACTTGAAGAGACAACCGGATTGGAGGCGCCGAGGGAAACGTTCCGTCCTGATCCAGAAGCAACGATCGTCTGCGCCGTGATGCCCGGAGCGATGTACGTAGTAGTGTCGTTTGCATAGTTGGCATCCTGTAAATAGGATGGGTCGGAGACACTGCCACCCACCAGGGTGACGGAAGGCAGCTGATCGCCTGTGCTGTTGGTGGTGGTGATATTGCCGCCATTGCCGCCAGACTGTCCGTCATTCGAACCACCCTGTCCACCCGCGCCGCCCAGTCCCCCGGCGCCACCGGTGTTGGTGAGCGAACCTGCGGCTGGCGCTACGGCACCAAATCCACCGGCAGCTGCTCTGCCGACCACTGCCGCCCCGGCTGAGCCATTGGCTCCGGCATTCCCTCCGGCACCGCCGGCGAGCGTCGTGGTGAATGATCCTTCGGCGCCACCACCGCCGCCACCACCTTGGGCAACGGTGCCTCCCATGCTTGCGCCGCCACCACTGCCGCCAGCGCCACCGCCCACTTGTGCTCCGTGGGCGTTAGCAGCGTGCCCGTGAATTTTCGAACGTCCTCCGCTGCCGTTGTTGCCACCGGCTCCGCCGGCTTTGGAGAGAAGGTTTCCGGTGACAGATATGGCGCTTCCGGACGTAAGAGATATAGTGCCCGCATTGCCACCAATGCCGTCGATTCCCGGCATGCCGCCTGCGCTCTGATTTCCGGCTGCGCCTCCGCCACCACCGCCGCCAGAGCCGCCCCCTCCACCACCGGATGTGTTAATCGAGCCGGCAGTGGAGATAGTTCCGGTGGCTGCAAATAAATTGACGTCGCCACCACAGCCGCCATTACCGCCATTGGTGCCAGTGCCACCACCGCCGGCACCGCCTGCACCACCGCCGCCTCCGCCGCCGTATGCCAGGATTGATTGCGTCGCGATGCTACCGCCAGCCTGGATGCTCACTGAGCCTGCATTGGCGCCCCCCGCTCCGGTGTTGCTTCCCGATCCGCCCCGAGCGGCGGACAAGGGAACGGTGCTGAGGGTGCCGCCGACCGAAACTCCTGCATTCGGCAACAAGTTTCCTGACGCGCCGATCGGCGCCGATGCGTTGCCGTTAGCATCAAATGTGATTTGTGCAGACGAAGGTGCTTCAGTCAGCAAGTTGACATTACCGCCGCTGCTGGTATTGCCGCCGAGTCCCCCGGCGCCCGTGGTGATACTGCCCATGGTGATCGTGTTTTGCGCAGACAAGGGAGTGGCGCCGGCAAATATACTTACGGAACCACCATTGCCCAACCCGGCTGATCCCGATGCCGAGTTGCTGCCGGTAGCCGAGATATTCACGCCGGAAAGATTTACCATCCCCGACCCCTCACTCGTGCCGGCGAACGCGCCAATCACGACATTGCCGGCATTATTGTCTCCGCCGGTTGCGCTGGAGCTGATCGATGAGTTAGCGGAAAGTGAAACACTGCCACCAGTAGCGGAGGCTCCATTCATGATTGCACCGCCGGATGAGCTCGAACTGCCGTTAATCGACGAGGTCGATCCGTCGCCAGCGACTGCCGTCAAATTCGCACCGGCGATGATTGTAATGTTTGCCCCGGCACCACTCGGGCTGGCAGCGCTAATCGCGACGGCCGAACCGCTGGTAATATTGCCGCTGGCTAGAATGGCCAGGGACTCACCGGCACTTATATTGCCGGCTATGAGAATGTCGCCGCCGGTATTGTAGAAGGTAGGATCACCGGACAAGCAGTTGGTTCCCAATTTCAATGTAGACGTATCAGCCGTCAGATGTTCACTGCCTGCCCATGAATTGACGGTGCCTGTGACCTTGCCGAAAGATGCTTCAATGTCACCGATGCCGGCGTATAGATTTATGTTTTTGGAAATCCAATTGCCGCCGGTAAGCGTCATATTGCCCGCGCCGGTGAAAGCAGCGTCGTGAACATTGATTTTTCCTGCTGGAGCGTTCAAAGTTCCGCCCGTGTTATTCAAGTTGACGGTTTGCATCGCATCAACAATATTGATGCTGTTTGCCAGCGAAGAAATGATCCCACTGTTCACTATGGTGCCGCTGAGCGCGCTCAAGTCGACGGCATTGACGGCGGAAATGGCGGCCGGAGCAGAGGCAGATGATGAATTCACAATTTGACCTTGCGCACTCAACACGAGGCTGCCACCACTCTTGATAATGCCCGCATTGATGATGTCTCCCAAGGCGAAGAGGTCGAGGTTCACATGAAGCGCCGACGAAATCACGCCGGTGCTGTTGTTGAAGATGTTGTCGGCGCTGATCACGGCCGTGTTGACCGCGCGTGAATTGCTGAAAGCATGGAGCGTTCCACTGTTATTGAGATCGCCGGACAGATTGAACACGCCACCAAGCGAGGCAAAATTTCCGGTGCCGGAAACACCATTTGGTATCAGTAGATTCCCGATGCCGCTTCCAAGGTGGGACAAACTGAACTTTCCGCCGACAGCATTACCAAGCGCACCAAGTAGCAATGTTTGTCTACCGGACGAGGTCACTTGATTTAAAGCAGTCAATTCGGCAGGAGTAATCAGAGTACCAGCCTGTATGGATTGAGCGTGCCCCGCTACAGTAATGGTGCCTGAATGCGGAGCGGCGACGTTATGCAGTGTGGAACTCAGGTCCACATTTGTCGCCGCCTTCGCGGAACAAAAGATCGAAGGCACCAGCAGTAGCATCGCCATCACGGCGGCAAGGGTTCTGGACAAGACAGAATAGTGACGTGGAGACATGCGGACCTCAATCATGCTGAAACAATCCAATACAGAGGTGGGCGTCAGCAAAAACGCCTACCATCGCAACTGATAACTAGATTGCCCCAGTATCGCGCAAAGTCGTCGCTTTGCACGTTAATAGTGCATGTCCAAACGTCCCGATTTTTGAAAGCAACAGCCGTCCGGGCAGATGTTCGTCCGTCAGCATACGCGTCTTCAGTCGTGTTTTACTTCGGGTCGATATCGTAGTGAAAGTCACGCTCGTCGCGGGTTTGCGAATAAGCAGTTAATCAATAATCACATGGTGATCGATATACTAACGAAGCACCACATGAGGTCAAAACATTGGCAGAGCAAGCAAGCGGTCAGCAACTAGAAATGCCGCTGACGGACAAGAACCTTCTCGTTCCGACCCTCAATAAATACGGCAGGATGCTGACCAAAATAATCGAGCCCGTGCCGTCGTTTCTTGAAGTGGCCAAACGCTCGAATGATTGGGTTCTCGACATAGGCGCCGCATATGGCGTCAACACCCTGGCTGCACTGGAAGCAGGCGCCAAAGTCGTTGCCAACGACTTGGATTCTCGCCATCTCGAAATCCTGTCGTCGAAAGTTTCACCTGAGCATCGCGACAACTTGCGAACCGTGTGCGGTGCTTTTCCGGATGTGGATTTCAATGGACAAAAATTCTCGGCCATTCTTGCCTGCCGGGTTCTTCATTTCTTTGACGGACCAACTCTCGAGCGGGCTGCCAAAACGATCTTCGATTTGCTTTTGCCAGGTGGAACGGTTTACGTTCGCACAATCACACCATTTCTAGGCGTTAGCACCAGAATGAGAGAAGAATACGAACAGCGCAAAGCCACGGGCGAGC
>Ga0134128_10000833_pt1 | contig 41933 bp, 30 predicted proteins | sample KB31754_FD_96462 | JGI IMG/M metagenome (GOLD analysis project Ga0134128, IMG submission 96462) | Terrestrial soil microbial communities with excess Nitrogen fertilizer from Kellogg Biological Station, Michigan, USA - KB3-175-4 | ecosystem: Environmental > Terrestrial > Soil > Unclassified ...
ACGCCGGTTCTGGGAAGAGATTTCGTCGCTAGCCCCGCGAGCGAAGACTTGCAGGCGGCGCCGTCAACGGTCATCTTGAGTTATGCCGCCTGGCAGAAGTGGTTTGGCGGAAGGCCGGATGTGCTGGGGAAAACAGTCACGTTGACGTCACACAGGGAACCTTACGCCGTGATTGGCGTGCTGCCGCGCAGTTTCGAGTTCGCTCCGCCCGGAGCCGTTGATTTCTGGACGACGCTTCGCCCCGATGCCGGCGATTCCTGCTTTTTGAGTCGTGGATGCATGGTGATGGGTGTGATTGCCCGGCTGAAGGATGGGGTCACCATGCAACAGGCGTTGGCCAACCTGCGCGCCATTGCCACGCAAGAAGCAAAAGAATACCCAGATCCGGACAGATACCGAGGCGCGAATATCGCTCCTCTGAGCCAGTGGATCCTGGGCGACATCCGGCCAATTTTGCTTGTGCTGCTTGGCGGAGCAGGGTTGCTGCTGCTGATTGCCCATGTCAACGTGATGGGTCTTCTCCTGGCACGATCCGAAAAGCGCCGGCGTGAATTTGCTGTGCGTGGTGTGCTTGGTGCCGGGCGCGGACGCCTGATTCAGCAGTTTGTCACCGAAGGGTTTGTCATGGTGGCAGTCAGCGGCGCGCTGGGGCTCTTCGCGGCAGCATTCGCGCGGCAACTGCTGCTCAAACTGATTCCGGCGGACATGCTGGATTCGATGCCCTACCTGCGCGGAACTTTTTGGAATTGGCACGTAACTGTATTCGTCACAGTGCTCGTGCTGATTGCCTGCACACTTTTTGCGGTGGCTCCTGTCCTGCGGCTTCCGTTCGCCAACCTGCGCGCCGGTTTGACCGAGGGAGCTGCCGGCGCGCCAGGAAAGGCGTGGCGGCGACTAGGAGCGAGGCTCATTGTCGTGGAACTCGCTACGACGATGGTGCTACTGGCAGGCGCAGGCCTGCTCGGCAAGAGTCTTTACCGGCTGCTGCATGTAGATCTCGGATTCGTGCCGGATCATTTGGCGACCCTTTCGATCGGCGTGCCGGAATCAAGGTATTCAACGAGCGCGCAACAGATTGTGCTGCACAGAGAAATCATAAGCCGCCTGCAGAACTTGCCGGGTGTTAGCGACGTGGGCACGGTAAGGGACTTGCCTATGAGCGGGCCAGGCTCCACGCAGATCGGATTTGTGGGCCGGCCAAGCCTCGGTGTAAATAACGAAGTCGGGCATCAAGTTGTTAGCCCGGGATATTTGTCTGTCGTGAAAGCCACATTACTGAAAGGCCGACGTTTCAACGAGAATGACAATACCGTCGCGCCTCTTGTCGCGATCATCAATCAGACTTTAGCTCGGCGTTATTTCCCGGGCGAGAACCCGCTCGGCAAACAATTTTTTTATCATGCGCATGACATAAACCGGGAAGCGTCGCAACCGCCGATACAGATTGTCGGGGTGGTTGCGGACATGAAAGATTACGCATTGGATTCAAAAGCGACGCCGGTCATTTATACCCCGTACGAGCAATGGCCCGATGGCAATAGCATCGTCGTCCGCACATCGCAAAACGCCGCGTCTGTGTTGCCATCATTGGTCGCCGCCATCCACGAAATTGATCCCGACATCTTGATCTCCGATGCGGCCACCATGCCTGAGATTATCCAGAACTCACCGGCAGCTTACTGGCATCGCGCTTCGGCATGGCTGGTCGGGGGCTTCGCCGCACTCGCGTTGGTACTGAGCATTGTTGGCCTTTACGGCGTTATCGCTTATTCCGTTAGCCAGAGAACTCGCGAAATCGGTATTCGCATGGCACTGGGTGCGCAACGAAGCTCTGTATACCAACTCATTCTGAAGGAAGCTGGCTGGTTGACCCTCCTCGGAATTCTTTTCGGTCTGGCATGCTCGGTAGCCACTGCCACACTCATGCGTGGGCTCCTTTTCGGCGTTCAACCTTGGGATGTTTCCACGTTAGGTGTTGTAGCCGGAACGCTTGCGGCATCGGCGTTGCTGGCGAGCTATATTCCCGCGCGGCGCGCCACGCGTGTCGATCCCATGGTTGCCCTTCGTTACGAGTGACAATCTCCGAAGGTTGTAGCGCACAACCCCATTCCCTATACTCAAGACTAAGCCCGAATCATTGCTGAGGCGCTTTCGAATTGATGCAAAACAGGCAAGCTGCGCGTTATGCCCGCTGGTCGGCCGGCGTTGCCATCGCAATCGCGTTGATCGTCGCTGGAATCTTTGTGCATGGCCGCCTGGCCAACCGCGCCGCGCGAAAGAATCTGCCGCAATCGGTGCCGCCGAGCGTCGCTCAGCAATCCAGCGACTTCACCTACTCAAAGAACGTCGGAGGTCGCACGCTCTTTACGATTCGCGCCTCGCAGGCCACCGAATTCAAAGACAAGAATCGCAGCCTGCTCGAAAATGTTTCCATCACGATTTATGGCCCGGAAGGAAAGAGAAACGATTCCGTTCGCGCCAACGAATGCAGCTACGAACCCGCCACCGGAAGCATTCGTTGCCAGGGCACGGTGCAAATCGATCTGCGTAACACCGCGAAGAATCCCGTCGCAAATACCGCGTCGCGTGGAATGCATTTCGAAACCAGCGATGTTCTTTTCGATCGCGACAGCGGCAAAGTCTCCACAAAAAACAATGTCACGCTGCGGTTCCCCGGCGGCTCGGGGCAAGCCACGGGCGTCTTTTACGATCCGCAGACCGAAGACGCGCGCCTGCAGAGCAATGTGCAATTGACGATCACGCCGCCCGCAAACTCTCACTCGCCTTCTGTAAACGTGGCGGGCAGCGCGCTCGAATTTCGCAGAAGCGATGGAACGTTGCGGCTTTTTGGCCCCGTTCGCGCGGAACAGGGCCAGCGTATTCTGTCTGCAAGCGCCCTCGAAATCGATTTGGACGCGCAGATGCATCCGCGCGTCGCGATCGCGAGCGGCCATCCGGAGATGACCGCCAAAGACCTGCGCGGAAATGCGTCGCTCGCGGCAAATCAGATGGAAGCTTCGTTTGCGGGCGGCGCAATCGAAAAAATTGCCGCCGACGGCTATGTGCGTGGAAACACGAGATCGAGCAGAGGCGAAAATCGCATTTCCGCCGAGCATGTGGACTTGATGATGTCTGAAAGGGATCACACCAGCCAGCCCACGCAGATGTTTGCTCGCGGAAACGTGCAAGTCGCAATGCAGCAGGGCGTGGCGAACCGAAATCTGCGCACCGAAACTTTACGAATTGATTTTGCTCCCGAAGTTGAGCGCCGCGGCGTGCGCGTTGCAAGCGCGGAAACTCTCGCGCCAGGACAAATCGTCACAAGCAAGCTCGGTGAATCGGACACGATTAACGGCGGGAAATTAACCGCTGAGTTCGATACGCAAAGCGAATTGACAGGGCTCCACGGCGCATCCGGCGTACAAGTCGTTCATCAAGCCGGCTCCGCCGCGCCGCAAACCACCACGGCGCAGAATCTGACGGCGAGTTTCGCCGCAGGCGGCGAGTGGGAAACAGTTGAAGAAGACGGCGGCGTGAAATTTCAGCAGGCCGGTCGCACAGGACAATCCGAGCAGGCGCATATTTCGCGCGCCGCGAATCAGATTACGCTGACGGGTTCAGCCTCTGTCGCGGATTCGACCTCGCGCTCCTCCGCGGCGCAGATCGAAATCAATCAGAAGACAGGTGAAGTCCACGCGGCCGGAAACGTTATTACCACGTATTTCGGTAATGCGAAAAATCCCGCAGCAGCCGGCGGGAATATTTCAGCCGATCAGATGGATGGTTCGAGCGCGACGGACCGCGCTGTCTTCTCGGGGCATGCGCGCTTCTGGCAGGGAAGCGACGTCATCCAAGCGGATACGATTGAATTTTGGCGCAACCAACAACGCGCCGAAGCGCGCGGAAACGTCGTGGGCGCTTTTCCGGAGCCGCCGCCAAACAGCGCAAAAGCGAAGTCGAAAGTCACCGCGCCTGCGGTGTGGCAGGTCCGCGCGCCACAAGCTGCTTACTCTGGCGACGCCGGAAAAGTCGAATTGACCGGTGGCGTCACCGCGCAATCCTCTCAGGGCTCGATTTCCAGCCAAACTCTGACTCTTTTTCTCTCGACCGCCGCCAATCGGCAGCAAAAATTGGAACGCGCAGTCGCCGAAGGCGGCGTCCGCATCGAACAGAATGGGCGTATCGGCACCGCCGAGCGGGGCGAATACGTCGCGCGCGACGGCAAATTCGTGCTTTCCGGAGGCAAACCGGCGCTTTTTGATGGTTCTGGAAACACTACAACGGGCCGTGAATTGACCTTCTTTTTAGCGAGTGATACGATTCTCGTGGATTCGCAAAAAGGCCCGCGAACCATTACCAAGCACCGGGTTGAGAAATGAACTGGCATGTTGAAGCTCCAAGCCGCGGAGTTAAGCAAGAGCTATCGAGGCCGGAAGGTTGTCGATAATGTCAGTTTGGAAATCCAACAGGGCGAAGTGGTTGGGTTGCTCGGCCCCAACGGCGCAGGCAAGACCACGACGTTTTACATCCTGGTCGGCTTGGCGCGGCCCGATTTCGGGCGAGTTCTTCTGGACGGCGAGGACATCAGCGATCTACCCATGTACCTGCGCGCGCGTAGCGGAATCAGCTACCTTCCCCAGGAACCCTCTGTCTTTCGCAAACTGACCGTCGAAGAAAATTTGCTCGCGGTGCTGGAAACGCTGCCGATCACGGCTGAGCAGCGGCGCGACCGCGTGGAAGAATTGTTGTCGCAGATGGGACTCGAAGGCGTGCGCCACAGCAAAGGCTACGTGCTGTCGGGAGGCGAGCGCCGTCGACTGGAAATTGCGCGATCCCTGGTGATGCAGCCGTCGTTTGTGCTGCTCGATGAGCCGTTTTCCGGAATCGATCCGCTGACCGTGATGGACCTGCAAAAAATTATAACTGATTTGAGCGCTGCCGGAATCGGCGCGCTGGTTACCGATCACAATGTTAGGGAAACTCTTGCGGTGACGACGCGGGCTTACATCATCCATGCCGGAAAAATCTTGAGCGCCGGCACGCCCGAACAGTTGAGTCAGGATCCTGAAGTGCGACGCTTGTATCTGGGAGAGAATTTCCGCTTGAATTAGCGCTATGAACTGGCTCCAGCCCAAATTAAATCTCCGCCTTGCGCAAAAGCAGGTCCTCACGCCGGGCCTCGTGCAGATGGTGAGCGTTCTCGCGCTCAATCGTCTGGAACTGCGCGAAATGATCAATCAGGAGATCATGGAAAATCCCATGCTGGAAGTGCTGGGCGATGATGGCGTGGTCAGCGAAAATTACACCGACGAAACATTCGTGAAGGAAGAGACCGAAAAAGTCCCCGAAACGGAAGCCTCGAATCCCTTTGATGAATTCGACATTGGTTCGTTCTTTACAAAATATCTCGACACCGGCGCGGCCAGCGGAGCCGGCAGCGAACGCGAAGAAACGGAAAAGCCCGGCTTCGATAAATTTTTATCTTCCCCGCAAAATCTCGCCGATCATTTACTTTGGCAACTCAGCGTCAGCATTTGCAGTGAGCAGGTTCAAAAAGCCGCCGAAGTAATTATTGGCAACCTGGATGAAAACGGCTACCTGATGGCAACGCTCGAGGAAATTGCCCAGTCGGGCGGATACACGGCGGACGACGTGGAAGAGGCGCTTGCGGTCGTGCAGGAATTCGATCCCCCGGGAGTCGGCGCGCGCGATTTGAAAGAATGTCTCCTCCTGCAATTGAAGTTGATTGATCCGCAGAACACTCTCGCGCAGCAGGTCATTTCCGATCATCTGAAAATGCTGCAAAACAATCAGCTCAAGGAAATTGCGCGCGCCCTCAATCGCCCGATCGAGGCCGTCAAGCGCGCCGTCGATACGGTGAAGAAACTCGATCCTCGGCCGGGCCTGCGTTATAACAAAATCGAGCCGCGGCTGGTCGAGCCGGATGTGGCGTTCCGAAAAGTCGATGGCGAGTGGCAGGCATTTTTGAACGATGATGACTTGCCGCAACTCCGGTTGAGTCCCGTCTACCGCCGTCTGCTGGCCCGCGACGCCGCGGATCGCGACGTGAGAAATTACGTGAAGGAACGCTTCACCGCCGCGGTGCAGTTGATGAAAAATATCGAACAGCGCAAGCACACCATCGTGCGCGTTTGCCAGTCCATTCTGCGCCGGCAAAAGGATTTTCTCGAATACGGGATTGATCATCTGAAGCCGATGATGATCAAGGAAGTGGCCGAGGAAGTGGGCGTGCATCCTTCCACAGTCAGCCGCGCTGTAGCCAACAAATATTCGCACACGCCGCAGGGCGTCTACGAACTGAGATATTTTTTCTCCGAGTCCGTGAACGGCCCGCAGGGCGGCGATATGTCGTTGCTTTCCCTCAAGCGGCTGGTCAAGAAAATGATCGAGGAAGAGGACGCGACGCATCCGCTCACCGACGAGCAGATTGCGAAGCGTTTGGACGTCGAGGGCATTCACGTCACGCGCCGTACCGTGGCGAAATACAGGGAAGACCTGCGCATTCCCAGCACGCATCAGCGCCGGCAGAAGGGCTGACGAGCAGTCTCCCGTGGCGTCGCGCCATACTCAACAAAATCGCCAGTTAGTCATCCTCACGGGCCTTTCCGGCTCAGGCAAAGGGTCGGTTCTTCGCGCGTTCGAGGACTTGGGTTTCTACTGTGTCGATAATCTTCCTGTTTCGTTCATTCCGTCCTTCGCCGAGTTGTACATGGAAGGCGGCGGCGATTTCGAGCGCGCCGTTTTGTTGGTCGACGCGCGTGAAGGCGAGCAATTGAAGCGTTTGCCGGAGGTGTATCGCCGGTTGCGCCGTGAATATCCCGCCACACTGGTATTCATCGAGGCCAGCGACGACGCGCTCGGGCGGCGATTCAGCGAGACGCGGCGGCCGCATCCCATGGGTGGCGAGTTTTCGATTCTCGACGGCATCCGCGCCGAACGAAAACAAATGGCGGCTGTTCGCGCACTCGCCGATGTAGTCGTCGACACGACGAAGTTCACAGTTCACGAGCTGCGCGATTTCATTACCGAGCGTTTTCAGAAGGCAGGCCGTAAACCGCTCCTTATATCGCTTGTGAGCTTTGGTTATCGCTTTGGCTTGCCTTCTGACGCCGATCTTGTCTTCGACGTGCGCTTTTTGCCGAACCCGCATTTTGTGGCGAAGTTGCGCCAGTACAGCGGCAAGAATCCTCGCGTCGCTCGATACATCCGCTCGTTCAAACAAACGGGGCAATTTTTGCGGCGCATCGAAGGGCTGCTCGAATATTTGATCCCGCATTACATTCGCGAAGGCAAAAGCTACTTGACCATTGCCTTCGGATGCACCGGCGGGCGCCACCGCTCCGTAATGATGGCGGAGGCAGTTGGTAAAGCCCTTGCAAAGCGTGGTTACACGGTCAAGCTGGAGCACCGGGATCTGGAACGATCCGTGTCATGACTTTTCCGCGCCGCTGCTCTGGCGCGGGTATTTTGCATCTTGTAAAGTGGAACACATAGGGGTGCGCGGCGAGTGAAAGTTCCTCCGGAAATTCACGGCCTTTTCCGCTTTGTGCGGCCATACCGCTGGCGGCTGATTCTGGGTGTCGTGTTGCTCGCCGTCGTGGGTATTTGCGAAGGATTGGTCGCGCTCATGATTATTCCCGCGGTGGACCAGATCCTGAATCCGCACAGCACGGCCGTGAAAGTGAAGCTGGTCACGCTTCCGTACAGCCATCGCGTAATCTACCTCAATTCTTTTCTTCCCTCGGGCATCCATTGGGTATGGACCGTCTTCGCGCTCTCCCTCGTGTTTTTGTTTTTTGCGAAGGCTATCGCGGAATTCTTCGGGAACACGCTGATTCAGTACGCAGGCCATGCGGCCGTCACGGATTTGCGGAACCAGGTCTACGACAAGCTCGTGCGCCAGCCGATCGGATTTTTTCAGCACAATCCCACAGGACGCGTGATGTCCGCGGCAATTAGCGATGTGGATCAGGTGCGCAGCGCTCTCTCCGAGCACCTGGCCGATTTTTTCCAGCAAGTATTCGCGCTCGCCGCGTTTGTTTGCGTGTTGCTTTGGCTGAACTGGAGACTCGCCCTGGGCTCGGCCGTGATTATTCCGCTTGTGGTGTACCCCGTCGGCAGGCTCGGACGCCGAATTCGCCGCTCCGTGCAGAGCAGCCGTTCGCGCGTCGCGGACTTGAGCGAGATTTTGCAGGAAACGGTCAGCGGCAATCGCGTTGTGAAGGCTTTTGGCATGGAGAATTTCGAAATCCAGAAATTCCGCGACACGGCGCGTCGGCTGCTGCGCGAAAACATGCGTTGGGTGAAAGCGTACGTCGTTACATCGCCAATGATGGATTTGCTCGGAGCGGTTGTCTTCGCCGTGCTGTTGCTGTATGCGCGAGACGAAATCCGCCGCGGACTAATGACGGGAGGCATGGTCATCAGCTTTATTTATTCGCTGTTTCGCGCCTATGAACCAATCAAGCGTCTCGGCAGTTTGTATCACCAATTCCAACTCGCCGTCGGAGCTTCCACTCAAGTCCTCGGTTTCCTCGCGCTTCAGGAAGAGATTGCCGACGAGCCAGGGAAAACTGTTGCCCCGCGCTTCTCAACGATGGTGAATTTCCAAAACGTCGGATTCGCGTATGAGAATGGTCCTCTCATCCTCCACGACATCAATTTGAGAGTTCCCGCGGGAAGCGTTGTGGCAATCGTCGGATCGAGCGGCGCAGGCAAGACGACGCTCGTGAATTTATTGCCGCGCTTCCACAATCCCACGCTCGGAACCCTGCGACTCGATGGAAACGATGTTTGCGAGGTAAACCTGCGTTCGCTGCGCGAACAAATGGCCATCGTCACGCAAGAGACGATCCTGTTCAACGATACGGTATGGAATAACTTGTGCTACGGTCGTCCGGATTTGCCCCAGGCGCGCGTCGTGGACGCAGCAAGAGCAGCCCTGGCGCACGAATTCATCACGCAATTGCCGCAGGGCTATCACACCAAAATCGGCGACCGCGGCCAGCGGCTCTCCGGCGGCCAACGACAGCGAATCGCCATCGCCCGCGCCCTGCTGAAAGATGCGCCGATCTTGATTCTTGATGAAGCGACCTCGGAGCTTGATTCAGAATCCGAGATGCTCGTCCAGCGCGCCCTTAACAATCTGATGGAAAATCGCACCGTCTTCGTGATTGCGCATCGCCTTTCCACCGTGCGCCGTGCGGATATGATCGTCGTGCTCGAAGATGGCACGATCCGCGAACGCGGCACTCATGAAGAACTGATCGCCCACGCCGGAGCCTACGCGAGGCTCTACAATCTTCAGTTTCAGGAAATCGAGCCACCGTTGCCCGCGGGACCCGTGTAAGATGTCTGACCCAGTGCTCAAGCCATCGCCAGTCAAATCGCCTGCATGCGGATCGCCGGTTCAGAAATCCGCGATCCTCAAATCAATGACTGGCTACGCACAAGCTCGCGTCGAGCAGGATGGCTGGGCAGTGCAGTTGAGTCTGCGCAGTGTGAATCACCGCTTTCTCGATTTGCGCATACGCATGCCCGAAGGTTGGGATGCCCTCGAGACTGAAATCCGCCACGTCGCGCGCGAGCATGTGCGTCGCGGGCATTTGGAGGTGACGTTGCACATCGAAGCCGCGAATAGCCATTCAATCTCCATCAATCGCCAAGTTGCGGCGGAATATCTGAAAGCCGCGAAATCTCTGAGCGAACAGTTCGGAGTGAAATCGGATCCCGATCTCGCGGCGATTTTTCGTTTGCCGGGAGTGACGTCATCGGGCGCGCCCGCCGAAGATGAAATCGAGAAACTAACGGGACTGGTTCGGTCGTGTTTGACGCAGGCAATAGGTCACCTGAACGAGATGAGGCAAATTGAAGGGCGTACGCTCCGTGGAGAGTTGTCGCAAAGATTGGCAACGGTTGACGAGCACGCCAAGCACATCGAAATGCTCGCCGCGCGCGCGCGTCCCGCATACGCGAAACGCCTTGAGGCCCGTCTGAAAGAACTGCTCGGCAATGTTGCCCTCGATCCTGCGCGTTTGGCGCAGGAAGCTGCGTTTGCCGCCGAACACAGCGATACCACCGAAGAGTTGGCGCGCTTGCGCAGTCATGTGCAGCAATTCGGCGGATTGCTGGACGCGGGCGGGGAAGTCGGCAAAAAGCTCGATTTCCTTTTGCAGGAGATGCAGCGCGAAACGAACACATTATTGTCGAAAACAAATGGAATCGATGCCGACGGGCTCGCGATCACGCAGCTTGGCCTGGAATTGAAATCGGAGATCGAAAAACTTCGCGAACAAGTGCAGAACATCGAATAACGATGCCTGATTCCCATGAACCGCTGATTTTAATCGTCTCCGGGCCTTCCGGCTCGGGCAAATCGACGCTGGTGAGAAGATTGTTGGAGCTGCCCGGCACCATGCTTTCGATTTCAGTCACCACGCGCCCGCCGCGTGCGGGCGAAAAGGACGGCCAGTGGTATCATTTCGTGTCGGACCAAGAATTCCAAAGAATGGTGGGACGCGGCGAATTTCTGGAATTTGCCTCTGTTTTTGGGTTGCACAATTACGGCACGCCCAAGAGATGGCTCGACGAAGCGCGCGCGCAGAAAAAAGACCTGGTGCTTGAAATCGACGTGCAGGGAGCCGAGCAGGTGCGCCAGAGACACCCCGAATCAGTGGCCATTTTCATCGTGCCGCCGTCGCGCGAGGAACTGGAAAAGCGCATCCGCGCCCGCGGCCAGGACAACAACGATGAAATCGCCCGCCGTCTCGATCGCGCCCGCTTGGAAATGGAGCACTACGTGGATTACGATTACGTGGTCATCAATGAGGACCTCGAGCAGGCGGGCGACGCCGTGCGCGCCATTGCGCTGGGCGCGCGTTGCCGAACTCGACAGAATCGCGAACGCGTTCAGAGAATTTTGAATTCCTTTGGAGGATAATCTATTCATGGCGGTTTCCACCCAACCACCAGACAGCAGATTTTCGTATGTCGTGCTCGTAGCGCGCCGCGCCCGGCAGCTCATGGCCGGAGGCCGCCCGTTAATCGATAATCCGAAGAACAACAAGTACACTCGCGTCGCCGAAGAGGAATTGCAGAGAGGGATGCTCGAATACGAGCTTTCCGAAGCCTTCGACGGCACGGAAGATAAAGACGGCAAGAAAAAGAAGCCGTAGCATCTACTGCGGAGATTGATGCGCGTCGCACTCGGAGTTTCGGGAGGAGTTGCCGCCTATAAAGCCGCGGAACTGGTCCGCCGCCTGCAGCAGGAGAAGCTCGATGTGCAGGTGGTGATGACGCGCGGCGCCCAGGAATTTATCACGCCGCTCACTTTCGCCGCACTCGCCGGCAACAAAGTCATCACCAGCCTTTTCGGCGAAAAGGAAGCTCCCGCGAATGTCGAAAGCGCTGTCGAGCACATCGCCGTCGCGCAGCGAATCGATCTGCTCGTTGTGGCTCCAGCGACTGCCGACATCCTCGCCAAGCTCGCGAATGGCATCGCCGATGATTTTTTGACCACGCTGTACCTGGCGACGAAAGCTCCCGTAATCGTCGCTCCCGCCATGAACGTGAATATGTGGGAGCATCCGGCCACGCAGAAAAATATCGAGACGTTGCGCGCGCGCGCCGTGCACGTCGTTCAACCCGACGAGGGTTATTTGGCGTGCGGAATGGTTGGGCCCGGCCGCCTCGCCGGAACCGAAGCGATCGCCAATGCCATTTGCGAAACGCTTGGATTGCGCCACGATCTCGAAGGTTTGACCGTACTAGTGACCGCGGGTCCCACGGTGGAAGATGTCGATCCGGTGCGCGTTCTCACCAATCGCTCATCAGGGAAAATGGGATATGCGCTGGCGGACGCGGCTGCGCGTCGCCGCGCCCACGTGATTCTGATCAGCGGCCCAACGGAATTGCATGCGCCGGCTGAAGTCGACTGGTTGCCTGTTCGCTCCACGGAAGAAATGCATCGTGCCGTGCGCGAACGCGCGAGCGCGGCTGATGTCGTCATTATGGCCGCCGCTGTCGCGGATTACCGCCCTGCATCCGCTGAGTCAAAGAAAATCAAACGCGGCGTGGGAAAAATGATGCTCGAACTCGAACCCACCGCCGATATTCTCGCTGAATTGGGGCGGGATAAGAGCGCAAGGATTCTTGTCGGTTTTGCCGCCGAGACGGACCACCTCGCGGAGAATGCGCGCCACAAGCTCGCCGCAAAGGGCGCGGACATTATTGTCGCGAACGACGTCACGCAGGAAGGCGCCGGCTTCGACACCGACACCAATATCGTGACGCTCTTCTCGCGCAACGGCCGCGAAACCGCGCTCCCGAAAATGTCCAAGTTTGATGTCGCAAATCGCATACTCGATCACGTCGCCGGATTGCGGCTCGCGCAACTTGGCAAAGGCGTGAAGTGACGCGCCGCCGGGCGAGGCGCCGATGAGTCCCGAAGGCCGCGCGCGCGTCGAAGCGTGGTTCGAATATTTCAACGACCTGGGAATTTCAGATTTCTGCCTCGATCGCGCCGTAGCCACGCTCGAAATCTCAAGCGCGCCAGCTGAAACCATCCCGGCAGCACTGGAACCGCCGCTCTCTCGTCCTGCTCGCGTTGCGCCTGCAGTCGTAAATTCAAATGAGACACACGTCGTCCCGGTGCTGCCCGTGATAAAAAGCGCATCTCTGTTTGCCGCCAATGAACGCATTGAGGGCGACACCCTTGAGCGAATTCGCGAAGACATCGGCGCGGATTGCCGGCGTTGCAAACTTTGCGAGCAGCGAAACAAAATTGTCTTCGGCGCTGGCCATCCGAAAGCGGAACTTGTATTCGTCGGTGAAGGTCCTGGCCATGACGAAGATATGCAGGGCCTGCCCTTCGTCGGCCGCGCCGGGAAGCTTTTGACGCAAATGATCGAGGCGATGGGCTTGCGCCGCGACGACGTTTACATCGCGAATGTAGTGAAGTGCCGCCCGCCGCAAAATCGCGCGCCCGAACCGGACGAAATCGAAACCTGTTCTCCGTTTCTTTACCGCCAGCTCGCCGTGATTCAGCCGAAAGCTGTTGTGTGCCTCGGCGCGATTGCCTTCCAATCGCTCACGGGCACGAAGCCATCGATGTCCAGGATCCGCGGCCAGTGGCTCGAATTTCGCGGCATCCCGCTGCTCCCCACATACCATCCCGCTTATCTTCTCCGCAATCCCAACGCAAAGGGCGACGTCTGGGAAGATTTGAAAAAGGTGATGGCACATCTCGGCCTGAAGCTGCCCGCCAAACGCTGAATCTTTCGTCCTGATGATTAGTGCAGGCACCCGCCGTGTTTCTGCCTGCCGACGAAATGAAAGCCCCTGTTACACTATTGCGCGCCGTGCGTGCTCCCGGACTTGCCTGCGAGAGGTCTACGCCGACGGCGTTTTTCCCTGATCGTCCTTTTGCGGTGCCGAAATTTCGTGGAGATGGTGGTTGCGCATCTTTCTTAGCTCGGGAATTTTTCTCGGACTTGCAGCGGCGCTGGGCTGGGGCGTCGCGGATTTCCTGGCGCGCTTCGCCACACGCCGCGCGGGCGCGTACCGCACGCTTATGTACATGCAACTCGCTGGCTTTCTGGCGCTATCAGCTGGAATGGCCGCCACCGGCCGCTGGGCGACGTTTTTTCCGAGCCACGCGGAACATCACGTCTGGGCATGGGCGATTTGCGCCGGCCTATTGAATGTAGGCAGCGCGTTTTCGCTCTATCGGTCGTTTGAAATCGGCGTCCTCGCGCTGGTCGCCCCTATCGCCGCCAGCTATCCGGTCCTCACGGTTCTCCTGTCGCTCTGGAGCGGCGAGCGCCTCACTCTGCCTCATGCATGCGGCGTCGTCGCCGCGATCATCGGCGTCATCCTGGCTGCGTTATCATTTTCTTCTCCATCGCCGGAATCCTCCGCTGAAGATCATCGGCGCCACGTTTTTCGTGGAGTTCCCTGGGCGCTTGCCGCGGCGGTCGGATTCGGCTTGCTTTTTTGGGTTCTTGGATTTCACGTGATGCCCGTCTTCAGCGGCGCTGCGTCCGTGTGGATGGTCCGCATCACCACATTCGCCATACTCGCATTGCTGGTCATTCCGCTGCGCCAGAGCGCCAAGCTCCCGGCCGGCTCGACGCTCTGGCTCATCGCCGCCGTCGGCGTCATGGACACGGCCGCGTTCGTCGCGAATAACCTCGCGCTAAAAAATGAACAAGTCGCGGTCGCGAGCGTCCTCTCGTCGCTATACGGCGCAGTGACTGTCGTCCTCGCCGCGATTTTCCTGCGCGACAAACTCGAACGCACGCAATGGGCGGGCATCGTCCTGATATTCTTGGGAATCGCCTTGGTCAGCGTGTAGGCGCAGTCAGAGGGCTAAGTTCGCGCCAAAATTATCGGGCCTCTGCGTTTCAAGCGAATCTCGCTGATTTCCTGCAACTCGCGCCTTGCTGCTACACTAGAGCGCCACCATGACTCCGCGGTATTGTGAAATTGCTCTCCCCGTTCCTCTGCGCTCCCCGTTCACGTATGCGATTCCTCAACATTTGAGCAGTTCTGACCTCGTTGGCAGCCGCGTGGTTGTGCCGTTTCGCAATCGCGCGATGATTGGAGTTGTCGTCGCGCTTGTTGCAAGTCCCTCCGAAGGCAAAAAGACCCGGGAAATTGTCGAGCTGCTCGACGCTGCTCCCGCGCTGCCCCCAAAATTAATTGAACTCGGAATGTGGGTCAGTCGCTATTACGTCGCGCCCGTCGGCGAGACGCTGCGCGCCATGCTCCCGCCGCTGGCCGAACTGCGCCCAGAACGCGAATACGAACTCACGGAACATGGACGTGATTTCCTGAGTGAAATGAAGGAACGCGGCCCTACCGATGCGGGCGAGTCCGTTGATCTCGCGATTCTCGAGCTTTTGCACGCGGGCGATAAAGCTGTTCCGTCCACGCGCGTGCGGCGAATCGCTGGCGGCGAGGCAGCGGCGGAGCGTCTTGTGCGTCGCGGATCCCTGGTCGCGCGCGAACGCATGCGTCGCAAACGCGAGCGCGCGCAGAAAATCGTGGCGTGGAATCCCGCGGCAACCGCGTATGATGCTAAGGAAGAAAAGGTACGCGAGATTCTGACGGCGACGCGCGGGCCTTTGCCCGTTCCGATTTTGCTGGAAGCGGGCGCTTCGCGCGCGGTCGTCGCGCGACTCGAAAAAGAGGGCAAGCTCACATCGTGGGAAGAGCCCTTCGTGGCGCACGCAGATGCGGAATCCGCGGAAGATGCTTGGGAAACGGATTTCGTTCCGCCCGCGAATGTCTTGAACGCGGATCAAAAGTCAGCACTTGCGAGCGTTGGTGAATGGCTCGCCGAAAAGAGTTTTGTCGCGAGTCTGCTGCATGGCGTCACGGGAAGCGGCAAAACTGAAATTTACCTTGGCGCGGTCGAAGACGCTCTGGCGCAGTCGCGTACGGCTATCGTCCTGGTCCCGGAAATTGCGCTCACGCTGTGGCTCAGCCGCCTGGTGCGCGCGCGATTCGGCGGCATTGTTGCCGTATTGCACAGCGGGCTCGCCGACAACGAACGCTCGCGCGAATGGTGGCGCGTGCGCCGCGGCGAAGCGCGCGTCGTCGTGGGAACGCGCTCGGCTGTGTTTGCGCCGATTGAAAACGTCGGCCTCATCATCGTCGATGAAGAACAAGAGTCGAGTTATAAGCAGGAAGAAACGCCGCGTTACAACGGCCGCGACGTCGCCATCGTTCGCGCCCGGCTCGAAGGCGCCGTTGCGCTGCTTGGTTCTGCAACACCCTCGCTCGAGACTTTTCAAAACGCGCGCGCCGGTAAATATCATTTACTGGAATTGAAAACACGCGTCGAAGATCGCCCACTCGCCTCCGTCAAACTGGTCGACTTACGCCAGGAGTTCAAGCAGAGCCATCGCTCCGCGCCGGTTTCGTCGTCGCTCCTCAAGGCAGTCGGAGAGCGATTTTCCGCAGGCACGCAGGTATTAATCCTCATTAACCGTCGCGGATATTCGTGGTACGTCCTTTGCCGAAGTTGTGGCGCGGGAATCGAGTGTCAGAATTGCAGCATCGCGCTTTCGTATCATAAACGCCGCGCGCGCCTCGAATGCCACTATTGCGGATATTCCATCGCCGTTCCGAAGCTCTGCCCGAAATGCAAATCCGAATATTTATATTTTGTCGGCGATGGCGCGGAGCGTGTCGAAGAGTACTTCCGTGAGCAGTTTCCGAAAGCGCGCATCGCGCGGCTCGATCGCGATACGGTGCGGACGAAGCGCGAGTATCAGAAAATTCTTGGATCCTTTGCGCACGGCGATTTGGACTTGCTTGTAGGCACGCAAATGGTCGCCAAAGGCCACGATTTCGAGCGTGTCACGCTGGTGGGTGTGGTTTCAGCGGATCTCGCGCTGGGACGCCCGGATTTTCGCGCTGCGGAACGCACATTCCAGTTGCTCACACAAGTGGCGGGGCGCGCGGGCCGCGGCCGATTCCCGGGCGAAGTGCTCATCGAGACGTATTACCCCGAGCACTACGCGATTCAGCACGCGGTCGACCAGGATTACGCCGCCTTCTTCGATCGCGAAATCCATTTTCGCCGTATGATGCATTATCCGCCGTTCATTGCGCTCGCGAACGTGCTGATTCGTGACCGCAAAATTGAGAATGCTATCCGCTGGTCGCGCGCCATCGCGGCGCATTTCGATGCACTCAAAATCAGCGAACTGAAAGTCCTGGGCCCCGCGGCGGCGGCTCTTTCGAAATTGCGCCGCGAATATCGTTTTCAGATTTTGCTGAAGACGCCGAATCGCCGCCTGCTCGCGCAAGTCCTCGACGGCTGTCTCTCTTATTGCGAAAAAAAAGGAATCCCCGATAGCGCCATTATCGTCGACGTCGATCCCACGAGCCTGCTTTAGTCTCTGCGATTTCTAGCGGAAAATCACGGATGCGGGACGCTGAGCGGCAGCGGCGTAAAGCACAGCAGAAAAATAATGAAGGCAACGATGGCCCAGGCGCGGCGTGTGCGGTCAAGCGGAGTCCACCGATCCATCAGCGCCGGATGACGGAAACCGAGAAGCACCAGAAGCGCCGCGAAAAAAATCCATCCATGCCAGAAAAAAGTTCCCAAAATAATGAGAACAGCGCCAAACGCGAGCGAAATGCGCCGGTGCCGATTGCTGGCCACGCTGTAAACGATGTGCCCGCCGTCGAGTTGCCCGATGGGAAGAAGATTGAGCGCTGTCGCGAACAATCCCACCCACGCGGCGAGCGCGATAGGGTTGAACAGCATGTCATTCAACCGCACGCCCGGATGAAAAATCGCGAGAAACAATCTCATCATCGGCGGACTGCCGAAAATCACCAGCGCGCTTGATTGCACGCCCGGAACGACTTTTGAAAGATAAACGCCCGCCGCGAGAACCGGAACAGCAAGAACAAATCCCACCAGCGGCCCGGAAAATCCCACATCGAATAAGGCTTTGCGATTTAAAATCGGCGAACGAATGCGAATGAACGCGCCAAACGTCCCGATCAGCGTCGGCGCCGGAATGAAATACGGATAGCTCGCATCGATTTTGTAATACCGGCATGCAAAGAAATGTCCGAGTTCGTGCGCCAGCAAAACCCCAATCAGCGTGAACGCAAAGGGAATTCCGGCCAGCAGCAATCGCGGATGGATCAGAGCTTGCCACGTGGGTGCAAACGGATTCTCCATTCCCGAGAACGGCGCGCGGTTCTGCGCGAAGGACACGGAAAATTCACGCCCCACGGCCAGTGTCGAAATCACCGTCAGAACGAAAAGAACCAGCGCCAAAACGAATTTTCTTTTTTTCGGCGGAGCAATCCTCGCCGCTCCCAGCCAAAATGGGTGGCGCTCGTCGAGCAGTTCCGCCGGCGCGTGACCCGCACCGTGTCCATTGCCATGTCCGTTTCCACTCTCCACGCAACTAGATTACACGCTCGCGGGCCGGCTCGCCACCGTGGAAGAAGTCTTCGCATCCCGAACGAATGCCTCGCAGCTAGACGGGCGCCGCGATCGGGGCCACGCCGCGTAACCTTTCGCGTGCTTCCGGTGTCCAATTCTCAGGTTTGGTGTTTCACGTGTGCCCGGCTAGCAGGATCTGCTAACGTTCCTTGCGGGAGGTGCTGCGATGCAAGCATTCTGGCGCGACGTGCGTTACGCCCTGCGCGGCTTCGGCCGTAGCCCCGCGTTCACCGTGACCGTGATTCTCGCGGTCGCGCTCGGCATTGGCGCGACCACCGCCGTTTTCAGCGTCGTCGACCGTATTCTCTTCCGCAGCCTGCCATATCCGCACGCCGATCAGCTCGTCACGTTCGGCTACGTCGCGCCCATCGAGCCGACGGAATTCCTCACCGGCCCCGATTACGCCGAATGGAGCAAGGCGCAAAATGCTTTTGCCTCGACGGCCTCATACGACTACGTTCAGGATTGCGACATCACGCAAGCTCCGCCCGCGCGTCTGGCTTGCGCGCACGTCAGTTCAACTTTTCTTCCCACCTTCGGTATCCAGCCTCTCCTCGGCCGGGATTTCACACGCAACGAAGACACGGCCAATGTGCCAAGAGTCGCTTTGTTGTTTTACAGCCTCTGGAAAAGCCGCTTCGCTGGCGACCCTCGCGTCGTCGGCAAAACCATTTCGCTCGACGGCCAGTCGACAACCATCCTCGGGGTCTTGCCGCGCGATTTCGAGTTGCCCACCCTCGCTCACGCCGATATGCTCGTTCCCGAAGCGCTCGCGCCCGAGGCATTCATTTACTCGAACAATCGGCCCATGCCGATTCTTCGCGTTTTCGCACGACTCAACTCCGGCGTCACCAGCGCCCAGGCGAAGGCGGCGCTCCAACCGGCATTCCAGGCGTCGTTGAAATGGCTTCCTCCGGCATTTCGCAGCGAGGTTAGCCTCTCCATGCGTTCCCTTCGCGATCGTCAAATCGAAAACGCGCGCCTGGCGTCATGGGTTCTTTTTGGAGCGGTGCTCGCAGTTTTGCTCATTGCATGCGCCAATGTGGCGAATTTGCTCCTCGCGCGCTCGACGGCACGCCAGCGCGAGTTCGCGATTCGCGCGGCATTGGGCGCTGGCCCTGCGCGCCTGCTGCGTCAAACTCTAACGGAGAGTTTGATGCTGGCGTTCGCCGGAGGCGCGCTGGGCTGCGGCTTCGCCTATGCGCTGATCAAAAGTTTCGTGGCCATTTCTCCGCAGGGTATTTTGCATTTGAATGACGCGACAATCGATCTGCGTGTGCTCGCATTCACGCTCGCCATCTCCGTGATCTCGGGTCTCTTGTTCGGTTTCGCGTCGGCGCAATGGCGCGCGTCGAATGACGCGCTGTATGGCCGCGCAGGCGCCGGATTGCCGCGAGCTTTTTTTCGCCGCGCACTCGTCTCGGCGCAAATTGCGATTTCTTTCACGTTGTTGGTGGGCGCGGGCTTGCTGATTCGCAGCCTCGACAACTTGGAGCGCGTGCCGCTCGGTATGGACACATCCGGCGTCATCACTGCATCCATCGCGCTGAATCCGCGGCTCTATTCGGATCCCGCGCGACGTCTCAATTTCTTTGAAAGTATTGAACAGCGACTTCGCCAACTTCCCGGCGTGGACGCCTTCGCTTTGAGCGATTCACTGCCGCCTTCCGGCGTGATGGAAGCCAGCATTTACGCCAATATCGAAGTTCCCGGTCGTCCTCACATGCCGCAAGGCACGGGCGGTATGGTGGGATACCGCACCGTTACGCCTGGATATTTCTCGGCGCTTCAAACCCCCATTTTGCACGGCCGGGCTTTTGCGGAAAACGATCGCGCGCCCGAAGTCAATTCGGTCATCGTGAATCATGTGCTCGCTCAACGACTTTTCGCAAACGATGACGCCGTAGGAAAACAAATCCGTTTCCAGTCGAATGGAGCGTGGTTGACAATCATTGGAGTGGCGCAGGACGTGAAGAACGACGGCGTCGCGTCGCCCGCAGACCCGGAATATTATATTGCGCAGGAACATTCCGCCCACTATGTTGACCCCAAGAAGAGCGTCATTTTGCGCACTTCATTGAGTCCCGCCGCCGTAGCTTCCTGGATGCGCACCACTGTCGCCTCGCTAGATCCCACTGTGCCTGTGAACGTCGATTCAATGTCGCAGCGAGTGAGTGATTTGGAAGCACGGCCGCGGTTCAACGCCACATTACTCGGCATCTTCGCTGCGATGGGAGTTTTACTTGCCGCCATTGGCACTTACGGAGTGCTCGCATTCCTCGTAGTACAACGCACGCGCGAAATCGGCATTCGCATGGCGCTCGGTGCGCATCCGCGCGACGTCATGAAATTGATTCTTGGTCAGGGAGCGAAGCTGGCCTTCGCGGGTTTGCTGCTCGGCATCGGAGGAGCATTTTTCCTGACGCGTTCGATGGAGAGTCTTCTCTTTGGTGTGAAGGCGACCGACCCTGCAATCTTTGCAGGCGTCGCGATTTTCTTTCTCGTCGTCGCGTTCGTCGCCTGCTACATTCCGGCGCGCCGCGCCATGCGCGTCGACCCTCTGGTCGCACTCCGCTACGAATAAAATACCAAAGATTTTTACAGGGTCTGAAGTTCTTTTCCGGGTTTGAAGCGCACGGCTTTGCCGGGCTGGATGTTTACTTGCTGGCCGGTGCGGGGATTGCGGCCGATGCCGGTCTTGCGCGGCTTTACGTTGAAGACGCCGAAGCGGCGGAGTTCGATGCGTTCGCCGCGGCCGAGAGCGTTTTTCAACGCCTCGAAAACTGTTTCGACCGCCTGCTCGGCTTTAGTGCGCGGAATATTTGTGCGTTGCACAACGGCGTTCACGATATCAAGTTTTATCATAGCGGACCTCTCCCTAGTCGAAGCGTATGCTAGATGGCGCGTTGCGGGTTGTCAAGCCGCGCGCTGTGTAATAAGATGCCGCGCCTTTTAGAAATGGAACGCACTGGGAGGATGGGATGAGCGTGAAGCCGGATCGCTGGATCACGAAGATGGCGCGCGAGCACAAAATGATCGAGCCCTTTTCGGATCGGCAGGTGCGCGAAGGCGTCATCAGCTACGGCGTGTCTTCGTATGGATATGACATACGCGTGGCGGACGACTTCCGCATTTTTACGAATGTGAATTCGACTACTGTCGACCCGAAGCAATTCGACGCGCGCTCGTTTGTGGAATTCAAAGGGCCAGTGTGCATCATTCCGCCGAATTCGTTCGCGCTGGGACGCTCGGTGGAATATTTTCGCATTCCTCGAAATGTGCTGACGCTGTGCGTGGGAAAATCCACGTACGCGCGCTGCGGGATCATCGTGAACGTGACACCGTTCGAGCCCGAGTGGGAAGGCTTCGTGACGCTCGAAATCAGCAACACGACGCCGCTTCCCGCGCGAATTTACGCGAACGAAGGATTGTGCCAGGTGATTTTTTTCGAGTCGGACGAAGAATGCGAAGTTTCGTACAAAGATAAAAAGGGGAAGTACCAGTCGCAGCAGGGAATTGTGCTGCCGCGCTTGTGATTCGCGCGGCAGCCTCATATTTCTGTGTGGGACGCTTCAACCGATAACCTTCCTCTTTTTATTTTTTCACGCCAAGTCGAACAGCAAGACTTCCGACGGCTCCGTTGCCTGAAACTTCAACTTCCTTTCATCTGAGATTGCGGCACCGTCGCCAGCCGCGAGTTCTGCTCCGTTCAGGCGGACTTTCCCGCGAGCAACCTGCACCCAGGCGTGCCTGCCGGATTCGAGCGCCTGTGTGATTTCCTCGCCCGGCTTCATGCGTGCCGCAAAGAGTTTCGCGTCCTGATGGATCGCGACCGGAGCGCCTTCGCCGGCGAGCAGCTGGAAATTCCCGTTCCAACTATTTTCCGGGAACGTGAATTGCTCGTACGCGGGCTTCAAATTCCGTCGATCCGGCAAAATCCAAATCTGCAGCAGATGGACCGGCTTGGACGGCGACGCGTTGAACTCGCTGTGCGTGACGCCAGCGCCGGCCGTCATGTGCTGAAGCTCGCCCGGGCGAATGACGCCCCTCGAACCCGTGCTGTCGCGATGTTCGAGCGAGCCTTCGAGCACCCAGGTCAGGATTTCCATGTCGCGATGGGGGTGCATGCCGAAGCCCTGGCCGGGCGCGATGACGTCTTCATTGATGACGCGAAGCTGGCGAAAACCCATGTGATTCGGGTCATAGTACTGGTCAAAGGAAAAGCTGAAATGGGAATCGAGCCAGCCGATCTTGTTGTGCCCACGCTCGTCGCGGGGGCGAATCGTGATCATTTTGGTCTCCAATTGGTGTTTCTGTTGTTTGTGGATGGCATATTTGATGATGGAGATTGCGTCCCGATTCGGACGCTGGAGGAGGCGCGGTGAAGACGAAACTCATTTGCGACCAAGAAAATGGATGTTATTGATTGTGGCTGACTTAGTGAAACGCGACTGTGCCCCGTGGAATACGGAGCACGCGAAAGATACGGCGAAAAGCCCCACAGTCACAAAACGAGCATGGGGTACCCGGGAAGTCGAAAAGCGAACGCTGCCGGTGCTAGGGCTTTTGGGTAGGGCGGAGGAGGACTTCGCTGATGAAGCTTTGGGGGGCCTGGGTGAGCAGCATGGCGACGGCGTGGGCTACGTCATCGGGCTGGAGCATTTTTTTCGTGTCTTTTGTGGTGCTGTGAGAGAAATCCGTGGCAACGGAGCCGGGGCAAATGGACGCAACACGGATGCCGTGGGCGCGGAGATCTTCTGCCATGCAGTAGGTGAGGCCGAGCAAGCCCCATTTGGATGCGCAATAGGCTCCGCCCCCGGGCATGGAATTCTTACCGGCCAGTGAACTGATGTTGATGATGTGGCCGTGCGACCGCGCAAGCATTCCGGGGATGACGGCGCGACTGACGAGGAACACTCCCTTGAGATTGGTGTCTAACACTGCGTCCCAGTCCGTTTCCGTCAGCTGGTGAATCGGACCGAAACGGCCGACGCCGGCGTTGTTGACGAGAATGTCGATGGCGCCGAATTTTTTCAGAGTGGCGTCGACGAGGTAGGCGACCTGATCGGCGCGCGAGACGTCGGCGGAGAGAGCGAACGCGTCGATGGATTCACTGCGGAGGTGCGTGGCCGCGTCTTCGAGGGTTTTTTTGTCCCGTCCGCAGAGGCTGACGCGCGCGCCCATCTGGCCGAGGCGGCGAGCGATGGCGAAGCCGATGCCTCGACTGGCGCCGGTGATGAGGGCGGATTGTCCGGCGAGAGGATTTTCAGTGGGCATGGCGTGCTCCTGATGTGTCTTGCAAAACTCCCAGCGCGGAAGCGAACCGGGCGACGTTTGGCTGGTATTCATCATCTTATCACCAGAGCGGCGAGGTTACGTGGACGACGGGCTAATGAGCGCCAATGCGGATTCGTGGGGAATGACCTTGCACGGCCCAGGAGGTTTCCCTATAATCCGAGAGTTTTCTGCACGCCCGCAATCTTAGCCAGTGCAATCCTAAAGATGCCTGCAGATGGTTGCGAATCTGATCGTGGAGGCAAGAGGAAGATGATGCGAAAAAGTTTCGCCGCGAACGGGCTTTTGGTGTTTGTGGCCGCTGTGCTGAGTTTGGCCGCCCCGCTGGCGTCCGCCCAAGATCAGCAACAACCGCCAGCCGCCAAGACACCGTACACGCTTGCTGAGTACAACGCTTTTCAGGCTTGCGCCAGCCAGACTGATCCACAGGCGCGAATTCAGTCGTGCGACGATTTTGCCTCGAAGTTTCCGAACTCGGTGCTGTTGCCGCTGGTGTATCAGACGGACTATCAGGCCTACAACCAGCTGAAGGATTATCCGAAGACGATTGGCGCTATCGACAAATTCCTGGCCGTGCCGGATGACAAGCTCACCGTGATTCCGGGCGTGACCAAGGAAAAAGTGACGGGCGACAGATTGCAGGCGCTATACATTCGCGCAGTCGCGTTCAACCAAGCTTTCAACGAGAAAGATACCAACGCGCAGGATGAGCTGACCAAGGCTCGCCAGGCGGCGCTCGACGGGCTGAAGGTCCTCGGAGACTTGCCGAAGCCGGCGAACATGACGGACGATCAGTTCGCGCAGCAGAAGAAGCCACCCGAGATTTTGTTTAATTACACGGCAGGCTCGGCGGCGTTTCAATTGAAGGATTATAAGGCTGCCATTGATTCGTTCAATGCGGTGCTGGCGGACAAGTCGGACGATGCAGCGACGTACTTCCGGTTGGGCGTCGCGTACCTGCAATTGGCGGGGCAGCAGACGCCGAAGCAGCCGCAAACGCCGGCGACGCCGCCGAACGGGCAGCCTCCCGCGACTCCAGCGACAGGTACTGGGGCGACGGCGACCGCTGCAACCACAGATCCGGGGACGAACGACCTGTACATGAATGGTTTCTGGGCGCTGGCGCGTTCGATCGCGCTAAAGGGGCCCGGCGAAGCGCAGATGCGCACTTATTTGCGCGCGCAGATGTTCAATTACGAGCAACCGGCCTGCGGGACGCTGCTCGACCAACAGATGAGCGAGTTGGTTCAGCTTGCAGGAACCACGCCGACGCGGCCAGCGACTTATACTTTGCCGAGCGCGGCGGACTTGAGCAAAGTGCTGCAATCGAGCAACCTGCTTTCGATCTTGACTGATTTGCAGGCGGGCGGCGACAAAGGGAAAATGACGTGGCTCGCCGTTTGCGGACAGGAAATTCCAGACGTCGTGGGCAAGATCATTGACATGACGCCGGGAACGGATTCGATCGATTTCAAAGTGTTTACAGCGGAGACGGGCGAGCAAATTCAAGCGGGCACGACGGCGAATCTGGATGTGACAGTATTTACCGCGGCGCCCGCAGGTGGCGCAGCGCCGGCAACGAGTGCCGGAGGAACACAGGCGGCCGCGACTCCGCCTCCCGTGCAGCCTGAAGCGGCTCGTTTGCAGAAGGGCGACGCGATTAAGTTCACGGGAACGCTGACGAGTTACGACACGCAGCCTTTTTTGGTGCACTTTGACAAATGCAAGGTGGACGCTTCGGTGATTCCGCCGGAAAAGGGCGCTCCGAAGCGGAAGCCGCGCAAACCAGGCGCACGGTAAGTTTCGGAGGCAAGAAAAAACGGCCGCCCCGTTGGATTCCGGGGCGGCCTTTTTTATTTTGTGCAGATTATTTCGGACGCGCGAAGTTAAGAATGGCGGCGACCGTTACGTTCGAGCTTGTACTCTTCGAGCTTGCGGCCGAGCGTATTGCGGTGAATTCCCAGAGTGCGCGCGGCGCGGCACTGATTGCCTTCCACGTGATCCATCACGCGCTTAATGAAGCGGCGCTCGAATTCCGCAAGCGCTTCCTCGAGTAGGATGCCCCGTTCCACCATCTGCCCGATAAGGGCTTCCAACTGATCTTTCACAATCAAATCCTCCGAAGTGCCGCTCTGGGGGCTGAGCTGCGGGCCTAAAATGCAGAAGCTCTAATCGAGCGGGTGTCCGGTCAATCGCTGATACGCCTCGCGGTATTTGGCGCGCGTTCCGTTGACCACATCGGGCGGCAGCGCCGTCGCGGGCGGCTGCTTCGACCAGCCGATATGTTCGAGATAGTCGCGCACAAACTGCTTGTCAAAGGATGGCTGGGCCTTCCCCGGTGCGTAAGAATCGGCGGGCCAGAAGCGAGAAGAATCGGGAGTCAAAGCTTCGTCGATCCAGATGAGTTCGTCTCCAATGAGCCCGAATTCGAGTTTCGTGTCGGCAATGATGATGCCACGCGCGGCAGCGTACTCCGAGGCGCGACGATACACTTCGAGAGTGATGTCGCGCAAGCGTCCAGCGAGCGGACGCCCGATTTGCGCGGCAGCCTCGTCGAAGGAAATGTTTTCGTCGTGGCCGGAAGTGGCCTTCGTCGCTGGCGTGAAAATCGGTTCTGGCAGCTTGTCCGATTCCTTCAGCCCGGCAGGAAGAGGAATACCGCATACTTTTCCTGTTGCGCGATAGTCCTTCCAGCCTGAGCCGGAAATATAGCCGCGAGCAACGCATTCGATGGGAATCGGATTGGTGCGGCGGACAATCATGGCGCGGCCATTCAGCGCATCCTGATAGGGCGCGAGCGGGCCGGGAAAGTCGGTAGCGCTGATGACGTGATGCGGAACAAGACCAGCGAGCTTGTCGAACCAGAAAAGCGAAAGCTGGGTGAGGACGCGGCCTTTATCGGGAATCGGCGTGGGCAGAATGACGTCGAACGCCGAAAGGCGATCGGTCGCGACGATCAAGAGGCGATCGCCGAGCTCGTAAATGTCGCGGACCTTGCCACGCGCGAGAAGCTTCAGTCCCGAAAAATCCGTTTGTGAAATTGTTGGATAAGCCACAGGGGTCGCCAAGGTTTCCCATCCTAGTAAAGAGGACGTAATTCTAGCGCAGAGAAACGAGATGTCAATCAGGTAAGAAGGCGACCTGAGGAAAACATTTTCGCAATCTTGCGCGGATTGCAAGGAAAAAAGTTTATGCCGCCGAACGAAAAATTTATGCGGCGGTGGATTGCGCGTGTTCGTCCCAGCGAACGGAAACGAGTTTTGAAACGCCGGGCTCCTGCATCGTGACGCCGTAGAGCATCGAGCCCATCTCCATCGTCTTGCGATTGTGCGTGACGATGATGAATTGGGTCTGCTCGCCCATGTCGAGAAGCATGCGGTTGAAACGGCCGACGTTGGCTTCGTCGAGAGGCGCGTCGACTTCGTCGAGAATGCAGAACGGACTCGGCTGGAAGCGGAACACAGCGATCAGGAGCGCGAGCGCCGTCATGGCTCTCTCGCCGCCCGAGAGCAGCATAATATTTTGCAGACGCTTGCCGGGAGGCTGCGCGACTATATCGATGCCGCAATCTCCGGAACTATCCGGTTCGGTGAGGCGCATTTCGCCGCTGCCGCCACCGAAGAGAGTGCGGAAAGCCTCGCCAAAATTGCGGTTGATGACGGTGAAAGCCTCTTCGAATTTTTGCCGCGAGACAGTATCGAGCTCGGTGATGGCCTGCTGCGTGTTTTGAATGGACTGAACAAGATCATCGCGCTCGCGCGTAAGAAAGGTATTGCGCTGGTCGCAGTCCTGATACTCCTCGAGGGCCATCATGTTGACGGGTCCCATGGATTCGAGGCGCTCTTTGATGCCCGTGTAGCTGGCTTCGGTCGTGACCAATTCCTCGCCCGTGAGAAGCTGTTCTTGTTGCGCGATCAATTCTTCGGGTTGAGCGCTGGCTTCGGAAATGCACGTTTGGCGGAGATGTTCGCGATCGGAATCGTTGCGGGCTTTTTCGATTTCGCGGTGGCTCCGATTGTCGCGCACTTCGTCGAGTGAAACGCGCCGCGCGCGGAGGTCCTCATCAAGAGCTGTGGCGCGTTCGCGCTGCGAATTCCATTGTTGTTCGAGCGCGACCTGGCGTTGTTCGAACTGCGATTTCTCGCTGCGATGGTGTTCGACCTGTTGCTGGAGTTGGGAATTGCTTGACTCGCGTTCGGTTTTCTCGATTAAGAGGGCATCACGCTGGCCGGTCAGTATTGTGAGGCGCTCGAGGGCCTGGCTCGATTCCTCGGCGAGGCGCAATTCGAGCGTTTCGGCGTTTGCGAGGCGTTCAGCCATGGCCGCCAGTTCCTCGCGGCGGGCGGCAAGTTCGGTTTGCTGCGCAACAACATTTTCGCGCAGCGCTGCAAGGCGTTCCCTGGCCGCAGCGGCTTCCTGCTCGGCAGTGGCGCGAGAGACAAGGGTCTGTTCGCTGATGAGGCGAGCTTCCGAAGCGCGGGCGCGAGCCTGTTCAACTTCGGCCTGAAGGCGAGCGACTTCGCTCTGCGCTTCGGCGACCTGCTGTTCGACGCGCGCAAGATCTTCGCGGGCTTGCTCGAATTGATGGAATGCACCCACGCGCGTTTTCTCGGCTTCAACATGCGCGGTAAGCTTTTGTTCCAGTTCGTCTTCGATGCGGCGCTGGTGCTCTTGCGTACGGACCAGTTCAACCTGCGTTTCCGAGGCGAGGCGTTCGAGGCGAACAACTTCGGCTTCGTGCATGCGCAATTCGCGTTTCAGCGCGAGAGGACCGGCTTCACCGGGACGGCCACCGGTGACCATACGGCCGTGGTAGCACGTGCCGTCGAGCGTGACGAAATACTGCTGCGGATTTTCGCGAGCCAGTTTTTCCGCTTCGGCGGCGGTTTCGATCAAATAGGCGCCTTCGAGTTTGGAGAGGAATTGCTTTGCTGCGGGACCAAGTGGGTCACGAAATTCGACGAGACGATCGAGGCGAGAGATGATTTCGGGCGAAGTAAGAGACGCTGATTCGGGCCGGGGCTCGTACTTCATTTGGCGCAAGGAATCGACGAAGAAGGTAGCGCGTCCGCCCATCTCTTCACGCAAAAGGCTGATACCGGCGCGAGCGTGATCGAATGTCTCAACGACGACGTATTCGAGTTCATCGCGGAGGAACTGCTCGATCGCGCCTTCGTACTGTTCCTCGACTTCCGCATAATCCGCAAGGACTCCAACGGCGCGGAAGCCGCGCGAATCGGCTTCGCCATTTGCCGCGAAAAGTTTTTGCACCGCCTCGGCGGTATATGCGCGGTCGTTGAGAATTTGTTCGAGCGAGCCGCGGCGGGCGCGCTCGGCGGAAAGATCGTCGCGGAGTTTTTCGTTGCGCTGCGCGATTTCCTGATGCGCGCGGCGCGTTGCGGCAAGAGATTCTTGAGCGTTGCGAACTTGCCCTGCGAGCTGGAGCGCGTTTGCTTCCGCTTCGCGATGGCGGGCTTCGGCTGCCTGACCTTTTTCAGCTTGCGATGCACGCTCGGTTTCGAGGCGAGATAAGTTCTCCTGGCGTTGCGCCTGCTCGATGGCAATGCGTGCGGCCTGATCTTCGGCCTGCAGAGATTCGACTTGCGCGCGCACGGAATCCTCGCCGCTGCGCGATGCGGCGTCTCGGAGAGTGGCAATATGCTGCTCGATAGCGGCCTGCTCGGCGATGCCGGACTCGATCTGATGCGCGAAATTGTGGAGGTGCGATTCGAGTTGCGCGAATTCGTCGCGCAGTGAACTGACGCCCAGCCTATGACAGGCAAGGCGCGTTTCGATTTGGGCGGCCTGCGCTTCGGATTGCGAAATTTCCGCGGCGAGCTGATTGACGCGCGAATCGATCTGCGCGGTCTGTTCGCGGTTAAAGGAAATGCGATTTTCGGCGCGGTCGAGCTCGAGCGCCGATTGATTGAGAAGATTTTGAAGCTGGCGCAGCTCGTTTTCGAGTTCGTAATTCCGGGCGTTGAGACGCTCTTGCTCGGACTCGAGTTCACGGATCTTCGCGCTCTCGCTATTTTCGGAAGCAATCATTTCACCGAGGATTGCTTCCAGGCGCTCGGCTTCGGATTCCAGGTGACGCGCCTTGCTGGCGAGGACCGTGCGCATCAGGCCGCGCATTTCTTCGCGCAGTTCGGCGTAGCGGCGGGCTTTGGAAGCCTGGCGCTTAAGGGAAGCGAGCTGTTTTTCGACTTCGACCAGAATGTCGTTGACGCGCGAGAGATTCAGTTTCGAAGCTTCGAGTTTGGCTTCGGCGAGGCGGCGCTTCGTTTTATAAACCGTGATTCCGGCGGCTTCTTCGATGAGCGCGCGGCGATCCATGGGACGCGAATTCAGGATTTGGCCGATGCGGCCCTGCTCGATGATGGCGTAGGAATCAGGACCGAGGCCCATGCCCATGAAAAGTTCCTGGACGTCGCGCAGACGAGCCACGCGGCCGTTGATGAGATATTCGCTCTGGCCGGAGCGATAGAGGCGGCGGCCGACAACGACTTCGCCGGGCTTGACATGGAAAGCGGGCTTGTCCTGCGAGCGTTTTTTCCAGTGTTTGTCAGGTTTGGAGGCGGCATCCGCTTCTGCGGCAGGCTCGGCGGACTCGGCGGCGACTACTTCCGGCCCGGTCGAAGCGGATTCGGGAACAGCGACGGAATTTTCTGGGACATTTCCCGAGGAATTCTCTGGGCCATTTTCCGGTTGGGCGCCGAAGACCTTGGCGACGGCGTCGGCAAGCTCCGGATCAACGAGCGTCAAGGACACTTCGGAGATTCCCATCGGCGGGCGCTTGACCGTGCCGTTGAAAATGCAGTCCGACATGCGCTCGGCGCGGAGCATTTTGTGGCTTTGCTCGCCGAGAACCCAGGAGATGGCGTCGACGACGTTTGACTTGCCGCAGCCGTTGGGGCCGATGATGCACGTGACGCCGCTGCCGCTGAAAACGATTTGCGTTTTCTCGCAGAAGGATTTGAAGCCCAGTAATTCGACTTTACGCAGTTTGAGCACGCTGCTCCTTGGAAATAGCCCGGCTCTTCCGTTGGATACAGGGAAGCAGCCTGAATTTTGTAACATTCAGCAGAGGATTTGGAGACAAAAATCGTGGCGGGTCGCAGTATGCGGGCCCAGCCGTCTGGCGCGTCAGATCGGCGGTGATGCGGAAGAAGATAGCATGAGGCCGAAGGTGTGTAAAGCATTTGGCCGCTGAATGTGTCCGAATGTTGCCCTATGGGAAGACCGTTAAATTGTGTGGCGTTTATTTCAAATACTCCTGGTACCAGGCGACGATGCGGTTGAGGCGGTCGAGTTCGTGCTTTTCTTCATGGAAGCCATGATTTTCGCGCGGGTACTCGACAAGCTCCGCCGGCGCGCCATAAAACTTCAGGCCGCGATAGAGGCCGGTGCTTTGGCCGAGCGGGTCCGTCGTATCGGCTTGGCCCTGGAGGATCAGGATGGGCGTGTGGGCGTTCTTCAGATAGAGATAGGGCGAGTGCTTGAGCATGTCTTCCGGGTGGTTATAGGGAAGACCCCAGAACCATTTGTCGTAAGAAGGGCCATTTTCTGTTTCGAACTCGGCGATCAGGTCGACCATTCCGGCGCCGGAAACCGCGGCCTTGAAGCGATTGGTCTGCGTGATGGCCCATTCGGCCATGTAGCCGCCGTAAGACCATCCGCCGATGCCGAGACGATTCGGATCGGCGATGCCTTGCTTGACGAGGTAGTCGACACCGGCCATGACGTCCTTGAAATCGGCACCGCCCCAATCGGCGCGGTTCATCTCGACGAATTTCTCACCGTAGCCGGTTGACCCGCGAATATTGAAATATGCGACCGCGAAGCCGTGCGTGGCGAGTAGTTGGCCCCAAGAGTCGATATTGTCAGACCACGCGCCCGTGGGGCCACCGTGGACGAGAACGACAAGTGGCATGGCGCCGGAGCCGGAATAATCGAGCGGCTTCAAGAGTTCGCCTTCGATTTCGAGGCCGTCGAGGCTGCGGTAATGGAAAAAGCTGGGCTTCGAGAGAATTACGGCATCCCAACTGGAATTGACATTGGTGACGCGTTCGGCTGGGCCGTTGGCGGACGCGAGATAAACTTCAGGCGGTGCGGTGGCGGATTCGCCGACGAATGCGATCATTCCCGAAGGCGCGATGGCGAAGCCACGCGGATTGGGATCGACGTTATTGATAATTTTCGCCGAACCATTCGCGCCGATGGAATATAGCCTTGCCTTGAATCCCGTTTCGACGTCGGCCATCAAGCTGCCATCGGGCCGCCATTCGATGCCACGCAAGGGGCGATCAATGCTGGCCGCTGAGAGGTTGCGGCTCGGATCGCCGGGTTGCGAGTCGACGGATCGGACGTAAATGTCGGTGGGCTCAGGTCCATCGACGCGCGCGCCGGCGTAGGCAACTTGCTTACCGTCGGGAGAAACGCGAATGCCACCGAAGGGCCCCTTGGGCGCGAAGAGCAAGGACATTTTACCGTCGGCGACATTGACTGAGAAAATGCGGTCAGTGTTGTCGTCGGATTCAGGATGATCGGTGGCGGAGGCGATCAGGCGGTCGCTTTGCGGCGTCCATTCTGCTTCGCGAACTTCCCAGTTCGCGGCCGTGAGAGCGCGCGCTTTCTTTGTGGCGACATCGAAAAGCCAGATGCGGCTGTGCTTGTCTTCATGGTCGACGACAATGGCGTCGTCCTTGTCTTTTTCTTTTTTCTGCTCCGCGGCGGTTGGTTCGTCTGGGGCAATGAAGGCGATTTGTTTGCCATCGGGCGACCATTCGAAGGAGGCAATGTTGCGCTTGCCTTCCGTGATGGCGTAGGCGTCGCCGCCATTGGAGGGCATCAGGTAAATTTGACGGAACTCATCGCGATTGGACAGAAAAGCGAGGAATTTACCGTCTGGCGACCAGCGCGGCGAGTTGTCGATTTTCCCGGAGAAACTGTACTGGCGGACTTGGCGCGTCGCGACGTCCATCATCCAAATATGCTGCGAATTATTTGTGGCCTTTGACGGTTCGCTGACAGTGAAAGCCAAGCGCGCGCCGTCAGGCGAAAAGCGCAGGTCGGAGATGCGGCGCAGATTGAGCGCCTGCTCGGGCGTCAGACGTTTGCCAGAGGAATCGGCTGCGTTTCGGGATTTCGCGAGAGCAAGCGGGTTGGCGAGCAATAGAACCGCAAATACAAAGCTCGTTTTCATGAGGGCTCCAGGCTGAGCGGACAATGTAGTGATGCGCAGGCGATTCGTCAATTGGCATTTTGTGCGCGACTCTGACCCGACTTGGGCCGGACTTGGGACGACGGGAGGGATCGAGTTGACTTGCGGATACGTCGAACATAGGATGCGGGCCGGATGGCGGCCATGTTGTGGTCAAGATTGACGGAGGGTGAGTGAATTCACTTGCAGACGTTCCACGCGGCTGGAGTTTTGCCTTCGCCATTGCGGCGTATGCGTTGATCATTTGTCTGACCGCGATTCGTTCCGGGCCTCCGCCTGCTAAAGGCGCGGATGCCCCGGCGGATGAATTTTCGAGCGCGCGGGCGCGACGTGTTCTGCAAGAACTGGTGGGCGACGGCGTGCCGCATCCCGTGGGAAGCGGGCAGAGCGCCGTGGTGCGCGCGCGCATTGTCTCTGAATTGACGCAACTCGGTTATCAACCGCAAGTGCGTGGCGGCTTTGCTTGCGACGCGTATGGGACATGCGCCGAAGTGAAGAACGTGGTGGCGCGTCTCGAGGGGCAAGAAGCAGGGCCGGCGGTGATGGTCGCGGCACATTACGATTCTGTTCCCGCGGGCCCGGGGGCTTCCGACGATGGAGTTGGCGCGGCGAGCGTTCTGGAAATTGCGCGCGCGCTGAAGATGTCCGCGCCGCCGCGGCATCCGGTGATTTTTCTGATCGACGAAGGCGAAGAGGACGGTCTGCTGGGTGCGGAAGCTTTTGTGGCGAGCGATCCGTGGGCGAAAGACGTGCGCGCGGCGGTGAACATGGATAATCGCGGGACTTCCGGACCGAGCGCGATGTTTGAGACGGGCAGCGCGAACGCGTGGTTGATGCGGATGTATGCGAAGACCGTGCGGCATCCGGACGCGACGTCGATTTTCTACGCGGTTTACAAACTGCTGCCGAACGACACGGATTTCACGGTGTTCAAGCGCGCGGGATATCAGGGATTCAATTTTGCGTTCATTGGCGACGTGGCGCACTACCACACGCCGCTTGACGATTTCGCAAACGCGAGCGCAAACAGTATTCAACAAGAGGGCGGCAGCGCACTGACCACGCTGCGCGCGCTTGCGAACTCGAATCTGCAATTCGGCGGAAGTTCCGAGGCGGTGTTCTTCGACCTCTTTGGCTGGAAGACGATTTGGTGGGCGGCGCAGAAGACTATTTATTTCGCCTCGCTGTCTCTGGCCCTGCTGGTCATTGAAATCGTGGTTCTGCTGCGTCGCCAGCGAATGCGGATGAAGAATTTCCTGTGGGGAGTTGTCAGCTGGCCCGTGATGATTCTTGCGAGTGGAATCGTTGGAGCGATTCTTTATTTTCTGCTCCGCGCAGCGGGCGCGTTGCCGACGCCATGGATTGCGCATCCGTCACCAATGCTGGTCGCATTTTGGGCGTCAGGATTTCTGGTTGTGATGACTCTTGGCCTGACCTTCTGGCGATTTGCAGGCTTCTGGGGCTTGTGGAGCGGGGTGTGGATTTGGTGGGTGATGGCCGCGGTTGTCCTGGGGCTGCTGGCTCCAGCATACAGTTACATTTTCGTGGTGCCGGCACTGGCGGCGGGGATTTGCGGGTTGGCGATAATTTTTGAGCAAAGCGCTGGAGGCTTCACGGGGGCGGTTACCGCAATTGCTCCGGCGATAGTTGCTGTTGCTATCGCGATCGAGGCGATATGGTTTCTGTACGACGCCCTGGGCGGGATCTCGCTGATTGTCATTACGGTGCTGGTCGCGCTGATTTCAACGCCAGTCGCGCCGTTGGCCGGGACTGTTTCGGCATGCAAGCGATGGTTTGTTCCTGGCGCTTTGCTGGCTGCCGTGATCATCGGGGCAGGAGTCGCTCTATTCTTACCTTTTTTCTCCGTGAACTTGCCCGAGAGTCTTGATCTTGAATATTTTCAGAATGCCGACAGCGGTAAGACTTACTGGATGGCCAGTCCTGCGTCGGGGCGGCTGCCGCGCACTCTAATCAACGCGGGCGATTTCTCGAATAAAAGGCTGCCGGTTTATCCGTGGAGGGCGAAGGGCGCGTTTGCTGCCGACGCGCCGGCACTGAACTTGGCTTCGCCGGCGTTGACGGTGCGTAGCGTGTCGTCTTCCGGAGGGAAATGGCATTACGACGTTGTGCTGCGGTCGCCACGCGGCGCACCGGTGATCTCGCTCGCGTTTCCGCCGGATGCGGGCGTCGAATCGGTTTCCATGCAAGGGCAAGCAATTCCGGAATTGGCGCCGGGCATGCTTCGTTACACGCATGGCTGGCGGCCGTACACGTGCAGGAGTCTGCCGGCTGAAGGGATTGAAACGGAATTCACGCTAGCGAGCGCGAAGCCGGTGCAATTATTTTTGTACGATGAAAGTTTTGGTCTGCCGCCGCAGGGCGCGTTTTTGCAAGGTGCGCGGCCCCGTACGGCTGTACCTATTCAGGACGGAGACGCTACTTTAGTGGCGCGGCACCTCACGCTCAAACCTCAGTAGAGATGCGCTACACATCGGTATCCCGCCCCGTTTGCCAGTCGGGGAGAGGCTCGGCTAGAATGGCCAGTTCACGGAACAGAGATTTTTCGCGAGGGGCGACGCAGAACTTGATGAGCGAATCGCGCACTGTACAGAAGACAGAGAAGAGCGCCGGGACGGGCGAAATCCTGCTCGAAAACACGCTGAGCAATCGCAAAGAAGTTTTTGTGCCGCTGCATCCCGGAGAAGTGCGCATCTATACGTGCGGGCCGACGGTGTACGACTACGCGCACATCGGAAATTACCGGACATTCGTTTTTCAAGATATTTTGCGGCGGTTTTTGCGCTCGCGCGGCTTCCGCATGAACCACGTGATGAATCTGACCGACGTAGATGACCGGATTATTCAGAACGCGGCGGAAAAAGGCGTCAGCATTTTCGATTACACGGCGAAATACATTCAGGCGTTTAAAGAAGACATGGCCGCGCTTAGCCTTGAAACGCCGGAGCATCTGATTCGCGCAACGGATCACATCGACGACATGGTCGCGTTGATCGAGAAACTGGATGCGAAAGGGATGACGTACCGAAGCGACGGGTCAATCTACTACCGAATCGCGAAATTTCCGGATTACGGGAAACTCTCGAAAGTGGATTTAAGCGGAATTCAAGCGGGCGCGCGCGTGGAGGTGGATCGCTACGACAAAGCGGATGCGCGGGATTTCGCTTTGTGGAAATCGCCGAAGCCGGGGGAGCATTTCTGGGAAACGCGAATCGGGCCGGGACGCCCAGGGTGGCACATTGAATGCTCGGCGATGGCGATGAAATATCTTGGCGAGACGCTGGACATTCACACGGGTGGAATTGATTTAGCGTTTCCGCATCACGAAAACGAGATTGCGCAGAGCGAAGGCGTGACCGGCCATCCGTTTGTGAAATACTGGCTGCACGCGGAGCATTTGATTATTGATGGCGAGAAGATGTCGAAGTCGCTCGGGAATTTCTACACGCTGCGCGATTTGCTGAAGAAGGGCCACAAACCGTCGACGATTCGTTACATGCTGGCCTCGGTGCCTTACCGGAGGCAGCTTAATTTTACAGGGGAGAGCATCCAGCAAGCGGCCAGCTCGGTGGAGCGGCTGCGGAACTTCGTGGCGCGAATCAAGGAAGGGAAGTTTCCAGCGGGCGCGATTCCGGGGATGGCTGCGCGGGCGCAAAAAGCCGAGGCGGATTTCGAGGCGGGCCTTGCGGATGATTTGAACACGGCGGTAGCGCTGGCGGCGATATTTGATCTGGTACGCGATGTGAACACAGCCATCGATCGCGGCGAATTCCACCAGCAGGATGCGCCGCGCGTGCTGGCAGCGATGGAGAAATTCGATGCGATTTTCTCCGTAGTCGAGGATAACGATGCGGCTAAAGTTCGCGCGCTCGGATTTGAATCGGGCGCGCCGGAAATGAGCGCGGCGGAAATCGATGCGCTGGTTGCCGAGCGGCAACGGGCGCGCAAGGAACGAAACTTCAAGCGCGCCGACGAGATCCGCCAAGAGCTTGCGGAACGTGGTATTCTTCTGGAAGATACCCGCGAAGGCGGGATACGTTGGAAAAAAAAGTGAAACTGCAAATCGAAAATCCGACTTCGTGGCACAGTGTGCCTTCTCGCCAGAGGCCCAGCCTGTTCGGCGTCGACTAACGAACCTTCCTCCATTTGCAAGGCGTCGCCCATGAATTTCCACGGGCGACGCAAAGAAATCCAAATTCAGGAGGAAGAAATGAAGAAAGCTACGGGTTGGAAACTACCTCGCTTGACAACGAAGCTTCCTGGACCGAAGGCCAAGAAGCTCGTCGGAAGAGATGCGAAATTTGTTTCGTCGTCGTACACGCGCAGCTATCCGCTGGTGGCAAAGCGCGGACGCGGCGCGGTGATCGAAGACGTCGACGGCAATCGTTTCTTGGACTTCGCCGCGGGAATCGCGGTGGTCGCGACGGGACATTGCCATCCGACTGTCGTCGCCGCGATTCAGAAGCAGGCCGCGCAACTGATTCACATGTCGGGCACGGATTTTTATTACGAGAACATGGTGGAGTTGGCGGAGAAATTGGCGTCCATCGCGCCCGGGAAAGACGCCAAGCGCGTTTACTTCGGCAATTCCGGCACCGAAGCGATCGAAGCGGCGATGAAGTTGGCGCGCTATCACACCAAACGTGACAAATTCATCGCCTTTTATGGATGCTTTCATGGGCGCACCATGGGCTCGCTGTCGCTGACGGCGAGCAAATCCGTTCAGCGCAAGGGATTCGGGCCGCTGCTCGGCGGCGTGGCGCATATTCCGTATCCGAATCCGTACCGCGATCCGGGTCAGAGCGAGGAGTCTTCCACCGAACAGTGTCTGGAATTCCTGGAGGATCAGGTTTTTCACCGGCTGACGGATCCCGCTGACGTAGCTGCGATTTTCGTCGAACCAATCCAGGGCGAAGGCGGATACATCTCCGCGCCGGCTGCGTTTTTGCGAGAGCTGCAGAGAATTTGCCGTAAGCACGGGATTTTGCTTGTCGCCGACGAAGTGCAATGCGGGACGGGTCGAACAGGGAAGTGGTGGGCGTCGGATCATGCCGGAATCGATCCGGATATCGTTTGCGTCGCGAAGGGAATCGCGTCGGGCATGCCGCTGTGCGCGACGATTGCTCGTGCGAGCATTATGAATTGGCCGCCGGGCGCGCATGCTTCGACGTTTGGAGGCAATCCCATTTGCGTGGCTGCATCGCTCGCTACGCTTGATCTGGTGGAGCGAAAATACATGGCGAACGCGATGAATATGGGCGAGTTCATAATGGAACGGCTGGCCGATTGGAGCGAGCGCTATCCGATTGTTGGAGATGTTCGCGGCAAGGGGTTGATGATTGGAATCGAAATCGTGCGCGACCAAAACACAAAAGAGAAAGCGCCTGACTTGCGCAACAAAATCGTCGATCGGGCGTTTTACAAAGGGCTGTTGATTCTTGGAGCGGGCGAAAATTCAATCCGGTTGGCGCCCCCGCTTGTGATTGACGAAGAACAGGCGGAATATGCTCTTCGCATCCTCGGTGAATGTATCGCCGAGGTGCAGCGAACGCTTTAACAGACTGTTGAAAAAATGCCAGATGTAGGCGGTCGCAAGCTCCGCTGCTTGTGTCTTGCCCTGATCCAACCGATGGCAGGGTGCACGGGTACAAAAAACGAGAGGAGAAAGATTGAAGGCTGCCGTACTGCATGCGCTCGGGAAGACGCCACGATTCGAGGAGTTTGCTGAGCCGGTGCCGGGCAAGGATGAAGCGCTTGTGCGCGTCCGTGCGGCCTCACTCAAAGCCATCGACAGGCAGTTGGCCAGCGGCTCGCATTATGCCAGCCCCCGTGAATTGCCTGTCGTGTGCGGAGTGGACGGAGTTGGGGACCTCGAGGACGGCACGCGAGTATTCTTTGGTGGGCCGAGGAGGCCTTATGGGGCGATGGCAGAGCGCACCGTGGTGCCGCGCGCGTTTTGCTTCCCCATCCCTTCCGGCATTCATGATGACACGGCGGCAGCGCTACCGAACCCGGGCGTTTCTGCTTGGCTGTCACTCAAGCACCGCGCGAAACTTGCGCCGGGCGAGACTGTGCTCATCCTGGGCGCAACCGGCGTAACAGGACAGCTCGCTGTGCAAGTCGCGAAGCTGCTCGGGGCCGGGCGCGTGACCGCTGCCGGACGCAACGAGCGCGTGCTCACCAGGCTGCGCGAACTGGGCGCGGACGCGACGATCCAGCTTGACCAGCCTGCTGACTCCCTCAAGGAGGCATTCGTGCGCGAGTCGGGCGACGCAGGTTTTGACGTCATTATCGACTACTTGTGGGGACGCCCTACGGAGGCGCTGCTGGCGGCAATTACAAAGCCGGAATTTGCCGTCGTAACGAAGGAGACGCGCTTGGTGCAAGCGGGCGAGAGTGCTGGACCGACAATCTTGTTGCCCGCTGCGGTTCTGCGCAGCACGGCGTTGACGATCCTTGGGACTGCGGGAATACCTTCGCGCCAGCTATTGGTGGATGCCATGCAACAGATTATGGCGCGGGCGTCCGGGGAACTCCGTATCGAGACCGAGCAAGTCCCTCTGGCGGATATTGAAAGGGCATGGCAGCAGCAGGAGCAATCCGGCCGCAGAATCGTGGTGATACCATGAGCCGAGAGTAGACGGGCGGATCGCCGGGCTTCTGGAGCATCAGAAACTTTCTTGGGGAGGGTGATTGCCTCGTATTTTGGATGTCGGTTGTGGTCAGCAAAAATATCCGGGATCGATTGGTATCGACATGAACCCGGACACCGCAGCCGATGTCCTTTGCCATTTGGATGAAGGTGCGCTGCCGTTCCGCGACAACGCGTTCGACGAAGTTCGCGCGACGCATTTGATCGAGCACGTCGACAATATTATTCGCACGGTCGAGGAATTTCACCGCGTCACGCGCGCGGGCGGGACGATCGTGCTGATCACGCCGCATTACACGGACTTCAGTTCCTTTTGCGACCCAACTCATAAATGGCATTTGAATAGTTTTTCGTTCCGCTATTTTTATCCGCAGGGAATTCACGGCCACGACCATTGGTATTCTCGCGTTCGCCTGCGGCAACGGCGGCTTCGCGTGCGGCTGTTGCAACTTTGGCGGTATTTGGGATTTGAATTTCTGGTGAATCATTCGGTGCGTTTCCGGCGATTTTGGGAATTTTATCTGTGCTACTTGATTCGCGGAAAAGTGATGGAATTTGAACTGGAGGTTATAAAATAAGAAAGTGCCGCTGATTTCGCGAGCGATTTTTGGTTATGTGCGCTTTGCGGCTCGCCATGGGCTGGCTGGATCGCACGACGGGGAGCCGTCGAAAGACGCGGCGCGGCGCACGGGAATTCACGGCGAGACATACGCGTATTGGTATTTGCGAAGGCACGGATACGTTTTCGTGGCGCGGAATTACCGGATTCCGGACGACAAAGGTGAAATCGATTTGGTGGGCTATGATGGTTCGGTGCTGGCTTTTGTCGAAGTGAAAACGCGAAGCGGCACGGAAGAGCGTCCCGGGCAACCGGAAGAGGCCATAACTGCCGAGAAGCGAAGGCATCTGGAGCGAATGGCAAAGCGATTCATGGCTGAGCGGCGCGCCCGCGACGTTTCCTACCGGTTCGATCTTGTGGCAATTGAGAGCCGTGCCGGGTGCGCGCCGGAGGTTCGTCTGTACAAGAATGCTTTTGCGGCAACGAATTGAAATTTCGCTGGTGAGAAGGAGTAAAGATTGCCCGATCTACGCAAGGATCCGATAACCGGCCGATGGGTGATTATTTCGAGCGATCGTGGGAAGCGGCCGTCAGATTTTGTCCGCGAAAGCGTGCAGATGAAGGGGAGTTCGTTCTGCCCGTTCTGCCCGGGCAATGAGTTGAAAACGCCGCCGGAGATTCTGGCCTATGGAAGAAACGGAAGCGGAAAGGACACGCCCGGGTGGACCGTGCGCGTGGTTCCGAATAAATTTCCGGCTCTTGGGATTGAAGGAAATCTCGACCGGCAAGGCGAGGGATTGTTCGACCGCATGAACGGAATCGGCGCGCATGAAGTGATTATTGAAACGCCGGACCATCAAAGCACACTCGCGATGCTGCCGGAGAAAGCTCTTGAGGAAGTGCTGTGGGCGTACCGTGATCGCGTTCTGGATCTGAAAAACGACAAACGCTTTCGATATATCCTGCTGTTCAAGAACCACGGGGAAGCGGCGGGAGCGTCGCTCGAGCACACGCACTCGCAATTGATCGCTCTGCCGATCGTGCCGAAACGTGTCCGCGAAGAAGTGGATAATTCCCGGCGATACTACGACGTGAAAGAACGGTGCATTTTTTGCGACATGATCCGGCAGGAAATCGAGACAGGCACGCGCGTGATTCTCAGCAACGATCAGTTTATCGCGTTGGCTCCCTACGCGCCGCGATTTCCGTTCGAGACGTGGATTCTGCCGCTGCAGCACCACTCGTCATTCGAAAATCAAGCGAGTCCGGTTTACACCAGCCTGGCAAAGCTGTTTCACGATTTCCTGGGCCGGCTGGACGCGGTGCTGAACCGTCCTGCATATAATTATGTAATTCACACGTCGCCGATCGGGGAGGAAATCAACGATCACTATCACTGGCATGTGGAAATGATGCCGAAGCTGACACGTGTGGCCGGTTTCGAGTGGGGAACGGGTTTTTATATCAATCCCACACCGCCGGAAGAGGCGGCGCGATTTTTGCGCGAGGCGCAACTCTAAGCGCTATGCCAAAGCGCTAAACCAACACTTCAGGTACTTCCATCCTGCCGCCGCGGAAAGCGGATTCGAACGCGGCGACGCATTTGGGATCGAAATCGCTGCCTGCGCCCTTCAGGATGATATCGCGCGCCTCAAACGGAGACATCGCTTTGCGGTAGGGGCGGTCGCTTACCAGCGCGTCGTAAACATCGGCTACCGTAATGATGCGCGCTTCTATGGGGATGTCTTCGCCCTTGGTCGGATGATAGCCGGAGCCATCGAATTTATCGTGATGGGCAAGAATAATCGGGAGCACGCGGCGCAACGTTCCGCCGACGGCCACGGGACGGAGGGCTTCCACTCCCCTCGGCAAATGCGCTTGCACTTCGGTCAGTTCGTCTTCCGAAAGCCGCGCCGATTTGTAAAGGATGTTGCGGCTGACTTCGAGCTTCCCGATATCGTGGAGCAGAGCCGCGGCGCGTACGTCTTCCACTTGTTCGTCCGGCATGCCCATTTCAGCCGCCATGCGCGCGGCGTAAACCGAGACGCGGAACGAATGATTCTGCGTGTATTTGTCGTTGGAAATGACCTGGCAGAGGATTTGCAGCACGCCGAAATATGTTTCGCGTAGTTCGGACATGCCAACTTCCTTCACTTCATAAAGAGTGCCCATGGCGTAAGCGGTCACG
>Ga0134128_10000834_pt1 | contig 41920 bp, 46 predicted proteins | sample KB31754_FD_96462 | JGI IMG/M metagenome (GOLD analysis project Ga0134128, IMG submission 96462) | Terrestrial soil microbial communities with excess Nitrogen fertilizer from Kellogg Biological Station, Michigan, USA - KB3-175-4 | ecosystem: Environmental > Terrestrial > Soil > Unclassified ...
CACCTGGCTTTGGGTGTACCGGCCGTCGACGAACCAGGTGATCCAGAAGCGCCTCGAGGACTGGCGCAAGAGCGAGCCCCTGGCCAAAGGCCTGCTCGACTTCGGCCGCTCCGCGGAGCTGCTCAAGCGCTACGACGCCGCGCTCTCGACCGTCTCGGCGCCGGGAGCCGACGGCTACCGGACCTTCGTCGTGACGCTGAAGCCCAAGTCCGCGGAGCGCGCGTCGGGCGACGCGGACTTCACGCTCACTCTGAAAGCTTCGACGAAGGACTATTTCCCGTACGAGGCTTCGTTGAACGTCGGCCGCGCGAGCATCCGCTCGACGTTCTCGAACGTGCGGCTCAACCCCGTTCTGCCGGACGACACGTTCCGTTTCTCGCCGCCCCCCGGGGCGGACGTCTTCGCCGCTCCCACACAACCATGATTGAAAACGAACCCGATCCGCTCCGCCGCATCCCGACCAAGCACATCGCCGACGTCCGCGCCGAGGTCGGCGCCGTCCTGCGCGCCGCGCGCCTGAAGCGCGGCCAATCGCTGGAAGCCGTCGCCCAGCAGACGCGCATCCCCAAGCGCTACCTCGAGGCGCTCGAGAACGACCGCCTCGACGAGTTCCCCGCGTTCGTCTACATGCGCGGCTTCCTGAAGGGCTACTGCGAGCACCTCGACATCCCGTTCGAGGAGCTGTGGGCGAAGGTCCAGCCGCCGGCCGCCGAGGCCACCGCGCCGTCGCCCGCCGCCCCCGCGACGCCGGCGCCAAAGCCGGCCGGCGCGATCCCGACGCCCGCGCCGCGTCCCCTGACGCCCGCGCCCGCCTCCCACGTGGGCAGCGCCGAGCACTCGTCCTCCGCGACCGGCGCGATCGTGTTCGCGGCCGCGCTCGCGATCGCGCTCGGGATCTGGGTCTACAAGGACCACCGCGCGCCGGCCGCGGCCAAGCCCGCCGAGACGACGCCGCGCGTGCTGATGCCTCTGCCGAAGACGACCGAGCCCGTCAAGGTCGGCCTGCGCGCCGTCGACGACGCGTGGGTGCGCGTCACGGTGGACGACACCGTGGCCTTCGAGGGCCGCCTGCCGCGCGGCGGGGCGATGGAGTGGAAGCCGGCGAAGTCCTTGTCGCTGCGCACGACCGCCCCGGCGGCCCTGCAGCTCACGGTCAACGGCGCTCCGCATCCGCTGACCAATCCGACGCCCGACGGCGAGTACCGCATCGAAGTCCAGTGACCCTCGCCAACCGCCTGACGATGCTTCGCGTCGTCCTGGCGGCGGCGGTCTTCGGCGCCTTGATGGCCGAGGGCCCCGAGTGGCACGGCTTGGCGCTGACGCTGTTCGTCGCGGCCATCGTCACCGACTGGCTCGACGGCTGGCTGGCGCGCCGCACGAACTCGGTCAGCCCCTTCGGCAAGATCGCCGACCCGATCGCCGACAAGATCCTCGTCCTGGGGACTTTGCTCGCGCTGATCCGGCACAAGGAGCTCGAGATCCCGGTGTGGGCGGTTTTCCTGATCCTGATGCGCGAGCTCGTCATCGGCGGCATCCGCATGCTCGCCGCCGCGCAGGGCAAGTCCATCGCCGCCGAGCGGACCGGCAAGATCAAGACCGTCGTGCAGTGCATCGCCGTCCTGCTCATGCTCGGCATCGTCGTGCTGCGCGACCACGGCCTGGCGCCGCCCTGGCTGCTCGGGACCGCGGCTCCGCTGACGATGCTCTGCGCCGCCCTCGCGCTGTCGAGCCTCTACAGCTACTATCGATCCTACCGCGCGCTGCTCGAGAAGTCCTGGAGCTGATGGGTCCCGTCGACCGGCTCTGCGTCGTCTTGGCGACGGGGCTGGGGATAAGCTATATTGCCCTTCCTGCGGTCGCGGGCAGGAAGTGGACCGGGTCCGGCTTCATGGGCTCGGTCGAGGGGATCCTCCTCTGGCTCCTTCTGCCCGCGGCGCCGGGGCCGTACTGGGGGGTCGTCGTCGCCGCGTCCTTGGCCGCGTTCTGGATCTGCGGCCGAGCCGACCGGGCGCTGGGGACGCACGACAACCCCCGCATCGTACTGGACGAGGTGGTCGGCGTGTGGGTCGCGGCCGCCGGCTTGCCGCGCGAAGCGCGGCCCGCTCTGTTGGCGTTCGTGCTGTTCAGGATATTTGACGCCGTCAAGCTGCCGCCGTACAGATGGCTGGAGCGCCTGCCGGGAGGGCTCGGCGTCGTCGCCGACGATCTCGGCGCCGGAGCGGTCGCCGGCCTGGCCGCGCGACTGATACTGAGGAGGTGGGGGTGGGTCTGAAGGCCGCGACTTTGATCGCCGTGCTGGCCGCCGCCTTGGCCCGACCGGCCGCCGCTCAAAGTCCGTTCGACACCTCCGTCGCGAGCGCTCCCGCCGCGGCCGTGAGCTCCGCTCCCGCCGTGGCGCTCGGCCAGCCGCTGTCGCCGGCGGGCGGCCCCTGGGTGCTCGCGGAGACGCTGTTCTTCTCGGGCGGCCGAGTGATCAGCGATTACGCCTGGCGCGACAAGCTCCACGGCGTCACGGGCCAGCTCTACACGGCGCAGGACCTGCAGGGGGACGTGCAGACTCTGCAGGGCCTCAAGGCCTTCAACCGCGTCACGCCATCGGTCTACGCCATCCCCAACGACCCGATCCCGCCTCAGTTCACGAGCATCTCGGTCTCGACCAACCAGGTCCGCGTGGTCTTCGACGTGGACGTCATCGTCTCGTCGGCGCCCAAGGTCCGTCTCGTCACGCCCCCGTCGGCGGTCTCCGGGCTGATCCTGACGCCGACGGCCTTCCGCGGCGCCGGACGGTTCAACACCCCGGGCCTCGGCCTCGATTTCAACGCCACGTACTTCATCGGCCGCCTCTACGGCAAGAACAACTACCCGAACGCGCCCAACAAGACCAACTACATCGACCGTCTCGGCGTCTGGCTGCTGACGGTCGACGGCAAGATGCAGATTCAATCCGACGGCGAGTGGCGCCCGGCGGTCGCCGTGGGCGGGCAAACAACCTTCCTGTTCCGAGATTCTCCTCAACCCACCGTGAGCCCGGTGGCCGCCCCGACCGTCTCGGTGAAGGTCAACGCGAAGAGCACGCAGATCCTGACCGACGCCTACGTCGTCGCCTCGAAGAACCTGCGCGGCGTGCGCACCAGCCTCGGCGTCATGCAGGGCGACTTCGGCAACGTGGCGGGCAACCTTTCCGAATACCTGTCGCCCCAGGCCCTGCAGTTCTACAAGCAGTCCTCCGGCTTCGTGCCCGTCGGACAGGTCACCTCGCGCACGGTCCCGTTCGGCAGCGTTTTCTACATGCTCAAGCCCGACTACCCGATCGGCTTCGAGGTGCTCAAGTTCAACGGCGCCTACGCCAACCCGTGGCTGGTCGACCTGAAGCTCGGCCGCTTCCTGCACTTGAACTTCGACCTCGCCTACCTGAAGTTCGACGGCGGCTACGACCTGCTCGGCCTGTTCCAGTTCCGCTACAACCAGTTCCCGAGCCGCTGATCGACGAGGGGTCAGGCACTCTTGTTCACCGGGTTTGACGCGATCAAGACTCGGCTCGCCGGGCGGACCTCTCTCAGCGTCGACACGCCCGGCCTCCTGGAGACGGCCGTCGCGCTGATCCTGACCCCCGGCGAGCGCGGATTGGAAGCCTTGTTCATCCGCCGCGCGGAGCGCGCCGACGATCCGTGGTCCGGCCACATCGCTCTGCCGGGCGGCCGCCGCGAGCCCGAAGACGCGGACCGCCTGGCCACGGCCGTGCGCGAGACGCGCGAGGAGGTCGGCTTGGAGCTCCCCGCGGACGCCCTGCTCGGCGCGCTCGACGACCTGCACCCGATGACGCCGCGCCTGCCCCCGCTGGTGATCCGGCCCTACGTCTTCGGCTTCGAGCGGCGTCCCGAGGCGCGCGTCAGCGACGAGGTCGCCGGGGTCATGTGGCTGCCGCTCGCCGAGCTCGCGGCCTGCGCGGGCCGTTCGATCGTCCAGATCCGCGGCGCCGCGACGGAGGTCGACTGCTTCAATTGCGGCGACGCGGTGATCTGGGGCCTGACCTTCCGAATCCTCAGCGGCTTCCTGAAGCTCGCCGCCTGAGCAGGTCCAAATACCGCCGCGCGTCGGCGTGGTTCGGATCGAGGCGGACCGCCTCGGCGAGGTCCTCCTGGGCGGCCGTCCAATCATGCCCCCAGGCCAGAACGGCGAGGTCGAAATACGCCTGCGCGATGGGCGTCAGCGCGATCGCGCGGCGGTACATGGCCGCCGCCTCGTCGCGCCGGCCCAGCTTCTCGAGCGCGACGCCGTGCTGCGTCGCGTTCTCCGCGGCCTGGCGGAGGATCGAGGCCTTGAGCGCCGGCAGCGCCCGGTACTCGTCCGCCAGCTTCAGCTTGCGGGCGAAAAGCCCGTCGGCCAGAGCGCCGAAGTTCTCGGCCTCCGCCCAGCGCCCGCTCACGGCGGCCATGTAGCCGAGGAAGACGGGGACCTCGGGGAAGACCCAATTCATGCGCCAGGCGTCGTTGAAGCGGGTCTCGGCCTCGCCGGGCTTTCCGGCCTTCTGGAAGTCGAGGCCCAGGCGGTAGGAGGCGATCGAGTTCTCGTCGACGAGATCGGAGACGAAGAAGTCAGGGGCCTCGTCCTCGTGCATCCGGCCGCGCCGCGACACCAAGTCCCAATTCCGAGCGTCGTTGCCGAGAGAGGGGGGAAGGACGGCGAGGACGACGCCGCGCGCGCGCGCGGCGGCGGCGACCGGCGCGGGGAGCTCGACGTCCTGCGTCGCGACGACGGCGCGGCCGCCCGCGCCCAGGGCCGCCCAGCCCTCGGGGACGAGCAGGGACGTCACCGGCAGGCTCGGATCGGCGCGCCGCCAGCCGGCCTGGTACCACGGCGAGCCCGCCAGGCCCGCCGCCACGATCTTGAGGTCGGGCCGCAGGCCTTGGACGGTCTGGAAATGCCAGAGCGCGTAGAGCTGGACGTCCTTTTTGGCCACGACGACCGCGCCGGGAGGCGCCGCCCGGAAAACGTTCCGGGCGAAGTCGTAGTCGTAGAAATGGGATCGGCGGTTCTCCCGAGCCGGCACGCCGCGCCACGCCGGCCAGAGCAGGGCGGCCGCGGCGAAGGCGGGCGCGGCGGCGCGCGACGCGCCTGCCAGAGCGGCGACGCCGTCCGCCGCCCAGAAGACGAGGACGGCGTCCGAGAGCAGGTAATGCGGCTCCAGGATCGCCATCGAGTGCGGGTTCGGCGGCATGTTGGCCAGGAAGATGAACACCGGACCGCTCCACCACCAGCACGCCGCGCGTCCGAGCCAGCGCCGTCGGTCCTCCTTGAAGCCCGCCGCGCAGCCCGCCAGCGCCGCCGCCAGGCCCGCCGGCCCGAACGCGTCCCAGAGGTGCGCGCCCCAGCGGACCAGGTTGTCGCCGAACAGCTCACCGGTCGCGTAGTTCAAGGAGATCAGGTCGAGCGTGCCGCCGTAGCGCGTGCGCAGGATGGAGTCGAGGAAGTTCGAGACCGTGGAGGGATGGTTCCAGTCGAGCAGAGGTCCGGCGGCCGACCGGACGGGCAGGTAAAGATAGATGGACAGGCCCGCCGCGCCGGCCGCGGCCGCGACCGCGACGCGCCGGGCCATGCCCGGTCCGCGCGCCAGCCACAGCCCGGTCAGCGCGATCAGCGCCGCGAACGGAAGGTTCGAGCCCGTCAGCGCGGCCGCCGCCGGGAACACGACGAAGGCGAGGCCGGCCCACAATCCCTCGCCGTCCGCGGCGCGCCGGGACGCGAGCGCCACCCAAAGGAGACCCGGAGCCCACAGCACCAAGTCGAGGCGGTTGCCGAAAAGCAGGCCGGCGAGGAAGCAGAACGCCGGCCAAAGGCGCTCGCCCTCGGCCTCGGAGCACGCCTGCGCGGCCGCCATCAGCGCGACGGCGCAGAGGATCCAGAGGGAATACATCTCGGAGACCTGCGAGACCGTCCAGAACGCCGCGTTGAACGCCAGCCACGCCGCCGCGGCGAGCGCCGGCAGCGTCCCGCGCCGCCGCCTCACGACGTCGAACACGAGGGCCGCCGCCGCCGCCCCGGCCGCCGCCGAGAGCACGTTGAGGCGGTAGGCGAAGTTGCCGAGCGGCACGGCGCGCAGGGCCCGGCCGACGACCACGAAGAGCGGGTAGCTGGTCGGGTGCGCGACGCCCAACGTCCACGACGCCAGGCTCATCTCCCCGGTGTCCCGCCAAGGGGCCAGCGATCCCGGCAAGGCGCTCAGATAGGCGAGGAACACGGAGACGAAGACGAGGATCGTCATCGCGCGCCGCCGGCTCTCGCGCCGGCCCGCCGCGACCACTCGGCGTCGGCCGGGTCGGCTCCGGGCAGCGCGGCCGCGCTGGCGTACGCCTCGGCGCAGTCGCTCCAGCGGCCCTCGCTCCAGAGCACGGCGCCGAGCGTCTCCCAGGCGCGCGCCAGGCGCGGCTCGCGGCGCAGCGCCTCGCGGACGGCCGTGTCGGCCTCGGGCAGGCGGCGCTCGTCCTGGAGCACCACGCCCAGGTTGAGCGCGGGGTCGGCGCGTCCCGGATCGAGCGCGAGCTGCGCGCGATAGACGCGTTCCGCCGCCGGCCAATCGCGCCGCGCGGTCGCCTCGTAGCCGCTCACGGCCAAAGCATAGGAGATGGCCGGCGCCGCCCACAAGGCGTCGGCGCCCGTCCGCGCGGCGAGCTCGAGCCAGGACGCGCCGGCCGTGACGTCGCGGCGCGCGAGCGCGTCGACGCCCCGAGAGTAGTAGACGAAGGCGAGCAAGGCGCGGTCGCGGTAGCGCCGAGACGCGGTGGGCGCCCGCGGGAGGTTCAAAGTCGCCCGCAGGGCCGAGGCCTCGGCCACCGTTGAGCCCGGCTTGACCGGCCGGCGCAGAAGCCCCGCCGGCCGAGATTCCCAGCCGGGAAGCAGGCCCGGGTTGAGCGTGGAGTACCACAGGCGGCCGTCGGCGGCCCACTCGCTCTCGACCATGCGGCGGCGGTCCTCTTTCGCGTCATGCGGCAGCGAAGGGAAATCGGGTCCGTAGGCCCCATGGAAGACGACGCCGCCTCGGTCGTAGAGAGTCGCGTCGGGGCGCAGACCCTCCGCGAAAGTCAGGAAGGCCAGCGAGTAGAACGTGTCGTCGCCGCCGTCCATGACGAGCGTCGCGCGCGGAGGGAGCTCGCGCAGGATCGCGCGGCCGTAGTCCTGCGCGAGGAAGTCTCCGCGGCGCGTCTGCGCGGCCGCTCCGGGAGCGAGCGCGGCGCACGCCGCCAGGGCGGCGGCGGCGCCGGCCCAGGCGCTCGCGCGCGACAGGAGCTCCACTCCGGCCGCGACGAAAAGTCCCGCGCCCAGCAGAGGCAGGAGATGGAAGCGCTCGAGCGCCCCCGACGTCTGCGCGTCGTACGGCGGGCGGCCCAGCATCAGGAACACCGGCCCGGCGAACAGCACCCAAGCCCACGCGGCCGGCGCGGGCAGGCGGAGGCCGGCGCGCCGCCAGCCGGCCGCGCCCAGCACGGCCAGCGCGCTTCCCAGGAGACCGAGCTGTCCCGCGACGCCGCTCAGCGAGCGCCAGGCTTGGCCGGCCAGCGCCTCCGGCCCCGCGGCCTGGCCGCCCTCGGTCGTCAGCGCCAGCGAGCCGTAGTCCTTGCGCGAGAGCAGGCGCCAGAAGGACTTCAGCGTCGTCGCCTGATCCCAGTCCAGCGGCGGCGACTTCGCCGCGCGCAGCGGGGAGACGGCGTTGACGGAGAAGCCGGCGGCGGCTCCCAACCCCGCGCAGGCGAGCGCGCGCGGCAGGGAGCCGGGGCGGCCGCGCGCCGCGAGCAGCAGGGCCGGCAGGACCAGCGCGAGCGTCTGGTGGTCGCCGAGTCCCAGGCCGAAGGCGAGGCCGAGCGCCGCGGACGGCCCGGGCTCGAGCAGGCGGTCGCCCGAGGCCGCGACGAGCCACAGGAGCAGCGCCGCCATCAGGAGATGAAGGGCGAAGACCTCGACGACCGCGCTTTGCTCGCGCCACAGCGGCGACAAGCCGAGGACCGCGGCCGCGCCGAGGCGCGCGGCCCGCCCCGCCCCGAGGCGCCCGAGCGCGTCCGAGAAAAGCGCGAGGGCCGCCGAGCCGCACACGGCCGAGAGCAGGTTCGTCCGGTACGCCCACGAGCCCAGGGGCAGCAGCACGCCGAAGGCCTTCGCGAGCAGGATGAAGAGAGGGTAGCCGGGGGCGTGCGCGACGCCGAGGACGGCGGCCGCGGCGGCGAACTCGCCCGCGTCGCCGGTCGTGACCGACGGGGCGAGCGAGGCGAGAGAGAGCAGGAAGAAGGCGGCGAAGACCCCGGCCGCCTCGCCGCGCCGCGACGGGGCGGCGTCCGTCACGCGTGCCCCTTGCGCCGGCGCAGGGCCCACTCGAGCAGGAGCAGCGCGCCGGTCAGCGCCAGCCAGCCCCACGAGGAGAACGGGCGCAGGCGGCGCGCGACCTCGCTTTCCGGCCGCGGAGGGGGCAGCTTCGCGAGCAGCTCGCTCGCGTCGGTCCGCGACGCGTCATAGAAGCCGCCGCCGGCCGAGGCCGCCGCGCGCGTGAGCCAGGCGCGGTCCATCGGAGCGTCGGCCGCCGGCTCCCAGGCGAACGACTCCTCGTCCTCGCCCCACGCGCGCCCGCGCACGCGCGCCGTCGCGCGCAGCCGGTGCGTCCCCGGCGCGAGGCCCGTCAGCTCGACCGAATAGACGCCGGGCTCGGTCTCGCGCGCGGCGGCCTCGCGCGGCTTGCCGCCCGGCGGCGTCCACAGCACGGTGACGCGCGTCTCGGCCGCCTTCGCCGGAGTGAAGTCCGAGTCGAAGACGCGCAGGGACGCGACGAAGGGCTCGCGCGGCGCGATCCGGTCCGGAAGCGGCGAAAATTTCACTTTCGACAGGTCCAAGCTTCCCGTCAGGTACTGCACGGCGCGCGTCCAGAACCGCTCGTACACGCCCGACGCCAGCCGGTCGCCGGCCGCGCCGAGCTTCCAGCGCCACGTCGAGTCCGTGCTCACGAGCATGACCTTGCCCCGGCCGTACGGGCGCACGGCGATGACGGGCAGCGGGCTCCCGTCGTCGGACGACTCGCGCGGCTGCGTCGCGACGACCTGCGCGCCGGGCTTCACCGCGGCGAAGCGGCCCCAGCCGTCGAGCGGCGGCAGCGCGTCCCACGCCTTCTTCGACTCGGCCGGGGTGTCGAACAGCTCGACGAGCGGGTGCTCGTAGGAGACCGGCTTGGGCGAGAACAGCCCCGGCACGAAGTCGGGACTGCGGCTCGACAGCGCGACGGGCAGGACCTCCTCGAGCGGCGTGCCCTTGTAGCCGCCGGCGAGGAAGGCGTTCTCGCCGCCCTTGACCAGCAGCGCGCCGCCGCCGGCGACGAAGCGCTTGAGCGCCTCCAGGTGCGGGGGCGGCAGGCGGAAGCGGGACGCGGAGAAGTTCTCGAGGATGAAAAGGTCGAATTGAGGGAGCGTCCTCAGGAAGATGTCGTCGACCGGGAACGGGATCAAGGACATGTCGCGGTCCGCCGCGGGGCTGGGGTTCTCCGGGTTGCGCAGGATCACGAAGGAGACGAGCTCGCGGTTGGGGTCGGCCTTGAGGAACTCGCGCAGGAACGCGTACTCCGAGCTCGGCCGGCCCGCCAGGTACATGATGCGGTATTTCTGGCGCACGACCTCCACCCGGAACTCCCGCGACCGGGAGCGGTCGCCCGCGCGCGCCTCCAGGCGCCAGCGCTCCGCGCCGAGCCGGTCGGCCGTCGCGGTGAAGGTCGACGTGAAGGTCTCGAGGTCCGAGCCGATCGCGCGCGTCGTCCGCGCGGCCTCGCGCCAGCCGCCCGGGGCGGCCTCGTCGGCCCGCGACAGCGTGACGACCACGGAGCGCCCCGCCAGATCCGAGGCCTCGATGGCGGACTCGACCGCGAAGCTCCCGTGCAGGAAGGCGAAGTCCGGCGTCTTGAGATCGGTGAAGGCCGCGCCGCGCTCGCGGCGCGCGGGGCCCACGCCGATCGCGTCGACCGGCGCGCCGAGCGCCGCCAGCGCCCCGCCCGGCTCGGCGCCGTCGGCGCCTCCGTCCGAGATCAGCCAGACGCGCGCGGGGGTCGGGCCTTCGGCGGCGCCGAGATCGGCGAGCGCGTCCGCGGGAGAGAAGGCGGCGGACTCCGGGGCGGCCTTCTCGAGACGAGAGAGGCCTCCGAGAGGCTGCGCGCGATCCGACAGCAGCACCACCGAGGCGTCCGCGCGCTTCTCGATCTCGCCGCGCGCCGCCGACAGCCAGCGCACGGCCTGCGCGAAACGCGTGCCGTCCTTCGCCTTGCCGCGCATGGAGGCGCCCGCGTCGAGCAGGATCAGCAGGCGCGGCTTGGCCGAGCGGGTCTCGACCACGGAGACCGCGGGACGCAGCGCCGCGAGGACGAGCGCCGCCGCCGCCAGCCCGCGCAGGGCGAGCAAATCGCGCCCGTCGGAGCTGCGCGAGGCGTGCAGCCAGTAAGCCGCGGCGATGACCGCGGCCGCGCACGCGCCCGCGACGCCGGCGCCGCCCGACTCCAGTCCCAGGGTCACGGGATCGCCGCCCCGCGCAGCTTCTCGAGGATGGCCGCCTGATGGACGGCGTCGGCCTTGTAGGAGCCGGTCATCGTGTACATGAGGACGTTCAGCGACAGGCGCCGCGCGAGCTCGCGCTGGGCCTCGCCGCCGGGCACGCAGGCCTTCAGCGGATGGCCGAGCGCGTCGCGGGCCCACGCGCCGAGCACGTCGTCGCGGGAATAGATCACCGCCGCGCGCCCGCCCCAGGCCGCGCCCTCCAGCGCGCCGCGCTCGACGCGTCCGGACGGCCCGCGAAGGAGGAAGAACGCGTGATAGAGGACGTGGTCCGTCGGCAGGGGCTTCAGCGGCGCGTCCGGGAGCAACGCGGCGAGCGTCCGCCGCGTCCACGCGTCGAAGGTGCCGGGCGGGCCGCCGGTCGAGTCCTCGATCCAGAGCGTGCCGCCGCCGGCCAAGTACTGGCGCAGGCGGCGCAAGTCCGCCTCGGCAAGCTCGGGCGGCGCCTCGTCTCCGGCCAGGTACGCGAAGGGGGAGGAGAACAAAGCCGGATCGTCGAGGCGAAGAACGCGGCGTTCGGGCGCCACGCGCGCGCTCGTGACCTCGGCGAGCCAGGCGAGGATGCGCGCGGGGGCGTCAGGGTACGGATCCCAGCCGGCGCCGAGCTGAAGCTGGGCCCAGACGAATCGGTCGCCTTGCTGGGCGGAGGCCATCGGCGCGCACGCGAGAAGGAAGAGAAAAACGGCGAGCGTCTTCGCTCTCGCCGCGGATCTCGGCAGAGGCATCGCGGCCATGGGCAACGACAAGATCATCTCGAGCCCCAACATCAGAGCCGCGAGGCTCAGGAACCAACCGCGCCGGTCCTTGCCGTAGACCTCGGAGAAAAACGTCTGCTCGAGCTCGTCGGCGGAGACGGGGGTCCAAGGCGGGGACGACAACTCGGTCAGGTCGCTCTCGCCGTGGGTCGAGTCGAGATTGACGGCGAAGATCGTCCGCGCGCCTCCGCCCTCGTCGAACTCGTAGAGACCGGGCTTCTCCGCCGCGGGCAGTACGGCGCGCCGGGCGCGGACCTCGACCGTCACGCGGCGCCCGTCGGAGCCGCGCACGGAGACGCGGTCCGGGGCGGCCTCGTCGGCGCGCCATGTGCGCACCAGCGCGTCGCCGACGCGGGCGGGCTTGGGAGACTCGCTCGCCGACGCGGGCAAGGTCAGCGACAGGCAGGCCTCCGCCCAAGAGACGAAGACGGGCTTGAGGCCGAGGTTGGACCAGTCCGCGTCGAGCGGCGCGCCCCAGACGACGGCTCGTCCGCGCCCGACGGGCCCCGCGACGAGCAGCGGCGCGCCGCCGGAGTCCGCGAGCCACGTCGTCGCCTGCGGCGCGGGCTCCAGGCGGAAGCGGCGGCCGAACGCGACGCGCGACAGGGCGAACTGGCCCCAGTCCGAGGTCTCGGGCCCGTCGCGCACGACTCTCAAGCCGGGAGAGGGGGCGGCGTCGCCGGCGCCGAAGCGCGCCGGCAGCCAGGCCGACAGATCGGCCAAGTCCTCGGCGGAGGTCCGCCCGCCGGGGATCACCCAGACGCCGCCGCCGCCCGCCGCGAAGCGCTCCAGCGCGGACGACAGTCCCGGCGGCAGGCGTCCGGCGTCGGACAGGACGACGGTTCCGTAGCGCGCCAGGTCCGCCTCCTCCCAGCGCCCCTCGGCGAGGAAGTCGGCCTCGCGCCCGGCGAGCGTGCGCTCGCCGCCGCCGAAGAGCTGGCGCAGGTACCAGCTCGACGCGCCGGGACGGTCGAACGCCGGGCCGGAGTGCAGGACGAGCACGCGCGGCGCGGGGCGCAGGCGCATCGAGAAGAACGTCTCGTCGTCGTCGGGCAGGGCGTCGGGACGCGCCGCGACGCGGCCCGCCCAGAGCGGCGCGCGCGGGTCCTCGGGCGGCGGCAGCGGCAACGTGGAGCGGGCTTCGCCGTCTTTCGGCACCTCCAGCGACGACGACGCGGCCCGCCGGTCGCCCACCCAGACGTCGAGCGTCTCGCGGGCGGGCGCGCCGGACGCCGAGGCGCGCACGGAGAGCTTGGGCTCGCGCGCGTCGGCGCCGCGCGCGGGCTCCGCTCCGGCGAGCCAAGCGTTGGGCAGGTCCGGGAAGCGCAGGCCCAGGACGGCGGCTCCGTCGGCCGGCGGCGGCGCGGCGTCGCGCAGCATGTGCGCGGCCCCGTCGCCGAGGACGACGGCCGCGCGGCGGCGGCCGCGCGGCGAGCGCGCGAGCAGATCCCGGGCGGCGGTGAGCGCGGCCGCCGCGTCGGTGCCGCGCAGGCCGACGGCCGCGCGCATCAGCGCGTCCGCCGCGGCGGCCGGGGTCGACCAGGCGAGGGGGGACGCGAGCTTCTCGTCGAAGACGCCGAACGCGACCCGGTCGGCGGGGGCCAGGCGCTTGAGCAGGCGCCGCCCGGCGTCGCGAGCGGCATCGAATCGCGTCCGCCCTCCGTCGTGCGCTCTCATCGAGTAGGACGCGTCGAGCAGCAGGACGAGGTCGAGACCCTCGGCGCCGGCCGCGGAGGAAGAGCCGCGCGCGACGGGGCCGGCGGCCGCGAGGATCAGCGCGAGGATCAGCAAGGTGCGCGCGGCGAGGAGGAGCAGCTCGCGCAGGCGCGAGCGCGGCCGCGAGCGCGCGTCGATCGACGCGAGCAAAGTCAGATCGGAAAAGGTCTGGCGGCGCGCGGCGCGGCGGGAGAGCAGGTGGATGGCCAGCGGTAATGCGGCCGCGGGGAGCGCCCACAGCGCGGCGGGGAGCGCGAAGTTCATGCGGCGAGCAGGCGCGAGACGGCCGAGGTCCACGCCGCGTCGGTCGAGGCGACGGCGTACGGAACGGCGGCGCGGCGCAAGGCCCCGCGGTACGCCTCTTCCTGGCGCGCGAAGGCCTCGCGGTAGGCCGGCGCGGCCTCCGCGGCGTCGAGCATGAGCGTGCCGCCTTCGAGGCCCTCGATGCGCAAGGAGCCCTCGTACGGGAATTCGCGCTCCTCAGGATCGAGCACTCGCAGGACCATGAGCTCGCGCCGGCCGACGGAGAGCCGGCGCAGGGCCTTGAGCACGCGCGCGGGATCGCCCATGAGGTCCGAGATCACGACCACGGCCGCGCGACGGGGAAGCCTTTCCGCCGAGGACTCGAGCGCGGCAGCCAGGTCGGCCTCGGCTCCAGCGGAGACGGCGCTCAGCGAGTCGTCGAACGCGGCGAGCTGGCCGGCCCCGCCGCGAGGGCGGAGATCGGCCTTCGCCGCGCCGCCGACCGCCGCGAGGCCCGCCTCATCGCCCTGCGCGAGGGCGATCCAGGCGAGGCCGGCGGCCGCGCGGCGCGCGACGTCGAGCTTGCTCTCGCGGCCGCCGCCGCGGAAAGTCATCGACGCCGAAGCGTCCAGCAAGACCATCAGCGTGACGCGGTCCTCGGCGCGGTACTCGCGGACGTAATAGCGGTCCAAGCGGGCGTACGCCTTCCAGTCGATGGCGCGCGCTTCATCGCCGGCGGCATAAGGACGGTGCGAAGTGAAGTCGCGCGAGAAGCCGCGGGCCAAGGTGCGGTGGCGGCCGACGGCGCCCTGCGCATGAGGACGTTTAGGGGAGAATCCGAGCCCCTTCAGGCGGGCTTGATCCTCCGAATCAAGCCAGCGCATCGAGCAGGCGCCCGACGAGATCGTCGGCGCGCACGCCCTCGGCCTCCGCCTGGTAGTTCAGGACGAGCCGGTGGCGCAGGATGGGCTTGGCCACGCGCACGACGTCTTCCTTTGACACGGCGAGCCGGCCCTCGAGCAGGGCGCGCGCCTTCGCGCCGACGACGAGCGACTGGCTCGCGCGCGGACCGGCGCCCCAGGAGATCCACTGGCGCACGCCCTCGGGCGAGAGCGGGTCCTTGGGTCGCGTCGCGCGGGCGAGCCGCACGGCGAAATCGAGCACGGGCTCGGGCACGGGCACGCGGCGCACGAGGTCCTGCAGCTCGAGCACCTCGGCGGCGCCGAGCACGGTCTCGAGCTTGGGGACCGAGCCGCCGGTGGTCTCGAGGACGATGCGCCGCTCTTCCTCAAGAGACGGGTAGTCCATCAGGGCCTGCAGGAAGAAGCGGTCGAGCTGGGCCTCGGGCAGGGGGTAGGTGCCCTCCTGCTCGATGGGGTTCTGCGTGGCCATGACGAAGAAGGGCTGGGGGAGCTTGTGCGTGGTCGAGCCCGCGGTGACGTGACCCTCCTGCATGGCCTGCAGCAGCGCGGACTGGGTTTTGGGCGGGGTGCGGTTGATCTCGTCGGCGAGCACGAGATTGGCGAAGATGGGTCCCTTCACGAAGCGCAGCGCGCGGGCGCGGGTCGCGGGATCCTCCTGGAGGATCTCGGTGCCGGTCACGTCGGAAGGCATGAGGTCGGGGGTGAACTGGACGCGGGAGCTCTCCAGGTCCAGGATGCGCGCGAGGCTGGTCACGAGCAAGGTCTTCGCGAGACCGGGCACGCCCTGCAGCAGGCAATGCCCGCGCGCGAACAGGGCGATCAGGACCTCCTCCACCACCGGCTCCTGGCCCACGATGACGGCGCCGAGCTGGCGGCGGATCGAATCGCGCGCCTTCACGAGGCGCTCGGCCATGGCGACGTCGCGTCGGTCTTCGGTCATGAGGAAACGTTAGCGTTTTTTCGGCTCAGGCTCCAGATGATCAACACGAGCAGGGCGCCCGCGATCGCGACCGCGGCGGCGGGGACGTGGCGGCGGGCGCCGTCCTCGGGGATCTCGATGCGCGGGCTGGCGCGCACGAGGCCGTCCACGGCGGACGGTCCCTGCTTGACGGCCGCGAGCGAGCCGGCCAGCAGCTCGTCGGCCTGCGGTCCGCGCGCGAGGATCGAGTAGCCCCAGTACTGCCAGGGCAGGAAGCCGGCCGCGAAGCGCTGGTTGGGCGCGTCCTTGATCTTGGCCCAGGCGTAGACGGCCGAGGGCCCCGCGGGCGTGTCGGCGCGCTTGGCGGGGGATACGGCGTCGACGGCGACCTTGGCCTCGTCCGCGGCGGTCGCGCGCACGATGGCGGCCTGGTCCTTCGGGGCGGCGTCGTCGTTCTCGACCTTGAGGAAGACGACCTCCGAGCCGGCGCCGTCGATCACGAGAACCGCGCCGCGGCGGCGCTCGTCGGGGGTCAGCTCGCGCGAGCGCAGGCCGCCGCCGAGCGCGATCTGCAGCTGCTCGTCGGCGCTCAAGGCGACCCCGGCGGACTTGACCGCCGCGGGCGCCGTGAGGCGCAGGGCGCCGAACAGCGGGCCCATCATCGCGTCGGGCGCCGCGCTCGAGAGCGTGGCCAGAAGCGGCGGTCCGCCGGCGTCGACCACGGCGACGACGAGGCGCGGCGCGCCGTCGACGGTGGCGCGCATGAGCTGGGCGTTGACGCCGTTGCGGAAGGCCTTCGTCTCGACGCGGCCGTCGGAGCGATAGTCGAGCTTGGCGCCGGCGCGCAGGCCGTCGAGCACGCGCATCAGATACGCCTTCACCGACGCCGCGTTGTCGGCCGCCGACGCGGGCATCAGCGCCACCGCGAAGGAGCTGCCCTCCGGTCCGCGCAACGCCAGCAGCACTCCTTTCACGGGCGGCTTGCCCGTGATGTCGGTCCAGCCGGGAGGAGGCTCGACGCCGGCTTGCGGCGCCGGCGCCTCGGCCGCGAACGCGCCGAACGGGAAGAGTAGCGAGATTATGAGGAAAGCGAAGCGCATCATGCCGGAGGGGAGTTTACCAGCCTCGAACGCCGCGCGCAAGGCGCACGAATCGAGTGGCGCGTTATCGATTCTGTCTCTACACTGTTCGATCCCCAGACAGGCCGGGATGACAGCCGGCGAATTCCTCGCGGGGTTGCAAGCGAACTCTTCGCGCGAAGAGTCCTACAAGTCTGGCACCAACTCTGCGCACACGGAGTTCTTCAAGTCCGGCGCCGCCGCTAGAAGGTCAGGACAAGCTTGCCGACCGTCTCGCCCGACTCGAGCGCGGCGTGCGCGTCGGCGACGCGCTCTACCGGGAACTCGGTCACCGGCGGCTTCTTGAGCTCGCCGGAGCGGGCCCAACCCGCGATCGCGTCGAACCCTTCTTTCGCGAGAGAGGCCTTGTCGGTCAGGAACACGACGTTGAATCCCATGACGGCGCGATTCGTCGCCGTCATGTCCAGCGGGGAGAACCGCGGCACGCGCAGCCAGTTCCACGCCAGGCCGAGAAAGCCGGGGCGGCGGCCGCGCGGGAATATCTCGGCGAAGCCGTAGACGACGAGTCGGCCGCCGAGATTCAGGCGCGAGAAGCCGGGCTTGAGAGTGGTTACGCCGTTGGCGTCGAAGATCGCGTCGAGCCCATCCGGCGCGACCTTGTCGATCTGCTTCCAAAGGTCGTCTCCCCGCACGACGACCGCGTCGGCGCCGAAGTCGCGCGCGACCCTTTCTTTATTAGATGAGCCGACGACGGCGATCGAGCGCAGACCGGCGATCTTAGCCTGCTGCAGCAGCGCTGTGCCGACGCCGCCGGCCGCGGAGTGGATCAAGACCGTCTCGCCTTTCTCGACCTTCGCGACCTTGTGGAGCGCGTGATAGGCCGTGAGCTGCACGGCGGGAAGCGCCGCGCTTTCGGAGAAGCTCCACCCGTCCGGGATGAGGCGAAGCCGGCCCGGCTCGCAGATCTGGACGGAGGAGTAACCGCCGAAGCGAGTGAAGCCGAAGACGCGGTCGCCGGTCTTGAACTCCGAGACGCCGGCGCCGGCGGCGTCGACGACGCCCGCGAACTCGAAGCCGGGCGTGATCGGGTAATGGCCCTTCGCCGCCTCGTAGTAGCCCTCGCGCACGACCACGTCGGCGTAGTTGATGCCCGCCGCGCGGACGCGCACGCGGACCTGCCCCGCCGCGGGAACGGGATCGGCCTCCTCGATCAGCTCGAGAGCCTCGTGACCGCCGGGACGGCGCACCACCACTCGCTTCATCCCCGGATTCTATCGAATCGGCTATAATGCCGCTATGGGAAACCAAGCCGGACTCAAGGATATTCTCGTCGCGGGCGGGCCGATCCTCATCGGCATGCTGATCCTCTCGGTGTACTGCGTCGCGCTGATCTGGGAGCGCTGGAAGTTCTTCTCGCGCGCCACGAACGGCTATAAGGACTTCCTGTCGCGCGTGCGCGCCGCCGCCGCCGCGGGCAAGCTCCAGGACGCCGCCGCGATGGCCAAGTCGCACAAGGGGCTGTCCTCGTCCGTCGTGCTGGCCACGCTGACCGGACCCACGCATCGCGAGGAGCGCCAGCGCGCCGCCGAGCGCGCCATCGGCCGCGCCGTCGCGGAGCTCGAGACCGGTATGGGCACGCTCGGGACCATCGCCTCCGTCGCGCCTTTCATCGGACTGTTCGGCACCGTCGTCGGCGTCATGCGCGCCTTCCATGATCTGGCGGCCGCGGCCGGCGCCGGGCCCGGCCTCGTCGCCGTCGGCATCTCCGAGGCCCTCGTCACCACCGCCGCCGGCCTGCTCGTGGCCATCCCCGCGGTCGCCGCGTTCAACCACTTCAACACGCGCATCGCCCGCTTCCACGAGGAGCTCGGCTGGACCGTCGAGGAGGTCCTCGACGGCTTGTCCGAGCGGGCGGTCCGCTGAGGCCATGACGGAACTTTCCGGCGCGGCAGGCGTCCCATGAACGTGGACACCGGCAAGGGCGGGCGGCGCAAGACGTTCGCGGAGCCCAACCTCGTCCCGCTGATCGACGTCTCGCTGATCCTCGTCATCATCTTCATGGTGCTGACGCCCATCCTCGTCCATCACCAGCTGACCGTCAAGCTCCCGCACGCCGTGTCGGGCGAGGCCGCGGCGTCCGATACCGCCGTCACCGTTCAAATCACGAAGGCGGGGGCGGTCACCGTCGAGGGCACCGCCGTGCGCTGGGAGAACCTGGAGCGCGAGCTGACCTTGCGCCTGCCCAAGTCCGCGGGCAAGACCTTGCTCGTGCAGGCCGACCGAGGCGTCGCCGTGGAGCGCGTCGTGACCGTCCTCGACATCGCCAAGCGCCTCGGCGTCGGCAAGCTCGGCGTCGGCGTCACGCCCGACGAGAAATGAACGAGGCGATCAAGCCTTATCTTGCCCGCTCCGCCGGAGCCCACGTCCTCGCCGCCGCCGCCTTCGTCTTCCTCGTCCCGCACGCGGGACAGAAGCTCGACAAGGTCTACATGATCGACTTCGTCGGCGGCCCGACGACCATCGCCAGCGCCGGACCCTCCGTGAAGGAGATCGCCCGCGCCGCCGCCGCCGCGCCCTCCGCGGTCGCCGCCCAGACCGATCCGGACGCCGTCGCGGTCAAGGGGCGGCGGCACGGACCCATCGCGCTGCCCCGCCCGAGCCTGCTCGCCGGCGGGGGGAAGGACGCGGACCGCGGACAGTCGCCGTCCGCGAATTCCTCGCTCGCCGGCCCCGGCGCCCCTTCCGCGTCGGAGGCCTCCGCCGCCCCGAGCGCGGGTTCCGGAGCCGCCTCCGCGTCCGCCGGCGCCGGCGTCTCGACCGACATGCCCGATTTCCCGTATCCCTGGTACATCTCGCAGGTGCGCATGATGCTGTGGCAGGCGTGGCAGAAGCGCATGCCCCGCCTCGACGCCGAGGGGACCGTCGGCTTCTCGATCCTGCCCAACGGCTCCTTCACCGACTTGTCCGTGGAGTCCAGCTCCGGGGACGCGGGCTTCGATTCCGCCGCGATGGCCGCCGTCCAGGCCGCCGCGCCGTTCCCCGCGCTGCCCTCCGACTTCCACGAGAAGTTCCTCAAGATCCATCTCGCGCTCAAGTCCGAGGAAGCATGGCGCTGATCCGCCCCGCGATCCTCGCCGCGCTGATCTACCTCGGGTACGCGGTCGCGTTCCCGGACTACGTCGGCACCTCGTATCACGTCGTCGTGCTCTCGCTCATCGCGGGCGGCGCGGTGGGATTGTGGTTCCTGAAGAAGATCCTCGACCTCGGCGAGGGCGCGGCCAAGCTCGTCCTCGAACTCGCCTTCCTCGGCGGCGTCGCGGCGTTCGTCGGCTGCACGATGCCCCAGAAGTCCGGCAAGCCGCCTCTGACGCAGTGGGCGGAGGGCGCGCGGCCGACCCGCGATTCCGCGCGGCGCGGGCTCGAGCGCCTCGGCGCCGACCCGGGCGGGCCGCTCGCGTCTCGCGTCGTCGCCCTGTTCCCGAAGCGCTAGGGCGCGGGCGGCGAAGGGGGAGGCGGCGCCTCCCAGATGATGCGCATCGGCTTGGCGCCGCGATGCATCGCGTCGAGCTTCGCGGCCTGCTCCGGCGTCAGCGCCTTCGCCATCTCCGCGTCCGCCGACTCGCGGATCGCCTCGAGCCGCGCGAACGAGTCGGCCTTCACCTTTTCGACGTCGGCCACCTTGGAATCCATGATCGCGGCGACGGCCGTCTTCTGCTTCTCGTCCAGGCCCAGCTCGCGGTCGAGCCGCTCGAGCATCCTGCGGCGATGGTCCGCCCCGTCGCGCATGGCGTGCCGGAAATGCGCGCGCTGCCCCCACGAGCCGGCCGCCGCGCCGACGATCAGACCGAACAGGAACGCCGGCAGAGCGGGCTTCACCGCTCCTCCGCGCCCGGAGAGAGGATGTCCGCGCCCGACGTCTCGGGCTGGGCGGCCGCGCTCAAGGCCGCCCCGTCCGGGCTCGCGAGCAGCGCGACCGCCGGGTCCGAGACTTCCGCGGCGGAATAGGGGCGGAACGTGAACGCGAGGGCCGCGACGCTCAAGCCCAGCGCCGGAACGAGCCAGCGTCCGCTCAGCCAGGAGGGCGCGGCGGAAGCCGCCCCCGCCGGCAGGCGCGCCGTCACCCGCGCGACGAAGGCTTCGGTCTGGAACGGCGTCGGGGCGGGGGCGGGGCGGAAGAAAGCCCGCGACAGACGCTCCCAGTCCGCGAGGACGGAGGAGCACTCCGCGCAGCCGCTCAGGTGGCGCGCGACCGCCTCGCGCTCCGGGGCGCTCAGCGCTCCGTCGCGGTACTCGGACAATCGCTCGACGATCTTGTCGTGTTCCATGGCCTCGCTCCTTAGACGCGCCCCGCGGGCAGGATGTGTCGCACCGTCTCGCGGAAAAGACGGCGGGCCCTCTGCAGCTTCGCTTTGACGGAATCCATCGAGCAGTCCATCGCCGCCATCAGCTCCTTGTACTCGAGCCCCTCGAGCTCCCGCAGCGTCAAGATCAGCCGGTAGTCCTCGGGCAGACGGTCGAGGACCGCGCGCACGAGCTCGGCGTCCTCGAGCGAGCGGACGGCGTCGGTCGGCTCCGCGAGCAGGCGCTGCAGGCTCTGGCCCTCGCGCTCGGTCAGCGCCTCGAGCGACTCCGTGCGGCGCCGCGCGCCGCGGCGCAGCTCGTCGAGGCATTGATTGGAGGCGACGCGGTAAAGCCACGTCGAGAAGGCGGAGTCGCGGCGGAAGTCCTTGAGCCGCGCGTAAGCCTTCAGGAAGACCTCCTGGGCGGCGTCGTCCGCGGCGGAGGGGCCGAGCATGGACGCGCACAGCCCGAGCACCCGGGCGTGATGACGCCGGATGAGCTCCGCGAAATCCTCCTGGCTTCCCGCCAGGACCCGCTCGATCAGTTCGTTGTCGGTGATGCTGCCGCCGCGGCCGGAGGCCGGCCTCGCTACATCATAGTAAGGAAGAATCGGCTCTCGAACATGAGACGCCGCGCGCGAAGCGGAAGTGTCGGGGCGGCCGCGACACATCGCGCCCGGCCCGCGCGTCCAACCCATGCGCGCCGGCGGGCTCGCCCCCCTGGGTCCGCCGGCGCTTTATTTGCTAAACAACACGCCGCACCGAAGGTCCAAGAAATGCACGGAGGAGAAACCATGAAGCGATATATATGCGCCGCCCTCGCCGCGGCGCTGCTGGCGCCGGCGATGCTGACGGTCCGCGCCCGCGCCCAGGACGACGACGCGGGCTCGGCGGCGGCCGAGCCCCAGGAGGGCGGCAAGGCGGACCACGCCAAGATGGCGGAGCACATGAAGAAGCGACTCGAGCTCACCGACGACCAGGCCGCCAAGCTCAAGGACGCGATGAAGGCGCACCACGAGGGGATGCAGCCTCTGTGGCAGCAGGTCAAGGACTCGATGAGGAAGCTCGGCGAGCAGCTCAAGGCGAAGGCGCCGGACTCGGACATCCAGTCGACGCTCGACTCGCTGAAGTCCGCCCACAAGTCCATCGCCGCGGAGGAGGAGAAGTTCCAGGACAGCCTGGGCTTCCTGACGGCGACGCAGCGCGCGAAGATGCTCATGGGCATGATGCACATGCGCCGCGAGCGCATGATGCACGGCAAGAAAGGCCCGAAAGGCGCCGACAAGGACAAGGATCAGGACGAGGACGAGAAGAGCGGGGACTGACGCCGCTGCGTTCGCAAGCGGGGCGCGCCGGCTCCCAGGCCGGCGCGCCCCGCGCCCTTTCCGGGACGGCGCCGCTCGTCACTTTTAGGACAAAAAGACTTTCCCTCGCCGCCGTATGGGTCCGGCGGGTTTCGCGCCTATAATGGCCTCCGTTGCTTTTTCTACAGGAGGCCGTCATGCCCACGCGCCAGCGCCGTCTCGTCCGCATCGCCGCATTCCTTTCGCTCGCTCTGTCGACGGCGGCGCTCGCTCCGCGCGCCGCTTCGGCGGACGACGACCATCCGCACGCGGCGCAGCCCGGCGTCACCTTCGGAGGCCGCGGGACGTATTTTCACAGCCTGGGAGCCGACAACGGGACCTGGAGCGGCGGCGCGCAGCTGCGGTTTCACATCACCTCGGTGATCGCGATCGAGGCGTCCGGCGACTACCGCCAGAGCAAGTTCGAGGGACGGATCGTCGACGTCTACCCCGTGCAAGGGTCCCTGATGCTGTACCTCGCCCCGAACTGGGTGATCTCGCCGTACATCCTCGGCGGAGAGGGCTGGTATACCACTCACGTCCGCGACGGCGACACGACGCATCGCTACGGGCCGCACGCCGGCGCGGGCCTGGAGGCGGCGCTGAACCGCCACTGGACCATCGACGGCTCCTACCGCTACCTGTGGACCCAGAGCCTGACCGTCCCGACCTCCGCCCACCCGCTCGGCAAGAACTTCAGCGACAACGGCTACATGATCACCGCCGCGCTCAACTACCGGTTCTGACCATGCGCAAGGCTTCTTCGATCTCGATCGAATTCCCCGGAGAGGGGGAGATCATCACGTCCCCGACGTACTCGTTCCGCATCGACGCCGAGGCCCCGCGGGTCGAGATCGCCATCGACGGCGGGGGGTGGGCTTCCTGCCGCCGCAGCGACGACTACTGGTGGTTCGACTGGTCCGACTACGAGCCCGGCTTTCACCAAGCGATCGTCCGGGAGGCGCCGGACGCCGGTCCGGCGCCTCGGTCGGGCGTGCGCCGGTTCGTCGTCGGGAACCCCGGCCGCTGACTCGCCGCTTCGCGGCGGCGGCACAATAGATTCACGCGCTCTCCATGGGAACGGCCGGGCGCGGGAGATAACCTAGGGCGCATGAAGCTGCTCTATCGATATCTCCTGTCGGCGGCGCCCCTGGCAATGCTCCTGCTCGTCCTCGTCGCGGCGTCCCGCGTCGACGAGCCCCGCGCGAACGGAGTCGAGCCCAAGGCCGTGCTCAACGGGCTCAATCCCGATTCGATCCCCGCGGGATCGCCCGGCTTCACGCTCGAGGTCCGGGGGGGATTCTTCACCAAGGCCTCCGTCGTCGAATGGAACGGTCAGCCGCGGCCCACCGAGGTCCAAAACGACTCGCTGCTGCGGGCGCGCATCCCGGCCGGCGACGCCGCCGCCCAGGGCAGCGCCTATGTCGCCGTGCGCAGCTCGTCGTCGCTGTCCGAGTATCCGGGCGTCTCCAACGCCATGCCGTTCCGGATCACCCCGTAGAGGAGGAACACCCGATGAGACTCGAGAAGCCCCGTGCCGGAGCGCGTCAGCTGGACGGGCGGCCCGCCACGGCGAGGCGCTCGAGCCCGAGGCCGAAGCTCGCCGTCAAGCTCCCCTCCCCGCGCCCGCCCGCGAGCTTCGTCGCCGTGGACTATCCGCGGGCCGGAGAGAACGTCGTCTCGCGGGGCTACACGATACGCCTCTCGGTGCGCTCCGGCGGCGGCGCCGAGGTCTCCATCGACGACGAGGCTTGGCAGCCGTGCCGCGAGGCCGCGGGCCACTGGTGGTACGATTGGTCCGGCTACGGCCGCGGCGGCCACAAGGTCTGCGCGCGCGTCACTCTGCCGGACGGGCGGCGGAGCCTCTCCGAATGCAGGAGCTTTATCGTCGATCTCCCTTGACGGGCCCGTTCATCGGATCGGGCACGAAGGTCGGGTTCGGGCTCGGCGGCGGCAGCGGGCTGGGCCCCGGCGCGGGGGGAGGCGCCGGGTGCGGGACGGGCTCGGGCATCGGGCCCGGGACCGGCGAAGGCGCCGGACCGGGGATCGGCGTCGGCGCCGGGGCGGGAGGGGGCGCCGGAGCCGGGGGAGTCGACGGCGACGGGATGGGGCCGGGAACGGGCGCCGGTTTGGGCGCCGGGGCCGGGCCGGGAGGCGGCGTCGGCGCCGGGGCCGGGGCGGGAGACGGCGCCGGGTTCGGAGTCGGATCGGGCGCGGGCTTCGGCGCAGCGCTCGCGAGCGCCGCGAGCATGGCGCCCGCCAGCGGCAGCGCGCTCCGCCAGATCGACTTCCTCATCTCGTCCTCCGCCCCCCGGAGCCATCAGTGTGGCGCAACGCGAGCTCCGATCCCATGGTCGGGCGGTCAACCCTTTATGGCGGCCGCGCGACCTTAATCGCGCTTCACGTCGGAGCCGCGCACGCGGCTGCGCCGCTTATCGTCGTAGTAGAGGATGTCCAGGGCGAGGATGCCGCTGGCCGCGGCGGCGGCGAGGAACAGGACGATCGCGAGACCCGGGTAGCCGAGGATGCGGAAGGGGGTCTCGACCCGCATCATCAGCGCGGCCCCGATGACCAACGACGCGAGCACGAGCCCGAGGGAGATGCGGTTGGCGATCTTCTGCATTCCGTGGATCAGGAGCTGCTCGTCGAGCGCGTCGACCTTCACGCGCAGCTCGTTGCCGCCGAGGACGTCGAGCACCTTGTTCACCTTCTGCGGGAGGCCTTCGGCGAACTTCTGCGCCTCCAGGAGTCCCGCCGTGACGCCGCTCACGGAGAAGCCCTCCTCCATGCTCTCGCGCAGCAGGACCGACGACTCGGAGCGCACCGCGGCGCTAGGCTCGAAGTCCGGATCCAGCCGCGCGACGACCTGATCGAGGTTCAGCAGCGCCTTGCCGATCATCGTCAGCTCCGTCGGAGTGCGCAGGCCGTAGGTGGCCGAGTAGCGCGCCAAATCGAAGAGGATCTGGCCGAAGTTCAGCTGCGAGATGGTCGATTCGCGGTTCGTCAGGACGAGCTCCTCGATCCGCTCGCGGAACTCGCCCTCGGCGAAGCCCTCGCGCCGGCGGCCGATCTTGACCGCGACCGCCGAGGCGTCGTCGCTGCGGCCGTCGCTGATCGCGAGCAGGAAGGAGAGCAGGTTCCGCTGCAGCTCCGGGCCGACGCGGCCGACCATCCCGAGGTCGAGGATCGCCACGCGGCCGTCGCGCGTCAGGAGCACGTTGCCGGGATGGGGGTCGGCGTGGAAGAAGCCGTCGACGAGGATCTGCTTCAGGTACGCCCGGAAGAGCTGATCGGCGAGCTTCGGGCCCTCCACTTCGTTGAGCGCCAGCGGGCTCAGCGTCGTGATCTTTCGCCCCGCGACGAAGTCCATGGTCAGCACGCGATCGGCCGTGAAGTCCTCGTGCGGGGCCGGGACGACGAGGCGGTCGAAAGGGGCGAGGTTGCGGGCGAGGATCCGCAGGTTCAGCGCCTCGCGCCCGAAGTCCAGCTCGGCGAGGAGGCTCTTGCGGAACTCCTCCAGGATCCGGGCGAACTCGTAGCGCCGGCCCAGCGCGGTGTGGCGATCCAGGAAATGCGCGGCCTCGCCGATCGCCGCCATGTCCTCGACGATGATCTCGCGCTGGCCGGGCCGCTGCACTTTGACGGCGACGACCCGCCCGTCGCGCAGTACGGCGCGGTGGATCTGCGCCAGCGAGGCCGCGGCCGCGGGGAGCGGGTCGATCTCGCGGAAGATCTTGTTCGATCTCACGTCGAGGTCCGCCTCGATGATGCGCACGGCGTCCTCGAAGGCGAACGGCTCGACCTTGTCCTGAAGCCGCGCGAGCGCGTCGAGATGCGCCTGGGGCAGCAGGTCGGGGCGCGTCGACAGGAGCTGGCCCAGCTTGATGAACGTCGGCCCCAGCCTTTCCATGTCCGCGGCCAGGGCCTGGGCGTCGGACGCCTCGCCGCTCTCGCCGGCCGGCTCGAGGCGCGCGTACTTGCTCAGCAGGACGACGACGTCCTTGTAGCGGCCGAGGTGCCGCGCCTTCAGCGACGTTCCCAGCATCGGTCTCAGCGCCGCGCCGGCCGCTTCGCGGTGACTCGCCGCCGCGAGACCCGGCGCAGCGCGACCCTTCGGACCGGCCGGCGCCGCGGACGCGGCGGGCGGGGCGTCACGGAGCCGAGCGCGTGACGGCCCTGCTCGATCGCCGAGGAGACCGGCTCCAGGATCCTGTTGGTCCGGCGACGCAGGTCGACGATGAGGCCCCGGCTCTGCGCCCGGCGGCGCGAGTACCACGCGTCAAACTGACGCCGAGTCAGCCGGCCCTCGCGGAGGGCCTCCGCCATCGCCACGCTCTCGTCGACGGCCCTGCCCATGGACTCGAAGACGCCGTGTTCGTTTCGTTTATGAGCCATAACGCCTCCTCGCGTCTCAACGCTTCAGTGTAACGCCCGCCTCCCGCCGGGCCCATGGAGAGGGGGTCATTTTATTTTGACGAGGCGTCCATGTCCGCGGGCTCCGGCCGCCGCTACACTGTGAGCGCGGCGGAACGCAGGTCCGGAGGGGACATGAGACGAGCGCATGGACGGAGATGCGAGCCCTGCGAAGGGCTGAAGGGACCGATCGGGGCCAAGGAGGCGAAGGCTCTCGCGGCGGAGCTCAAGGGCTGGCGGCTGATCGGCGGGAAGACGCTGCGTCAGGAACTTGTCATGAAGGACTTCATGGCCGCGGTCCGCTTCATCAACGCGGTCGCGCGCGCGGCGGAGGCGGAGGGCCATCATCCCGACCTGCATCTGACGGGCTATCGGAATCTCGCGGTCGAGCTCACGACCCATTCGATCGGCGGACTCTCGATCAACGACTTCATCATGGCCGAGAAGATCACCGCGCTCCAGGAGCGAGAGGCGAGGCCCGTGCGCCGCGGGCACGTCGCCGCCGTCTAAGCCCTAAATCGGAGGTGCGAGCAGGATTCGAACCTGCGATAACGGTTTTGCAGACCGTCCCCTTGGCCACTTGGGTATCGCACCATGTCATTCCACCGTCACGCTCTTCGCCAAGTTGCGCGGCTGGTCGACGTCGCAGCCGCGCAGGTCGGCGATCTGATACGCGAGGAACTGCAGAGGCACCACGTTCAGCGCCGGCGAGAGGAACTCGTCGACCGCCGGCAGCTCGATCACGAACTCCGCCGCGCCCTTCAGGCGCCGTTCGCCCTCCGTCACGAGCGCGACCACCCGCGCGCCGCGCGCCCTCGCCTCCTCGACGTTGGAAAGAGTCTTTTCGAACACGTCCGACTCGGTCGCGATCGCGACGAGGGGCGTGCCCTTGTCGATCAGCGCCAGCGGCCCGTGCTTCATCTCGCCCGCCGGAAACCCCTCGGCGTGCAGGTAGGAGATCTCCTTGAGCTTCAGGGCGCCCTCCAGGGCGGTCGGATAGTTCACGCCGCGACCGATATAGAGGAAATGCTCCGCGCGTCCGAACGCGTCGGCGATGGCGCGGACCTGCGGCTCGAGCTTCAGCGTCTTCCGCAGCAGCTCCGGCAGGGCCGCGAGCTGCTCGGTCCAGCGCCGCGCCTCCGCCTCCGCCATGCGGCCCCGCGCGACGCCCGCATGAAGGGTCAGCAGGCTCAACGCCGCGAGCTGACCGACGAAGGCTTTGGTGGAGGCGACGCCGCACTCCGGGCCGCAGTACGTGTGAAAATTGTAATCGGCAAGCCGGGGGATCGCCGCGCCCACCGTGTTGCCGATCGTGAGCACCTTCAAGCCCGCCTTCTGCGCCAGGCGCACCGCGGCCAGCGTGTCGGCGGTCTCGCCCGACTGGCTGATCGCGATCACCAGCGTTCCAGGGGCCAGCAAGGGCCGGCGATAGCGGAACTCCGAGGCCGTCTCGATCTGGGTCTGCAGCCCGGCATGGCGCTCGAGCAGGTATTTGCCCACGATGCCCGCGTGCCAGGAGGTCCCGCAGGCGACGATGTGCGCCTGAGTCGCCGAACGCAGCGTCTCCTGCGTCAGCCGCGTCTCGCGGGCGAATACCCCGGCGTCGCCGGGCTCCAGCCGCCCCCGCAGCGTCGTCTCGACGGCCCGCGGCTGCTCGTGGATCTCCTTGAGCATGAAGTGGCGGTAGCCCGACTTCTCCGCCGCGGCGCTGTCCCACTCGATGAAGGTCGGCTTCTTCTCGATCAAGCGGCCCGAGGGATCGTAGAACGTGCACTTGTCTCCCGACATCGAGACGATCTCGCCGTCCTCGAGGTACACCACCATCCTCGTGTGCTTGAGCAGCGGCGGCACGTCGGAGGCCATGAAGTTCTCGGCGTCGCCCAACCCGACGACGAGCGGCGAGTCGCGCTTGGCCGCCACGATGACGCCCGGGCAGCGGGACCAGAGGACGGCGAGCGCGTACGTGCCGCGCACCTTCTCCAGGGCCGCGCGCGCCGCCGCGATCAGCGCGGCTTCCGCGCGGCGCAGCGCCCCGGGGGCGGCGGCGTCGAAGCCCTTGAGCTCCTCCTCGATGAGGTGCGCGAGGACCTCGGTGTCCGTCGCCGAGGAGAACGTGTGTCCCGCGGGCTCGAGAGCGCTCTTTAAAGGAAGATAGTTCTCGATGATGCCGTTGTGGATCACGGCGAGGTTGCCGGCGCAGTCGACGTGCGGGTGCGCGTTGACCTCGGACGGCCCGCCGTGCGTCGCCCACCGCGTGTGCCCGAGGCCGATCGAGCCCGCGCGCGGGTTCTTGCTGAGCAGCGCGTCGAGGTAGGCCAGCTTGCCGACGCTGCGCGACACGGAGATCGCCCCTCCGCTGAAGACGGCGACTCCGGCCGAGTCATAGCCCCGGTACTCGAGGCTCTTCAGCCCCTCGAGGAGGATGGGGACGGCCTGCCGCGCCCCGGCGTATCCGACGATTCCGCACATGGGCCAATTATAGGCATGCGGCCGGCCGCCGCCCATGGAGACTAAGTCAATTCTCTGAAACCGCCGCGTGAACGCGCGGGTCCGCGGCTGGCGAAAATATTTTGCCCGGATGTCCAACGGCGGTCACGGCCCCGGTGCTACGATGCGTTCAGACGCATCATTTCACTCGAGGAGCTCAAGATGACACCGAAGACTGCGACGTCCGATCCGATGGCGACGCTGGACGCTCTCGCCCGGGGAGAGGCGGCATCCGAGTCGCTGCTCAAGAAGATCCGGGCCAAGGAGGCGCGCGTGGCGGTGATGGGGCTGGGCTACGTGGGCCTTCCGCTCGTGCGGCTCTTCGCTTCGAAGGGCTTCCGCGTGATGGCGTGCGACGTGGATCAGGGCAAGGTCGACTCGCTGAACAAGGGACGCTCCTACATCAAGTCGGTGCCGTCGGAGACGATCGCCAAGCATCTCGCCTCCGGCCAGCTGACGGCGACGAGCGACTTCAAGAACCTGGGCAAGGCGGACGCGATCTTCGTCTGCGTCCCGACGCCGCTGACCGCGGAGGGCAAGCCCGACGTCTCCTCGATCCGCGCGACGGCGAAGTCGATCGGAGCGGCGCTGCGCAAAGGACAGCTCGTCATCCTCGAGAGCACGAGCTATCCCGGGACGACGCGCGAGATCATGAAGCCGGAGCTCGAGAAGCGCGGGCTCAAGTGCGGGTCGGACTTCTTCCTGGCCTTCTCGCCGGAGCGCGAGGACCCGGGCAACAAGAAGTTCACGATGGAGCAGATCCCGAAGATCGTGGGCGGCATCGACGATCTCTCGCGGGCCGCGGCCGCGGCGCTCTACCGGGAGGCGGTCTCCCACGTGCTCGAGGTCTCCTCCGCCGAGGCCGCCGAGGCGGCGAAGCTCCTCGAGAACATCTACCGTTGCGTCAACATCGCGCTCGTCAACGAGCTGAAGATGTGCTTCGACCGGATGGACATCGACGTCTGGGAGGTCATCGGGGCGGCCGCGACGAAGCCCTTCGGCTTCCAGGCGTTCTTCCCCGGACCGGGCCTCGGCGGGCACTGCATCCCGATCGATCCCTTCTATCTCTCATGGAAGGCCCGGGAATTCCAGTTCAACACGCGCTTCATCGACTTGGCTGGGGAGCTGAACATCCAGATGCCCTTCTACGTGCTCTCCAAGCTGGAGGCGGCGCTGAAGAGCCGCGGCAAGAAGCTCCAGGGCGCGCGGATCCTGCTGCTCGGCTTGGCCTACAAGAAGGACATCGACGACCCTCGAGAATCCCCGGCTTTCAAGCTCCTCGAGCTGCTCGAGCAAAAGGGAGCCGACGTCGTCTACAACGACCCGCACATCCCGGCGTTCCCGTCGATGCGCCACTACAAGCACCTGAAGGTGAAGAACGTCGCGCTGACCGAGTCCGTCCTCGGCTCCGTCGACGCCACGGTGATCGTGACCGACCACTCGGAGTACGACTACGAGGCGATCGTCAAGCACTCCCCGCTGGTGATCGACACGCGCAACGCGTGCGGCGGGCTGGGCCGCTGGAAGGACAAGATCGTCCGGGCGTAGGCGGCGGACGGCGCGGGCGTCATCTCACGAGCACGAAGCTCTGGTAGATGACGCCCGCGTCCGTCTTCCGGATGCGCGCGACGTAGACCCCCGCGCCGCGGACACGGCCGGAGGGGTCCTTGCAGTCCCACACGATCGCCGCGCCGCCCTGCCGGACGGCGTGGAAGACGCGGCGGCCGCGGCGGTCGTAGACGGACACCTCCGCGGCGCCCGGGCCGAAGACGGCGAAGTCGTTGATCCCGTCCGCGCGCGCGGGACTCAGCACGCGCTGAGGCGCGCGGGCCTGGTCGTCGGGCACGGCCGCCGCGGACAGGATCGCGGCGAGCGCGAGGAAAAGGAGGGCCTTCATGTCACTGTCCTCCCGCCGGATCCGGCGGCGGCAGACCCTCGACCGCGGAGCCCGGGACCGTCGTGACGGCGGGCTGCGCGGCGGCGGGCAACGGCGCCGGCGCCGTCACGGGTCCCGGCTGGGGGGCCGGAGCCGGCGCGAGCACGGCGGCCTGAGCGGACGGGGCCGCGCCCGACGCCGCCTCCTCGCGCTGCTTCTCCGTCTTGTCCGTCTTGGACGGCCCGCCGAAGCGATACCGGAAGCCCGCCTGCTGGCTGCCGGCGTTGTTCGCCATGAGGCCACGGGTCAGGACGAAGGCATAGTCGAAGTCCACGGGGCCGACGCGGATGCCGACGCCGCCGGTGAAAGTGTCGGGCGTCGCGCCGGCGCGGAAGCGGACCGCGTCGTTCATGAAGCCCTTCTCGAGGCCGACGGAGGGAACGGCGCGCTCCGCGAATGTCCCCGACGGGACGTCGCGGTAGACGTAGTCCGCCGTCAGGCGCAGAGCCCAGGCCGTGATGTCGTACTTCAGTCCCGCCTGGATCTCCCGCGGCACGCGGTCCAGCGACGCGAGCCCCACGTCGGGCTCGTTGATGTTGCGCACCGCGACGCCGGCCTTCAGCGAGTCGCTCAGCGAGGCGATCACGCCGGCGTCGAGCGACAGCGCCCCGCGCCCCGTGCCGTGCGCGAAGACGGGGTCGCTCGCGGCGAGTGGGTCGGAGCCGACGTTGTAGCTGTGGGAGAGATACTTGCCCGTGACGCCGGCGTCCAGCACGCCGAACAGCGTGCGCGAGTAGCTCAGGCCCACGACGCGCTCGTCGACCAGGCCGGTCGCCTGGAACTCGCCGTAGCCGGCCGCGAGCGTGCCGTACTTGGTGGGCACGCCGAAGGACGCGAAGCCCTGTCCGATGCCGCCGGCGCCCTTGAGGCCGGTGTAGAGCTGGTTGTACATGAAGTACGCCTCGGGGTGCTCGAGTCGCGCCGCCGCGGCCGGGTTCAGGAACAGCGCCGCGGAGTCGCCGATGCCGGCGAGCGAGGCGCCGCCCATCGCGGCCGACTGCGGCGTGGCGAGCGGCGCGTCGAAGGACGCGCGCGCCGGCGCCGCCAGAAGCGCGAGGGCGGCGGCGGCCGCGGCAAGGGCAGGGCGGGTCGATGTTCGTGTTCTCATGTCTGGTGAGAGGGGATTCTCGCGAGACCGATCGAGCTCGCAGGAGGCCGCGGGTACGGCCGTCCTTTCGTTGCGACGAGCGCCGCTCGGGGCGAGCGGCCCTTGCGCCGGGCAAGGTCGAACTTCGGCGACGTCGACGTCAAACGACCGACATCACCAGGATAACATCGGGGGGCGGGACCGGCAAGCGCCTGAGCGCAATTCCTTAACGATTACTTGAATCGGATTTGAAGCGGACGGCGCGGCGAGGCTAAGCGGAGTTCGCCTTCAAGCCGGAGCGGAGGAGGCGCTGCGGGAGGTCGTCCTCCTCGGGCGTGGAGAACTGGATGGAGGCCTGGTCGCCGAGGCTCGCGACGGCCAAGAAGCAGACGTTGACTCCCACGTCCGACAGGAGCTTGGTGAGCTTCGCCAGCTCACCGGGCTTGTTCTTGACCACGATGTTGTAGCGCGTCGGTTTCTGCGGGGCCATGAGAGCCTCCTTATGATAGGCGGTTACGGCTCGTCGACCGCGTAGTCCGGTTCGAACCCGAGCTTCTCGATCAGCGCGACCGCGTTCTCCGGCTCGTCGACCGCGAGGACGAGCTTCATGGTCTCGCCCTCGATCCGGCTGTAAAGGGACACGATGTTGATGGACTTCTCCGCCAGCGCCTGCGCCACCTTGTGGAGCTCTTCGGGACTGTTCGGCAGCTCGAGCTGGAAGATGAGGTCCTCCTGGACGACGGCGCCCGTCTTCTCGAGCTTCTCGCGGAACGCGTGGTCCTTGGGCGCCAGGAATTGGATGGCGGTCTTCTCGCCGACGCTGGTCGTGAGGACCGACTTGAAGTCGATCTTCTCCTTGACGAGGAGGCGCGTGAGCTTGTCGAGAGTGATGCGGTCGTTGACGAACTGGACGTTGTACTGCGTCATCGTCGGCCTCAGCATGAAATCTTCCTCCCTGCGCGCGATCATTATAAAGCGCCGTTCCGCGGCGGGCCATGGCGGACCTGTCACGACTTTTCGCCGCCGCCGAGCCGGGACTTCACGGAGCCGCGACACGATTGTTCCAGCGTCTCCATGGTTTCGAACGCCGCGCTCCATTAAACTCCTCGCAGCCGCAGCAATCGAACGGAGAACGCCATGATCGTCGCAGCTCATCAGCCGAACTTCCTTCCGTGGCTCGGATACTTCGACAAGATGCGCAAGGCGGACATGTTCATCACCGTCGACCACGTGCAGATGGAGAGACAGAGCTTCCAGAACCGGACCCGGATCAAGACCGCCGAAGGCGCGCGCTGGATCACCGTCCCCGTGGTCCAATCCTCCCGTGACGAGCGCGTCGCGGACAAGCGCGTAGACAACAGCCGCGAGGGGCGCTTCCGCTGGGGGAGGAAGATGGCGCTGACGTTGAAATACGCCTACCAGTCCGCGCCGCACTACGCGGAGTACGCGCCCGCGCTGACCGAGATCCTGGAGGGACGCTGGGACCTGCTCGCGGACCTGAACCACCGCTTAATCGATTTCTGCCGCGACGCCTTGAAGATCGCGACCCCGATGAGGCGCAGCTCCGAGATGAAGATCGCGGGGACCCGGTCGGAGATGGTCCTCGACATGTGCCGGCAGGTCGGCGCCAAGGCTTACCTGTCCGGAGCCGGGGCGTCGAAGGGCTACCTCGACGTCGCCGCGTTCGAGCGCGCGGGCATCGAGGTCCTCTGGCAGGATTTCCCGCACCCTCGGTACGAGCAGCGCCCGCCCGCCTCTCCGTTCATCGAGAAGCTGTCGGTGCTCGACCTTCTCTTCAATCGCGGCCCCGAGAGCGCCGAGCTCTTCGCCGGCCGCGCCTCCGGAAGCCCGGCGGCGCCGGCCGGCAAGCCGGAGGTGCCCGCATGAGCCCGATCAAGCCCGAGCGCAAGCCGGACATCCTCTCCCATTACTCCGGGAAGACCGTGCTGGCCGTCGGAGCCCATCCCGACGACCTCGAGCTCGGCGTCGGGGGGACCCTCGCGCGCCTGAGCCGCAGCGGGGCGAGAGTCGTCATGGCGGTCCTGAGCATCCCGAACAACTTGAGAGCCCGTCAGGAGGAGGCGCGAAAGGCGGCGGAGATACTGGGCTGCGAGGTCCGCTTCCTGAACGCCGCCAAGTGCTGCCGCGTGGAGGACCTCAAGAACCACGTCCTCGTCGGGATGATCGACGGTCTGGTCAAGGAGCTTCAGCCCGCGGCGATGTTCTCGCATTGCCTGGCGAACCTGCACAAGGACCACCGGCTCGCGTACGAGGCGTGCATGGCGAGCCAGCGCCTGCGCTATTTCGACATCTTCTGCTACTCCCCGACCAGCTGCCACGCGGTGAACATCGCCTTCCACCCTCACGCCTATATCGACATCTCGGAGACGATCGACGCCAAGATGGCGGCCATCCGGAGCCACGCGTCCCAGTTCGGGGACCGGGGCCTGAAGACCGACCATTACCGGGAGGCCTCCGGGCTGACCGGGGGCGTGATCGGGGTCGATTACGCCGAGGGCCTCGAGGTCGTCCGGATGAGGCTCAATTGAACCATCGTTCGCGCGCGCTGAGGAGGCATCATGAAAAGGGTGCGATTCGGAACGGACGACGAGCGCCGGCGGGAAGGCGGCGAGGAGGACGCGAACGAGCATGAGCGCAACCGCCGCATCAAAAGCGAGCGCGACCGCCTCATGCGCCGCGAGCTCGCGCGCCTGCGCTCGGCGGGCGCCGAGGAGGAGCTCGAGGACGGACTCTCGGCCCGGGCGTAAGCGCAAGCCGGTCGTCCTCGTCGTCTTCGGCACGCGCCCCGAGGTCATCAAGCTCGCGCCGGTCCTGCAGGCCATGCGCGCCGGCTCCGGCCTGGCTCCCATCCTCTGCGCGACGGCCCAGCACCGTCAGATGCTGGACCGGATGCTGGAGAACTTCGGGCTCCGGCCCGACCACGACCTGGACTTGATGCGGGACCGGCAGGATCTGAACGCGTTCAGCGCGCGCGCGCTTCCCCGCCTGCAGGGCGTCCTCCGCCGCGTTCGCCCCGACTTCGTGCTCGTGCAGGGGGACACGACGACGGCGTTCGTCACCGCTCTGGCCGCGTTCTACGAGCAAGTGCCGGTCGGCCACGTCGAGGCGGGCTTGCGGTCCTACGACCGGGCGAATCCTTTCCCGGAGGAGGTCAACCGCGTCATGATCTCGCGGCTCGCCGACCTCCACTTCGCGCCCACCGAGACCGCCTGCCGGAACCTGATCGCGGAGGGAATCCCGTCCGAGGCGATCTTCCGGACGGGCAACACCGTCGTCGACGCCCTGCGCTGGGCGGCCGCCCGTCCCGAGGATCTGAGGGAGCCGCGGCTGCGCGCCGCGCTCGAGTCGCTGACCCCCGGCGACCAGGCCGTCGTCGTCACGACCCACCGGCGCGAGAACCACGGCAAGCCGCTGGAGTCGCTGTGCCGCGCCTTCTCGACGCTGGTGGCCCGCCACCCGAGGCTGCATCTGTTCTATCCGGTCCACATGAACCCCAAGGTCGCCGACAACGTCGCGCGCCTGCTGCGGCATCCGCGAGCGCACCTGCTGCCGTCCCTCGACTACTTCGACCTGATCCAGGTGCTCGCCCGCTGCCGGTTCGTCCTGACGGACTCGGGCGGCCTGCAGGAGGAGGCGCCGTCGCTGGGCAAGCCCGTGCTCGTCCTGCGCAAGGTCACCGAGCGTCCCGAGGCGGTCGCGGCGGGCGCGGCCCTGCTCGTCGGGACCGAGACCTCCGCGGTGGTCGCCGCCGCGTCCCGCCTGCTCACGGACTCCGGGTTCTACCGCTCGATGGCCCGAGGACGGGACATCTACGGGGACGGCCGCGCGGGGGTCCGCATCGTCGACGGCATCCGGCGGTACTTCGGTCTCGTCCGCTCCGCGCCGGCGCCGTTCGTCACAAGTCATCCGCAATGATTTCACCGCGAGGCGATGGGAGCGCGCCGACGGCCCCGCTTATACTACCCACGCTTTCGTTCACCGAGCGTTCCCATGAGAGGCCATCATGATCTCCGATAAGTCCGGCGCGCCCCAGCCCGCCAAGTGGGTCTATCCCCACGCCGAGTTCGCCAAGATGTACGCGCCGCCGGAGAAGACGCCCCCGTGCGTGAAGCTGCGCAGGCTGCTCGAGGAGAAGTTCGCCGTCCGCCGGACCGACCCGGACCGGAGCTTCCTGCACACCGCGGGAGCCTACGACGCGCTGACCGCCGCCATGCTGACGGACCTCGACTACGAGGCCGTCTACGCGAGCGGCTGGCAGCTCGCCGTGGCCCACAGCATGTACCCCGACATCGGCGTCTACCCGTCGCATTCCATGGTCGAGCTGGTGCTGGAGCTCCAGCGCGGCATCGAGGGCGCGCGCGACCGCCATTTCTACGACCACAAGGGCGAGATCAAGAACGCGCCGCCGATCTTCGCCGACATCGAGGCGGGCTTCGGCGGACCGACCCAGACGTTCGCGCTGACGCGCGAATTGATCAGATCCGGAGTCGCGGGCGTGCATCTCGAGGACCAGGACCCGGCCGAGCGCACCTGCGGGCACGTCGTTTCGCACCACGGCGCCAAGCGCGCGAAGGTGCTCGTCCCGACGCGGAAATGGATCGAGAAGCTCGTCGCGGTCAAGGCCGCGGCGCAGGCCTCGGAGACGCCGCTCGTCGTCATCGCGCGGACCGACGCGGTCGACGGCGCCGTGCCGGGCGGCCGCGAGGGGGGGCTCGAGCACGCGATCGAGCGCGCGCTCGAGGCGGCCTCCCTCGGAGTCGACGTCATCTGGCCCGAGTTCAACGACACGTCGCGCGAGGCGCCGCAGCGCTTCGCGGAAGGCGTGCACCGCCACTACCCTCACCAGATGCTCGGGTTCAACCTTTCGCCGTCCCTGCGCTGGGGGGAGGCCAAGAAGGAGGGACGCCTCCTCACGAACCGGGAGCTCGGGCAGATGGGCTACGTCCTTCAGTTCTCGACGCTGCTCGCCTTCCGGACGGCGGGCATGGCGCTGGAGACGTGGCTCAGCGGATTCCAGCACCGCGGCCTCGACGCGCTGGCCGATCTCCAGCTCGTCGAGCTGGCCTCGCTCGACGGGGAGCCCCGCACGCGCATGCACCAGCGCTTCGCGGGGACGGACCGCTGGCTGACCTTGGAGCGGATCGCGCGCGGCGCCCCTTGACTCTTCGCCGCGGGCCTTGATTTTCCCAACGATCGCCTTTTAGATTATGTTAATTACATATTGACTTCCCGGATATGAAATCTTCATAATCTCCACATCAAGGAAAAAATTCTCGTCGTCGAGGACGAAAAAGACCTCGTCCGCTTGATCAAGCATAACCTCGAAAAGGAGGGGTACTCCGTCCTCTCCGCCGGCACGGCCGAGGCCGGCCTCAAGAGCGCGCGCGCGTCCAAGCCGGGCCTGATCATCCTCGACATCATGCTGCCCGGCATCGACGGCCTCGAGTTCCTCCGCCTCCTGCGCCGCGAGAGCCGCACGCCGGTGATCCTGCTGAGCGCGAAGCGCAGCGAGACGGACCGCATCCTGGGACTGAAGCTCGGCGCCGACGACTACGTCGTCAAGCCGTTCTCCCACGGGGAGCTCATGGCCCGCGTCGAAGCCCGCCTGCGCCCCCCGGAGGCGCCCGCGAACGGGAGCGCCGCCTGCATCGGCGGGATGTCCATCGACGCCGAGCGGCATGAGGTCACGGTGAAGGGGAAGCCCGTCCGCCTGGCCCCCAAGGAGTTCGCCTTGCTGCGCCTGCTGGTGGAGGCCGACGGGAAGGTCCTTTCGCGCGACCGCCTCCTGGAGCTGATCTGGGGACACGACAAGAGCATGGAGATCGACACGCGCACCGTCGATCAGCACGTCGCGCGCCTCAGGCGGAAGCTGGGCCCGGAGGGCTCGCGCATCGCGACCGTCCCCAATTTCGGCTATCAGGTCAGGCGATGACGCCTACGGCGCGGAGCTCCGGGGCGCCCGCCGCGGCCGCGACGATCCTGATCATCGAGGACGAGCGCGACCTCGTCCGCCTGCTCAAGCGGTGCCTCGGGGAGGCGGGCTACGCCGTGTGCGCCGCCTTCAGCGCGGAGTCCGGACTCAAGCTCGCCCGCGACGAGTCGCCCGCCCTGATCCTGCTCGACATCGCGCTTCCCGCCATGGACGGGCTCACGTTCCTGCGCCTGCTGCGCAAGGAGAGCCAGGTCCCGGTCATCCTCCTCTCGGGACGCGGGACCGACGTCGACCGCATCCTCGGCCTCAAGGCCGGAGCGGACGACTACGTCCCCAAGCCGTTCTCGCTGGGCGAGCTCTTGGCGCGCATCGCGTGCGTCCTGCGCCGCCGCTCCGCGGATGCCCCGAAAAAACGCCGCCCGTCGGCGAGCTGAGGCGGGCGATTCAGGCCGGCGTCTTCGCCGTCTCGCGCGCCCGCGCGAGGCCCTGAAGGAGGGAGGCGATGTCCTCGGCGTGCTCCTCCTCTTGCGACAGGATGGTCTCGAACAGACGTCGCGTCGTGGGATCCGAATCTCCGATGAACCGAACGATCTCGGCGTAGCTCTCGATCGCCACGCGCTCGGCCACGAGGTCCTCCTCGAGCATCTCGACCAGATCCTCGCCCTCGACGTACTCCGAGTGGCTGCGCAGGACGAGGCTGGCGGGCGAATAATCCGGCTCGCCGCCGAGCTGGACGATCCTCTGCGCGATCAGGTCGGCGTGCGCCTGCTCCTGCGCCGCGTGCTCCGCGAACTCCAGGGCGACGCTCTGCGCGTGGATGCCCTTGGCCATGAACTGGTGGCGCTTGTAGCGCAGGACGCAGACGATCTCGGTCGCGAGCGCCTCGTTGAGCACGTTGATCACCGCCTTGCGGTCGCCCTTGTAATCCGGCGTGACCGCGCCGTCCTGGATGCGGCGGCGGGCGCGGTCGCGGAGCGTCTTGATGTCGGTCAGGAAGGATCGATGGTTCATGGAGCGTGTTCTCCGGTTTGCGAAGCGGCGTTCAACTGCAAAGAGTGCCGGCCGCGCCTCGAAACGAGAGCTCGATGCGCGACGGCGCGCCGGGCGGCGCGTTTTCGGCGCGAGCCTCGAGGAGCAGCGCGCTGCGCCGCCGGACGAGCTCGAGCTCGACGCGGCCGGCGCGGGCGCCCTCGATGAAAAGGCGGTGGGCCAGCTCCGACACGGCGATCACGGCGGTGAAGACGTCGCCCTCGTCGAGCCCCACGGAGCGGCAAAGCTCCCGCGTCGCCGCCTGCACCCGGCAGAGGTGGGCGGGCTCGGAGACTCGCACGATCGCCGTGCGGACGATCTCGGCGCTCCCCGGCTCCGTCCTTCTCGCGCGGGTGCGGCTCGAGTCGATCCCGGACACGATCATGCCTCTCCCCGGGCCGGCGAGGCGTAGTCGAGGGTGCCCGGGGGGAGCTCGTCGCCCAGAGCCACGACGAAGCGCCGTGCGGCCTCGGAGACGAGCTGGCCGTCGGGCGAGACGATCTTCGCCACGAGACGGTGGTGATGGGAGCGGTAGCCGACCCAATCGAACCACCAGTGCCCCCCGTCGAACCGGCAGCTCTCGAACGGGGAATCGTCGACCGAGACCATCACGCGGTCTCCGGGTCCGAGCGCCGCGGTGAGCCGGAACGTATAGCGGGAGGCGGTGATCCGTTCCCGATGCGTCGGGAAATCGATCGAGATCCTCTTCTTGGCGCCGGTCGCGGGCATGAGAAGGACATTATAGGGGGCCTCCGGAGCCCGCGGCCATTCCGGCGGCGTCATTTAATCTTGACCGCGGCGTGACGGTCCGGCGGCCGCCTCGAGCAGGGGGGCCGCGGCGGCTTTGGGCACCGTGAAGCTGAAGCGCGCGCCGCCCGAGTCGAGGCTTTCCGCCCAGATACGGCCCCGGTGGCCCTCCACGATCTCCTTGCAGATGGCCAAGCCCAGGCCGGTGCCCTTGTAGCCGTCGCCGCCGGTGGGGCGCTCGAGCTGGACAAAGTGGTTGAAGAGCTCCCCGATCTTGTCCTTCGGGATGCCCGGTCCGTCGTCCGCGACGCTCAGCGCGACCGTCTCCCCGCCGTCCTCCGCCTTGACGGTCACCTGCCCCCGCGCGAAGCGGAAAGCGTTCTCCAGCAGGTTGCGCAGCACCTGCACCAGGAGGTCCGGGTCGCCGTGCACCGCTGGGAGCTCCTCGGGAAGGTCCACGTGAAGCCTCTGCGCCTTGTTCTTCAAGCGGAACTCCTGGGAGATCTCGTCGAGCACGCCGCCGAGGTCCACCGACCGCGCCGCGATCTTGAGCTTTCCGGATTGAAAGCGCGCCAGGTCCAGGATGTTGTCGATGATCTTCACCTGGCGGTCGACGTTGCGCGAGATCATCTCGACGAGGCGCGCCTGGCGCGGCGAAAGGCCGCCGCTGAGCCCGTCGTTGAGGCAGAAGACGGCCGTCTTGACCGTGGCCAGGGAATTGCGGAGCTCGTGGGAGATCCGCCCCATGAAGCGGTTCTTGATCTCGACGAGCCGCATGTTCTCGCTGACCTCGGCTTCCAGGAGGCGCAGCCGGCTCGCGTCGCTCGCGTCCCGCAGCGTGATCAGGCGCGCCCCCGCGCCGTTCCAGGAGATGCCCGCGGCCGACATCTCGACGGACCTCCGGGCGGAGCCAGCCACGCTGATCTGGACGCGCCCGGGGTGCCCCGGCGAAGAGGCGTAGGTGAACGTGCGCCCGCGCAGCGACTCCGCTCCCATGCCGAACAGCGCCTCGGCGGCGGGATTCGCGTAGCGGACGCCGCCGGCGGCGTCGATGACGAGCTTCGGGGCGTCGTCGCAGTCGAGGAGCCTCTCGACCTCCCGGGAGAGGCGCTTGCGCTCGATCGCGTGGCGGATCGCGCGCCCCAGGAGCCAGCACTCCGGCGTTCCTTTAATGACGTAGTCCTGCGCGCCCTCGGCGACCGCCTGCGCGGCGAGCGCCTCGTCCTGGGCGCCCGTGAGAACGAGGACGGCCGTGTCCGGCGCCTGGCAGGATATCCTTCGGAAGCCCTCGATCCCGACGTGCTGCGCGAAGGAGAGATCGAGCAGGATCGCGTCGAAACGCTCGTGGGCCAGGAGCCTGGAGCCGGTGGAGAGGCGCGGGGCCTCGCGCACGTCGAAGGTCCCGCCGGATCCGGGGCCCGCCGCCAAGGACCTGACGATGACCGAGCTCTGATCCGCGTCGCCCTCGATCAGCAGGACTTTCGTGGCTTTCTCGCTCATGGTCGGTTCTCCTTGACGCATGTCGATTATAGGATCAGGTCCGCGCGAATCCCACGGCGGGCGGGCAAATTTTTTTGGATGCGCGTGTGACGGCGGAGGGAACGTCGAGCCGTCCGGGAGGGGGGCGGGAGCTCCGGTCCGTCGGACCGGAGCTCCGCCCGACGCCTCACTTCATCTTGACTTGGTAGCCGAAGTTGGGGACCGTCGTGATCCGGTCGGCCTCGGAGCGCAGCTTCCGGCGCAGGCGCGCGATGTGCTGGTCCACCGTCCGGGTGTCGATCTCCATGTCCTTCTCGTGACCCCAGATCATCTCGAGCAGCTGCTCGCGCGAGAGCACCTTCCCGTTCGCCTCGACCAGGAGCTTCAGGATCGCGAACTCCTTCGGCGCGAGGTAAGCGAGCTTGCCCTTCACGAGTATCTCGTGTCGCTCGAAGTCGATCTCGATGCCGCCGACCACGACGGACTTCTTCGCCTCGGCGCCGGACGCGCCGGCGCGGCGGCGCAGGTGGCCGCTGATGCGCGCCTGGAGCTCTCCGAGGGAGAAGGGCTTGACGATGTAGTCGTCGGCCCCGAGCTTGAGGCCGAGGATGCGGTCCATCTCGCTGCGCTTCGCGGAAAGGAGGATGATCGGGATGCTGCACTCCGGGCGGATCGTCCTGAGGAACTCAAGGCCGTCCATCTTCGGGAGCATGATGTCGAGCAGGATCAAATCGGGCTTGTTCTTGCGGGCGAGCTTGAGTCCGGTCTCGGCGTCGCGCGCGGCGGTCACGTGGAACTTTTCCTTCTCCAAGTTGTAGCGGATCAACCGGACAAGGTCTTTCTCGTCTTCGACGATCAGAATCTTTTCTTTTGTCATAAGGGTAACTAATTCTATTCGAATGC